>Ga0265297_10000618_pt1 | contig 101758 bp, 141 predicted proteins | sample Munlanlwell13791_FD_192502 | JGI IMG/M metagenome (GOLD analysis project Ga0265297, IMG submission 192502) | Leachate microbial communities from a municipal landfill in Southern Ontario, Canada - Leachate well 137-91 | ecosystem: Engineered > Solid waste > Landfill > Unclassified | place...
ACTACACGCGAAAAATCGCAGGTTGGGCAGGGGGGGGATTCATGCGCGGGCGGAATTAAGGAAATTTGAGGTCGTAAAAGGCCTTGAAAAAACAGCGAAAAATGCCAAAAATTCAGGGTGGTAGCTTTGATGCCAGGTCCAGCAAAAAAACCAACTAAATTAATGCAACTGGAGGGAAATGCTGGAAAGCGTCCATTGCCGGCCAACGAGCCGCAGCCCGAAAGGGATGTCCGCGTTCCGGTGTGCCCCGCTTTCCTCAAGGGGACGGCGCGGCTGGAATGGAACCGCGTGGCGCCGGAACTTTACCGGCTAGGGCTTTTGACGAAGGTGGACCATGCGGCGCTGGAAAGTTATTGTTCCTGGTATCAGACGGCGGTGGAAGCAGACCAGGAAATAGCGCGGCTGCGGAAACTGCACCGCGAATACAGGCGGAGCAAGAAAAAGGACGAACGCGCCACCCTGCCATCAAATGGGATGGTGATGTATACGGCAGCCGGCAATGTGATTATGGAGCCGATGCTCTCCGCGCGGAAACAGGCTTGGGAGATGGTGAAGGTATTTGCGGGAGAGTTCGGGATGACGCCGGCGAGCCGGGCAAGGATAGCCGGAGGCGGCGCCAGGAAGGCCGATGCCGGGAAATCCGCGATGCAGAGGTTTATGGATGCCAAGCGGGAAATCTCGAATTAAGGAGTTGGCCGATGAAGGAAGAGATAATCGCTTTATTGAATGAGATAAACGAACTTGACCCCAGTGTGCTGCCGGCGTTGATAGAGCACCGTGTTCCATGTAATCAAAAACTAGCAGATCACCCCACAGTACAGGTAGGAAAAACCTCAGACGGTTATGAGGTCGGTTTGCTGGGGATATTGAACGGTTTATGCGGAGTGAAAGAAGACAGCACCGGATACATCGGCGCGCGGTATAAAGACGAAGAACTAAACTGCATCGAGCGGTTTGAACTGCTGGTCTAAATGGTTACTCGCAAAACTAAAAAAAAGGCGGGTAAGAAAAAGAGAACATCCGCTAATATATACCAGCCCGGGGTAAAGCAAAAGATACCGCGGGGCTGTTACTTCGATGAGAGGGCGGCGCAGGACGCGGTTGATTTTATCCAGGCACTGAAGCATACGAAAGGGAAATGGGCCGGGCAGCCGTTCATCCTGCTGCCGTGGCAACTCGCCATCGTGCGGGATATCTTCGGGTGGAAGCGTCCCAACGGCAAAAGGCTATATAAAAAGGTCTACATCGAGATACCGAAGAAAAACGGGAAATCGGAACTCGGGGCGGCAATCGCCCTCTATCTGTTATTCGGTGACGGGGAAGCGGGGGCGGAGGTCTACAGCGCGGCGGCGGACAAGGACCAGGCGAAAATCGTATTCGACGTGGCAAAGGACATGTTCGAGATGGAGCCGGCGCTGCAATATGATAGGGACGGCAATTTACGGGGGAAGAGAATCCCCTCTACATACCGGATTGTCAATTACGAGCTGGGAGGATTTTACCGGGCGCTATCGAGCGAGGTAGCGGGAAAACACGGTTATAACGTCCACGGGGTAATCTTCGATGAACTGCACGCCCAGCCGGACCGCCGGCTTTACGACGTTATGACCTACGGCTCGGGGGACGCGCGGGAGCAGCCGCTGTTCATCTTCCTCACCACGGCAGGCATTGACCGGAACTCAATATGCTGGGAGGTCCACGAATACGCGCGGCAGGTCATCGCCGGCATCATCGAGGACCCGGAATTTTACGCGGTATTCTTTGGTTTGAGCGATGAGGAAGACCAGGCGGACCCGGAGGCGTGGGGGCGGGAAGAGACGTGGCGGCGGTGCAATCCATCGCTGGAGGTAATCGTCCCCCTCGAGATAGTGGCCAAGGAATACAGGGACGCACTCAATAATCCGTTCCTGGAAAACCAGTTCCGGCAGATGCGGCTCAACCAGTGGGTGAAGAGCAACATCAAACCGATACCGCTGCGGGACTGGGACGCCTGCGCGGGGGTTGTGCATAAGGATAAGCTTTTGCATAAAGTTTGTTACGGAGGCCTCGACCTGGCCAGCAAAATCGATATGGCGGCGCTGGCATTAATCTTCCCGGACGATAAGCAGCCGCCGGGTTATGATTTGCTGCTGCGTTACTGGATACCTTCCGACAATATCCGGGACCCGCATAACAAAAACCGGGAGCTGTACCTCAAATGGGAGAAGAAGGAGCTGGTAACGGCCACACCAGGAAACGTCATCGATTACGATTACATCCTGGACGAGCTGGATGGGATGAGGCTCGATTACGAATTACAGGAACTTGCCTACGACCCGTTCGGGAGTTGGGAAATAATCCAGGAACTTCAGAAGCGGGGATTCGTCCTCGAGGAAAAAGCGGCGGGGTACGGGCATCCGCTATTGGTGACCTTCCGGCAGGGCTGGAAGACGATGAGCGCGCCCACGAAGGACTTCATCGCCATGGTAGTCGACCGGCAGAACCGGGGACGGTTCCGTCATGGGGGCAATCCGGTTTTGCGGTGGAACGTGGATAACCTGGTGCTGTGGCAGGACAAGGCGGGAAACGTGACGCCGGACAAGGCTAAGAGCAGCGAGAAGATAGATGGCGTGGTGGCGAGCATCATGGCACTGGACAGGGCGCTCAAGCACCAGGGGCCGGGGAAGAGTGTTTATGAAGAACATGGGCTGGATTCAATTGACCTTTAAAATATTTGGCGGGGAGAAATAAATGGCAAATCCCATTAAGCAGGCAATTAAAAACACCCTGAAGGGACTCTCGATAACGCTGTCTAATGGTGCCCAGTTATTGAACCGCGGCTATAACGGCGATTTTAAGACATTTTTTACCGAAAATATATATTCCGATTCTGATGCCGGAATCAGCGTGACAAAAGAAAAAGCCCTGAATTATACCGCATTCTGGAGTTGCGTAACACTGCTGGCGGGGACAATCGCGTCTCTGCCGTTCCATTTAAAACAGAACACCGGGGATAGGAACACAATCAATGCTGTAAATCATCCTCTTTACAAACTGCTGCATGACGAACCTAATCCGGAGATGGACAGCTTTTCATACATGGAAACCCTGATGTACCATCTCGGCGCGGCCAACGGCAATGCCTATTCCTTCATCGACTGGGATTCCGATCGTACAACCATCAAGGCTTTATGGCCGATGGACCCGGACAGGGTTACCAAAGTGCGTGGAGGGAACAACGAAATCGTTTATCTTTACCAGTCTGATGGCGGGCAATTTCTGCTGCCGGCATACCGCGTCTGGCATATACCCGGATTCGGGTATGACGGATTGATCGGCTATACACCGCTGACCCATGCACGTAATTTGATCGGGAGCGCGTTGGCGGCGGAAAAAATGGGCACCAAGATATTTACTAACGGTCTGACTTTCGGCGGGTTTTTGAAAAGCTCGAAGATATTAACCCAAGATGCCAGAGACAATCTTAAAAAATCAATCAAAGAAGGTCATGAAGGTGTAGAAAAAGCACAGAGGCTTTATATTCTGGAAGATGGATTATCATATGAAAAAAATAATATCTCCCCGGAGGATGCTCAAATGCTCGATACGGAAAAGCATCTTTACACCAGGATGGCGGGTTTTTTCCACATTCCGCCCCATATGATAGGAGACCTGGAAAGGGCGACCTTCAGCAATATCGAAGAACAGAATATTTACTTCGGCGTGCATAGCATCCGGCCGTGGTGCGTGCGCATCGAGAGGTCCGGCAATCGCCAATTACTTATCGATAGCGAAAAGGACAGCTATTTCATGAAACTGCTGATTGACGGCCTATTAAGGGGCAATACGGAATCAAGGTTCCGGTCTTATGCCATCGCTAGGAACTGGGGCTGGATGAGCGCCAATGACGTGCTTGAATTGGAAGACAGGAACGGTATAGGGGAACAGGGAGATATTTATATGGCGCCATCGAATATGGTACCTGCGGATAAGTTCAATCAGATGATGCCGGCAGCCGCTCCATCAAACCAGCCGGCTAATAGTAAAGATGAACTTATTCTTCCTCGTCCAGTTTTTTAAAACTCAGATATTTCACGCGAAATAAACTTAAGCCTCGGGAAAACCCGTGGCTTTTTTATTGGGAGTGTAAATTGCCGATACCGAAACCAAGAAATAATGAAAGCGAAGATGAATTCATCAGCCGGTGCATGGGGGATGATGTGATGAATCAGGACTATCCAGACGAAGACCAGCGCGCCGGAGTTTGTTATACGCAATGGGAAAACCGCGATAAGGGAGAAAACGCTATGGACGCAAAAATTCAACGTAAATCTTTTACCGGCATCGAATTAAAAAAAGATAAACCCGGCGCTTTTACGGCCAGAATCGCCACGCTAAAAGTCATTGATAAAGACGGCGATGTGACGCTACCCGGCGCTTTTCCCGAAGGAAAGACCATATTGATTTCCGCCTACCAGCATGGCAGCTGGATGGGCGAATTGCCGGTAGGAAAGGGCATCATCCATGAGGTCGAAAACGAAGTGCTGGTGGAAGGCGAATTCAACTTGAAATCAGAAACGGGGAAAGAACATTACGAGACAATCAAGTTCGCGCCGGATTTACAGGAATGGAGCTATGGCTTCAAGGTCATTGACGCAGAAGAAGATACCGAATATGAGGGCAATCATGTCTGGCGCATTTTGAAAAAAGTGGATGTCTTTGAAGCTTCACCCGTATTGCGCGGTGCCGGCATGAATACTGCCACCCTGGCGATAAAAAACGAAAAAGAACAGGGAAAAACCTTCGCAGCTCAGGCGGAAGCGGCGCTTGCCGCCGTTAACGGCCTAGTGGCCCGCGCGAAGTCGCTTGCTGACTTGAGGCGGAAGGAAGGGCGGAACCTGTCCATATCCGGCAGGGAGGAAATAACCAAGCTGCAAAAAGGGCTTGGGGAGATAGAGGTCGAGATTAAAAACCTGCTGGAAAAACCGGAGGACGCATTGAGCGGCAGCGTCCAGACTGAACTCAAACGGTCGCTCATAACCATCAAAAATATTTATGGGAGGAAATGAACATGAGTGTGAAACTCAAGACCAAATATAGCAACATCAAGGACCTGCGCGGCCGGCAGGAAGAAATCGGCAAGACCATCACAAAGGTTTTTGAGGAAGCCGAGCAGGAAGGCAAGGACATCGATTTCAGCCGGGTGAAGTGTCTGGAAGGCGCGGACACCGCCGCCAAGCTGGCCGCGCTGAAAGCACTTAATGACGAATCCGCCGACATCCATGACGATATCAAGGCGCTGGAAGAGGCGGAGCAGATCATCCGCAAGGCGCGGCAGGCAGCCGATGAGGCGGCCGGGTTCAAAGAGACAGACCTGCGCGAACAGCCCGGGAAAAAGGCAACCCAGAACAAATCCCTTGGCGAGCAGTTCCTGGAAAAGAAGCTCAATAAAAAGAATGCCACCGGCGAGCTCGATATCGACCTGAAGACCATCGTGCAGACCGGCGCCGGCTGGGCCCCGGAATCCATGCGGCTGCCCAGGGTCGAGCTTTACCCGCTGCGCGCACTGCGCGTGGCCGACGTTTTCCCGACCTACACCACACAGAACTCCGATATCAAGTACATGGAAGAGACGACCCATACCAACAATGCTGCGGAAATCGCGGAGGAGACCGATGCCTCCAGCCCCACAGCTTATGGTGAAGCGGCTATCGGCATGACGGAACGCTCCGTGCCGATTGAAAAGATCCCGGTATGGATTCCGGTCACCGAGGAACAAATGGATGATGTGGTCGGCTTCGGTGAATTCATCAACAACCGCCTGACTTATATGGTTAGGAACCGCCTCGATGGGCAGCTTATCGCCGGCGATGGCTCGACGCCCAACCTCCGTGGCGTGCTGAACGCTTCCAATATCCAGACCCAGGCCAAGGGCTCTGACCCGACTCCCGACGCTTTCTTTAAAGCGATGACACTGGTACGTGGCTACACGGCCGGGACCGGCTTCGCCGAGCCTTCCGCCTGCTTTATTCACCCGCTGGACTGGCAGGACATCCGCCTGCTCCGGACGGCTGACGGCATTTACATCTTCGGGAATCCGACCGAGATGGGGCCGGAAAGACTCTGGGGTGTCCCTGTAGTAGTGACTCCCGCGGAAACGCAGAATACCGGCGCGGTTGGCGACTTTATAAACTATGCCGCCCTGTATGTCAAACGCGGACTTTCCATCGAGACCACCAATAGCCACGGCGAATTATTCGCCTCCGGCGTCCTGGCTATCAAAGCCACAATGCGCTGCGCGGCAGTGTATTTCCGCGGTTCTGCTTTCTGCAAGGTCACCGGAATATAAGAAAGGTCGAGCAAAAAGTAAAAAGTAACGAGGTGAAAAATGCCTATTATCGAAGGCGCAGTACAGCGCGGAGTAGCTAAATTCATTTACGATTTCGCAGCGCGTGGAGGTGCAGCCGGAGACATCGTGCTTGCCGGGGAGCCTCTACCCAAGAATGCCATTGTCTGGGATGGGGTGGTAGATGTAATCACGCCACTGACCGGCGGGGCCGGGGCGACGGCGGCAGTATCCACCGCGCAATCCGCCAACGACCTGATAGCGGCGGCAGACATAACCGGGGCCCCATGGTCCACGGCGGGGTCTAAAGCAATCGTTCCGGTGGGGGATGCCTCTCATAGCATCAAGATGACGGCAGACAGGGCCCCGAAGCTGGTAATCGCGACCAATGACCTGACGGCCGGCAAATTCAACCTGTTCATCGAGTATTACCTTTCCGACTAAAAGAATATCCCGGTAAATCTAAAGCTGCCGGGATAAAACAAAAAATAACAAGGAGAAAAAATGGAAGGATTAGTTCAGCAGGCAGAAAAATATATCATCCCTGACGGCTCGGCAAACCGTCCCTACATGTCCCGGCGCGGTGAATTATTCACCCAGGACTGGATCCAGGCGGCCATCCTGGAAGGTTACGGTTTCATCGCCAATGTCGGCGCATTATCCACCCCCGTAGTGGGAGGCGGCGCCGGCACGGTGGTGGACCTCGACCAGCCGGAATTCGGCATGATCATCCCGGACGGAAAGACCATCATCCCGATCCGTCTGGCCATCCAGCTCACCACACCGCTTCTGGCCACCGATGCCGATGAGGTAGAAGCGCTGGCCTTCGTCGATACGACCGCGGCCACCGTAGCGGCAGCCCTTGACGGGACCTGGGCCAATACCATCACTCCCAAAAACATGCGGATTGCTCTCACCAACAGGAAGAGCTCGACCTGCACGGTAAAAAGTGTCTGCTCCGGAGATACCACCGACCCGACAGAGAGCATCGACCTGGCGCACATCCAGCTTACCGGCGATGTCCAGGGCACGGCGGCCACCGCATTGTGGACCAAGAACGAGTTGCTTTACGAACCGAAGAATCCGCCCCTCATCGTGGGCCCGGCTTCTCTGTTCGCTTACTGGGGCGGCACGGTAGCCACCAGTGCCTTCATGCAATTCTTCTGGATTGAATTGCCCAGCACCCAGTTACAGTAGATTGACGCCCGCCCTTCGGCAAGGCGGGGAAAAGGCCGGGGGTGGTTCGGCTCCTCCTTTCCACCCCCGGTACATTTTTAAGGAGGGCATTAGAAGGAAGGAATATTATGAAATGCAAACATCCTTATTACCATTATGTTGATGGAGTTTTGACCTGTGTACAATGCGGCCAGCCATCACCGAAATTTAAAAGCCCGGATATCGAGGACAAAGCATTCCGGCAGCATGAATCCAAACCACTGACGGCGGGAGAGAAAACCGCAGCAAAAAAATAATAAAAACCCCTTAAATCCCCCTTTATGAAGGGGGAGATGGAGTCATTTATGTCCCTTAAAATAAAAACTCCGCCGGCGATAGAGCCGATTTCCCTGGTGGAAGCCAAGGCGCATTTAAGGCTCAACGGCCTGGCGCTGGAGGACAGCATCACCACAGAGCAGAGCATAGCCCCAGGAGCGCACGTAATCGCCGCCAGCTACTCGCTGGAGGGAAACGCAGTAGAAGTATCCGGGTATGAAGCCATCGTCAACCTGGTGGCCGGGACGAACGGGGCCGGGGGAACGGTGACGGTAAAAATCCAGGAGCGGGAAGACCTGGTGACGGGGGCGTGGGTGGACTGGGGAACGGCGTTCACGGCGGTGACGGAAGCTAACGATAACGCGACCTATGAAAAGGCATATACCGGGAGCTGCCGGTACATCCGGGCGGTGGCCACGGTAGCCGGGGCGACATGCTCGTTCGGGGTGGATGTGGTAAAGATGGCGGGCCCGGCGGCGGAAGACGACGCTATCACATCCTACATCAAAGCGGCGCGGCATTACGCGGAGTGGACACTCGCCTGGCGGTCCTACATTACACAGACGCTGGAGCTGTGGCGGGATGACTGGCCGGAGGAAGATTTTATCAAACTGCTCCAGCCGCCGGTGCAGGAGCCGGCGATAACAGCGGGGAGCTTTGCCATTGGAACAGTATACCGTATTTTGACGGTGGGGACGACGGACTTCACGCTCATCGGGGCGACGAGCAACACGGTGGGGGCAATCTTTACCGCGACGGGGGCGGGAAGCGGGACGGGAACGGCCACGGCCAGCGGCATCGTCAGGTATTATGGCACCGATGACACGGTATATTACCTCGACGGCAGTGTTTACGGCCTGGCCAAAGAGGACCAGTACGCGCCGAAAATCGCATTAAAGTACGGGCAAAGCTGGCCGAGTACCACGCTGCGGCCATATCAGGCCATATGCATAACCTATATCGCGGGTTACGGGGATGCGGCAACGGATGTACCGCCGGATGTGATTAACGGTCTGAAGCTCCTGATATCCGACGCTTACGAAAACAGGGGGGACATCATCACCGGGACCATCAGCTCGAATCTAAAACGGGCGCAGGACCTGATATGCGGCGCCAAGGCGTATTAGCGGAACAGGAAGGAACGGCATGACAAGGGCAGGAGAATTCAGGACGCCCATCGCCTGGTATAAAGACATTCACGTTACGGACCCGGCGACTTTAGAATCGGTGACGGATTACGCTTTGGTGGGGACGGACTGGGCGGCGGTGGAGTGGGCAAGCGGCCGGCTTTATGAGGAGGCCAAGCAGCTCAACAGCGAGGTGCAGGGCGTTATCAGGACGCGGTACCGGCGGGACGTTCAGCCGGCATGGCGTATAAAGCTGGGGCGGCGGTGGATACAGATAATTTCCGTCTCCAATTACAAAGAGCAGAACCGGGAGCTATGGCTTGATTGCAAAGAGGCTTTGGATTAATGAACGCTTATGAAATACTGGAAATAAAATACAACGCAGATAAAGAAGAAATACAAAAAGCCTATAGGTCACTGGCTAAACGATTTCATCCGGATATTTGTAAAGAACCCGGAGCGGTAGAAAAGATGAAACTCATTAATGCTGCCTACGACCTTTTAATGAAACCACAGCCTGCCCAGCCAGTAATACATCGGCAGGGAATGATGGTAAGAGAGGTCAAGATATATCAATACGGATGGCAGAGTACTGATAGCTGTACCGCTGATTCTTCATATACTACCGGATATTATTATTAGCCCAAATATTTCACATGGAATATCGGAAGCCCTGGGAAACCGGGGCTTTTTTATTTGGAGAGATGAATGGCGACAGGCGTATCGATTTATTTAAAAGGGCTTGATGAGCTGGAGAAGACCTGCAACAGGGCAGTCAAATACATGGACGCCGGTAAAACCAAGCTCCTGCTGGAACAGGCGAATCTGGTCAAAGCCCGGATAAAAGACCTGGCGGCAACACAGCAGAAGGGCAGTGTTAATCACAGCGCGCAGAAAGCCGCCTACGCAGCAGCCCAGTCCTCCACCACGGTTTACCCAACGGTAGCTTATGCCGGCATCCGCCCGAGGGCAATGCCCCACGCTCATCTGGTAGAAGAAGGGCACGGCGGTCCGCATCCGGCGCCGCCTCATCCCTTCGTGCAGAAGGCCTGGCAGGAAATGAAGCCAGTGGTGCGGCAGAACATCGAAGGCAAAGCGGGTGCGATTGTGGATGCGGCATTCAGCCAGGCCAAAGGTAATGCTGTAAGCGGCCCCATAGGGTTCACCGAAGTGTAACGGGAAGCAGAAGTTTATGGAAATAGAAACGGCCTTAAAAGCGTTCTTATTAACGCAGACGGACCTCACTGGGAAAGTGGGGGAGCGGATATATATACTTCAGGCCCCGCAGACGGCCGCCAAACCGTACATCGTTATCGAGCGTGCGGGGGACCCCGGGGTCCATACCTCGGACGGGCCGGTGGCGGTTGGGGATACCGGCGTCATCATCGGGTGCTACGGGACAACCTGGACATCGGCGCGGGAAGTGGCGGTCCTGGTCAAGGCGGCGCTCAACGGGAAAACGGGTGTAATTGGCGGGGCAAGCGGCGTCACCGTCAACCCGGTTTTTTATGACGACGAGGGGAGCGGCTTCGATACCAATGTCAGCCTGTATTACGTCGACCTTGAATTTACCTGCCAGACGGAGGGATAGAAAAAAATGAGGTAAATATCCCTTGACGACCCATAGGAGAGTAGAGTGAAAAAATATCTACAAACAATCATTGATTCTAAAAAAGGAGATTGCTTAGAAGCATGTATTCGGTGTTTGCTCGAAGATGAAAGTGTACCTCCTTTTAAAGATGGCATTCATGATTGGTATTATATGGCTAACGAATGGTTGTCAAGATACAATTTGCAACTTGGATTTGTTGGCTATGGTGCAATGCCGCTACCGCGTGGTAATTTTATATTTTGTGTGAAATCAGCTTTATTTGAAGGTACTACTCATGCTGTTATTGCACGGGAAAATCCTGAAACTGGGCTGCCTGAAGTTATCTGGAATCCAAACCCTCAAGACCCACGCGGTATAAACATTGACCCTAAACAAGGGTCGCATATTTACCTGTTAATAGTGCTCGACCCTTCAAAATTAAAATACGGGTTATGAAGGGATAGTTACGAAAGATGAAATGCCCTAATCCGGAATGCGTCAACGGGAAGGTAAAAATCGAAAGCCCTATTACATCCGATGTAATGGGAGAGGAAGAAATTGGCTGCGAGGTCTGCCACGGCGCGGGGGAGATTACGGAAGACCTGGCGCCGCTGATATATAACGCGCTTTACCGGGCAGTGGAACTGCTCGAATCAATAAACGAAAAATTGGGAGGAATAAAGAAATGACAGCAACACCTGGCTACAAAGGATTCGGGACAGCGGTATCGTTCGGGGGAACGACGATCGGCTACACGCGGGACAAGCCCTTTCCCAGTAAATCGCGGGACGAGATTCCTTTAGACAACAGCGATTCCCCTGATGAATGGGATGAATCTTTACCGGGGATGAAGCACGGCGGGGACCTTGCTATCGACATGATATTCGTGCCCGGGGACGCAGGGCAGGCAGCGATGATCGCGGCCTTCGATGCCGGCACGGTAGCGACGCTGTTACTGACGGCGCCCGCGGCGGTAGGGGTAACAGTTTCCATGTCCGCCTGGGTGAAGAGCATGGGCGGGTCCTTCCCGTACAAAGGGGAAATTGTCCAGACGGTGACATTCCATATCACCGGGGCGGTAACCTATTCCGCCGCAGCGTCCACCGGGCTGACCACGCCGTTTTTCTCCATCAGTGAGAGCGCGGTTATCACGCCTGACCCGGCCGGCGATGAATATGATTACGTCGCCACGGTACTCACCGGGGTGGAATCGGTCACGGTCACGCCCACGGCCACGGCCGGCGTCATCACGGTAGACGGCAACACGGTAGCCACCGGGGAGGCGTCCAGCGCCATCACACTCGGGGCGGCCGGCAGCGTAACGACGGTCACGGTGGTGGTCAAGGAAACGGGCAAGACGGCCAAGACCTACACCATCAGGGTCGTTCGCGCCGCAAGCTAAAGCCAAGACAGGAAACAGGGCTGGGGGAGGGACTTATTTTCCCTCCCCCTCTTTATTTGAATGAGGGGAAGTTATGCCTGACAGAGCCAACCCATCCGTGCCTGTAAAGCTGGGGGGTAGAACTTGTAATTTAAAATGCACGCTGGGAGCGGTCCACGAGTTCCAGGAGATGACCGGGCAGGATATCTACCGGGACGGGCTGAACGTGCTGGAGATGCACGCGGACAATTTCCGCAAGCTCGTCTGGTGCTGCCTGGTGCCGGGCGGGGGCCGGCCGTTTACGCTGAAAGGCGTGGGGCGGCTGGTCAACAAAAAAACGATTTTAACCATCTTGCCTTTTGTCCGGCTGGCTTTGGGTTTATCCTGGCCGGAGGCGGAAAAAACAGCCGCGGCTAAAGATGAAAAAATGCCGACGGACTGGGTAGGATTGTGGTCGTTCGGGCGGCAGACGCTAAAGTTAGGCGAAGCGGAGTTCTGGGGGCTGACGCTGGCGCAGTTCCTGGCGTTAAGGAAACGCTGGGAAGGGGAACAGGAAACGCTCGATTACCGGACAGGCGTTATCGCCAGCAGTGTCTTAAATACTATTCCGCGCACGGAAGAAACCAAAGACAAAATTTTTACGGCGGCGGATATCTATCCGCATTATAGCTGGGGAGAAGAGGGCGGGGAGCTCAACGAAGACGATATACGCAATCATTTCCGGCAGTGGGCGCTGACGGAAGACGCGCATATTACGGAGAATTGATTTGGCTAAAGGTAAAGAAATATCAACCCTGTTCATAACCATCGGCCTCGACGATAAAGATATGACGAAGGGCCTGAACAAAGCGCAGAAAGAAATCAAGGTCTGGAGCAAAAATTTCGCCATCGCCGGGGCCGCTATTACCGCGGCGCTAGGACTGGCTACTAAGGCGGCTCTGGAGGAAGAGGTTGGCGTCAACCGCCTGCGCAATGCCTTGAAGAACGCGGGGTCCGATTATAATACATTATCCGGGGAGATAGAAAAGAATATTGCGGCGATGCAGGCCTCTACTAATTTCTCGGACAGTGAACAAAGAGACGCCCTGACCAATCTTATCGGGATACTGGGGAGTTATGAAAAGGCCGCTGCCGCTTTACCGGCAGCTTTGGATGCGGCAGCGTTTTCCGGACGGAATTTGAGCAGTGTGGTCTTTACGCTTGGGCGCGCCCTGTCCGGTGAGGTCAACACCGCGGAGAGCGTAGGGATAACCTTTAACGAAACAGCAGATTTCGGCACCCGTCTGAAGCAGGTTCTAGAACGGGTGGGTGGTTCCGCCAAGGCATCGGCCGACCCGTTAACACAGTTAAAGAACGTTACCGGAGATTTGGTGGAGGCGATAGGGGGATTTCTTGTTCCCATCCTCCGCACGCTGGTAGAAAAAATAATCCCAATTATTAAAGGTGTGCAGGATTGGATAGAGAAAAACGAGGGGTTATCGAAGGCATTAACAATAAGCGCGGCGGCGGCAGGCATATTTTTAGGCGTTATGGGCTCGCTCGGCATGATAATGGCGCCTCTAGCTAAGGGATTAACCCTTGTCATTGTAACTTTGGGATGGTTGTCCAGAACATATTTGGGACTCATGGTTAGAGCCATTGCCTATAACGTGATACTCGTAGCACAGACAGTGATCGCTAAAGCAGCCGCTGCGGCGATACGCTTCTTGAGTCTGGCCATGATAACAACTCCCTGGGGAGTTGTCATCACGGCAGTACTGGCGCTGGGATATGCCGTTTACGGGCTGGTGAAACTTTTTCAATCGAATACGGATAGCGTAAACAAGAACGCCGCGGCCACGCGGCAGCTCACCGCGGAGCAGAAAAAGCTCAATGATGAATACCAGAAGCTCAACGAGGCGCAGCGGAAAAACGAAGCGTCATTAACCAATATCCAGAACGCCTACAATGCCACCAAAGAATCAAATGCCGGCATGAACCGCGAGATTGAGAACACGGAACATGCGCTGGCTAACAGCCGTTACGAACTCGGCAAAGCCCGTGACGCCCTGGATGCAATACAGAAAAGCTATGACAACGCAGCGCAGCAGGTCAATGAATTCGAGAGCGCTATCAGCGATGCTAACCGCGAGCTGGAAAAACTTACCAACCCGCGCCTCGAGGGGATGCAGGAATTCGAAGACCAGATACAAACGCTACAGACAAAAATAAACGATCTTGAAGTAAAGCGGGCGGAAATCCGTGTAAAGGGCGGGGACACCGAAAATATAGACAAAAAAATTGAAGAACTGCAAAACCAGATAGACCTGCTGGAGGCAAAAGAAACCGCCGCATTCGACGATATACTTTATAAAACCAAGGAATCCGTGGAAACAATCCAGGGATTAAATGAAGAAATTGCGCCGGAGGCGGTTACCGAACGCGTATCCGAACTCGGTATTCTATTGCAGGGGCTGGCAGCCGGGCGGCTAGCGGCGCAGGTAAATCTCGACGCGCAAACGGTAGCCTTGAACAATCAGAAAACGGTGGTGGCGGAACTCGAAGCGCAGGAAGCCGAACACCAAGCCAGGCTGGAAGAAATAAAAAACTACGTAGAAAACATACTCTGGTCTTATCAGATGCAGATACGCGCCACGGAAGATATCATAAACAATACCAATACGGAAATAAGCCGGGTGGAACAGCTCAAGGCGGCGGCGGATAAAACGCTGGACGGCATGCTCGAGGATTCCATCCTGATAAAAAACAATCTCGCCAATACCGGCGTCAATCCCGTCAGCAATACATTGACAATACCCTCTTATGCCGGCTGGGAAGGCCCGGTCCCCGGCCCGGTGGGCAAGCCTTATCTGGCGATGGTTCACGGCGGGGAAATCATCAGCCAGAGCGGCGCCGGCGGAATCACCAATGATGCGTCCGCTATTCGCAGCGCCATCAGGGATGGCCTGGCCGGTATGACAATCACCGTGAATGTGGGCGGCAAGGACGTGGCGGCGGTTATCAGCCGCGAACAATATTCCAAAAAACAGCAGAGGATTTAAATGTCAAACAGCATTAATTATAACGGCACGGATTTAAGCGCCTACGGCCTGAACCTGCTCAATTACGATGAAATCTTTGAGCAGCTGACGGAATCCGCGCAGTTGAAAAACCAGGCTTACCAGCTGGGGAAAGTGCGGCCCGCCAGGATAATAACGCTGGATGTGAAAATCATCGCTGCCAACCTGGCCGACCGTCAGTCTTATCTGGACAGCATCAAAGGCGCGCTCAACGTCAACGAGCCGGCGGTACTGAAAATAAATTCCATCACCGACCGTTACTGGCTGGCCGTGGGCATAATAAGCGGGGCGCCCGTTTCCGCGAGGGTCTGGTCCGGCACGATAATATTTACCTGTTTTGACCCGGACGCCTACGATAACAGCGAGACCACGAGCTCGCACACCATAGATGATGACCCGGAAAACTTTAACGAGGTGGTAGGCGGCACGGCGGAAACAAAGCCGGTTTATACCCTGACCAAAAAAACAGATATTTCCCTGGATTTTGACGGCGTGGATGACTATGTAAATGTTCCCCATAATGCCAATCAGTTATTAACTACAGGCGGCACAATCAGAGCATGGGTGCAAGTTGAAGGGTTGGGAGAAAATAACGCAGGAATGATTGTAGATAAATCCACCGGAACAAATGGTCAGAATGGTTTTTATTTACGCGTTGCCGCTACTAATAAATTTGCCTGTGTTATTAACAACGGAACGATTAAATATTCCGCCGAGAATTCATTTACCCCCGGCGATGGTATTTGGCACCATGTGGTTGTCACCTGGGATGCTACCGGTTTGGTCACATTCTATGTTGACAGTGCTCAATCCGGTACACCCGGTATTTCCGCTGACCCTGCGGGTATCACTACCACCAACGATTTGAGAATAGCCAACCGTTCCGGTGCGACTGACAGGACTTTTAACGGCAGGATAAAAGGTGTCTATATCGGTTCCGGACAATGGTCGGCGGCGGATGTGGCAGCGGATTACGCGCAGGGACATCAAGGTTCGCCCACCCCTTATAACATTACCGGCATCGTTGGCCTGTGGCAACTCGATGATAATACCGGCACGACTGCGGAAGATAGTTCCCCCGCAGGTAATGACGGCACTATCAGCGGCGCAACCTGGGTGGATGTCTCGCCGGAGGGTGCTGCCACCGTTATCATTAATAACACCACCGCTGAAGAAGAATTCTCCTGCACAGTCACGCTGGTAGCAGATGACATTCTTGTGATTGATACCGAGACGATGGTGGTCACGCTCAATGACACGGAGGTCATGAATAGTGTACCTGTCACTAGCCAATGGCCGCGGCTGCTGCCCGGCACGAACTCCTTTACGGTAGAAGGATTCAGCGGAACGATGGCTACGGTTTACCGGAAACGATATCTATAAAGAGGTGAAATATGGTTGAAGAGAGTCTGAAAATAACAGAACTACCACAGCATACTACGCCAGTATCAGCGGATAAACTGGCTATAGTTGATAGCGTACTGGGACCAACTAAATACATTACTTATGCTGATTTAACAAAGAATATACGTTTAATACATGCCAACGCAGTTACCCCGCAAACAGCGACTACAAACACAGTATTACACATTGCGCAGGCTGATGCTGCCGTAGGCAGGTTGCTGGTAGATGTTTATGGCACGAGCACGTGCGCGGTATTTGAGGGACGGGCTGCGAGAGGTACGGCGGCATCTCCTTCAGCATTGCAAAGCGGCGACCAGATAACAGAGATATCAGCTCACGGTTATGGAGCAACGGGGTATGCTCCATCGGGAAGAGGTCATGTCCGCTTTGAAGCTGATGGTAATTGGACAGATACCAGTAACCCAACAAGATTATATATTGATGTTACCCCCAATTCGTCAACTGTTCCTGTAGAGGCCATGCGTATCACTAATGCCGGATGGATAGGTATAAATCAAAACACTCCAGTCTGCCGTGTCCATATAGTAGGAACGCACGTTGGAGGCACAGGCATAACAAAATTCCAAGGGACGACACACGCGTTTATTTCCCTTGATTCGGCCACTGGAAGTGATACGGGAATTATCTTTAAAGAAAACAATACATCCCGTGCTCAAATAGCCGTACCGACAGGGAATAATTTTATTGAGTTCAACGTAACTTCTTCATATACAAAAGCTGCACGTGTTGATACGAAGGGTATCACTTTTGTCACAAGCATAGATTCGGGGGCCGTAGCAGATCAGGTGTCAATCTGCGGTTATGATATTTCCGCAGGCCACAGGGCTCTATCTCTTTCGTGCGAAGAAGTGGTTGTTACGGAAGTGGACGAAACTAAATTCTCCCACAAATTACCAGTGAGAATCAACGGAGTTACCTATAACATCATGCTCTGTGCTACTTAAGGAGTTTATGAACGAAAACGAAAAAAACGCTTTGATACTTTTAACCCAATTATGCCAGGAATCTCAAAACGAACTTAACGCCCGTATAGCTTCTAGGCAAAGTTTTATAGAGTTATTGGAAACAAAATACAATTCCAAATTTAACCCACAAACAGGCGAGTTTGTAAAATCAGTTGACGGACATCCTGACAAATCCGTTCCTGTCAACCCATAGATAGCCGGGCTTATGCGGGTCTGATTTCGGGAGATTAGGCATTTCAATATTACCATCAGAATGAATTATAAAACGCCTTTCAGGGGATAATGATCCTTGAGCGGTGGTATCAATAAATACACAAGTGGGCTGGCTTTCATCCGTCCAGTCCTCTTCTGCCTCAATAGCAACATGGGCAACACCGTGATTACCATATCCTGTAAGCCCGTATCCGTGTGCTGATATTTCGGTAATTCTATCGCCCTTTTTCAGCGGTGTTTGAATTTCCTGCGTGCCGTTTGCCCGGCGGCCGGTGAAAGCCGCACACCCGCCGTAGGTATCCAGCGTTATACGGGCATCCGAATTATCATTCCCCTGCACATAATCAACGGTATAAAGAGGCCCTGTATTTTTCATAGATTGAACGCTAGTAGCGCAGGACGAAATAACCAGGATTGCCATGATTAAAGCCATTAACCAATATTTCATATTCATTACCTCTTGCCTGTTTAACTTTTGAAATCATTATACCATTTTTGTCAATTATATTAAGGCGGTTAATTCATGCCTGATTATCTCTTAAAAGAAGATGGCGGATATCTGCTTAAAGAAGATGGCGGAAAAATAATTCTCAACGGCGCTTTCGCCCCGCCCCCAACGGGCGTCACCGCTACGAAAGGCACATATACCGATAAGGTCGTTATTACCTGGACGAAAAGCACTGGCGCCACCGGCTATAAGGTATACAGGGGAGCGGTACTGGTTGACACTCTGGGAGACGTGGCGACTTATGACGATACCGGCGCGGACGCGCCGACAATTACACCCGGCACGGCATCAGCGACAGACGGCGATTATTCCGATAAAGTCGTCTTAAGTCTGGCCGGTGAATCGGTCGCCAACGGCACCACGCACACCTATACCGTTATAGCGGTCAATGATGAAGGGGAGAGCGGGCCGAGCGAATCCGATACCGGCTACCGCGGGCACGGCTCGCTAACTTACCAATGGCAGCGCAGCGCGGCGGATAGTGACGCTAATTATTCTAATCTTACCGGTGCCTTGACCGACCCTTATAATGATACCACCGGGCCCGGTGACGGCACCGGAAGGTATTACAGGTGTGTGCTTAACGCTACCGGCGCGACGGAGGAAACGTCATCCAGCGACCGAGGTATCCGCGCCCATAAACTAAAGCCACGCAATATCTCGCAGGTGGTAGTGGTAAACCCGGACGGAGAGGTATTAAGTTTTTGTCCCAATGCCTGGGGTATCAGCCCGGAAACCCGCGTTAACGAGCTGGACTCGTTAACCTTTTGCCTACCAACAGACAGCCATGCCGAGCCCTATCTGGAATACCCCAACGAGGTCTGGCTGGTCAAAGATGGAATTCTCAAAAACGAATATAAAATATTTGATGTGGAGCGGATATTGGCGGGCGGCGCAGCCTATTTGAAGGTCACCTGCAAACATTACGGCTATGTCCTCGTCAAGGACAAACCCATCCTCTCGTACAATAAAACAATCGCGGATGGCATAAATACTACCGGCCATCTGACGGCGTTCCTTGCCTATCAGGAAACGGCGAGGGTGACGCTCGGCGGCGTCAGCCCTTTCCTGGAAAAAATCATTGCGGTTAACATCGCCAGCGTCACCGATATCTGGGAGGCCTTCAAGCTCATTCGGGATACGGTCGGGGGGTATTTATACTGGGAGATAAACCCGGCCACGCCGCTGGTGCGTAAAATCTGGCTGTTGAATGATATCGGCGTCAACACCGGCCAGGAAATTAGAACAGGCAAAAATCTCTTCAATATAAACCATAAAACATCGTACGATGATTTTTATAACCGGCTATATGCCACCGGCAGCAGTGTGACTTTAAGCGGCAAAACTTTTACCAAGGTCAGCATGGAAAAATCCTCCGACGCCACTTATGGTTACCTCAAATTATTAGAGCAGTATGGGGCCTATAAAGGCTGGACAGGGTTGGGGAATGCGCTTCCCACCGGCATGTATATCTATAAGCCTGGCGGCACCTGGAATAATCCAAGTTCTATAGTCTCCGCTATTGGCTGGGCGCATCCCTCATATGCTATCGATAATAATGAGTCCACCATAGCCTCCTATCCAAAGTGGACAGCATATTCATGGTCATCTTATCTTGAAGTTGCCATTACGTCTACTGTTTCTACGCAGGTTAAATGGTATCACAATCATTATTTCAGCGGCGGGCTACCGCAATCATTTTTATATGAAGTAGATATTTATTATGGCGGCGCCTGGCATAATATTTATACCGGCGCACCCGGTGTTGATGACGGCTTTACAACTACCACCTTCGACCAGCAGACCATTACCGGCGTGCGTATGCGTGCCTATAACATGGGCATGGACGCCGGAGAATATTGTGCCGTTAAAGAGATTTATGTCTGGAATACCAGCGGTTATATCGATGAGACCTCAAAATTCGTACAGGGCGCGGATGAAGCCACTGTCCGCTGCGCTATCGCGGATTATGACGCTTCCGCGCCATACGTGATTACCTACTACCATGCAGATTATCTGATCGACCTGGAGAGCGTGGACGGGCACGATACGCTGGCTGCCGGCTGGCGCAGTAATATCATCACCGGCAATGAAGCATTTTCCGCCACGGATGTAGATGCCTTGCTATCACTAGGCAGAATAGAACTTACAGAACGGAAGACACCGCGCGTCTCTATTGATATCAACGCCATTGACCTCTCGGTAGAAGAAGGGCTAGAGTTCGAGGAGCTGGCGTTGGGCAACACCGTAAAAATCATTGCGGAGGAAATTAATGTGGCGGAGACGCAGCGCATCGTCGGTATCATCAAGCCGGACCTTGACCACCCTGGCAAGGTAGAAATAGATATCGGAAATAAGACCCTGGATATTATCGATGAAATTTAGCGCGGGAGGGTTTTGATATGGCTGTTTGGATAGGCGTTTCGATAACGGTATTACTCTTTATCGCGGCGGTAATCGGGTTTTATACACGGGAAAAGCAATGGCAGACCCGGCAGGAAGCCCGTGATAAGGCCCTCGATAAAAAAATCGATAACAAAATAGACGGCCTGGCGGCCACCGTCGAGCTGAAAATTACCGGCATCCGTGAAGATATGGACGAGGTCAAACAAATCCTCGGCAACGGGCACGGCCTCCGCCATGATGTTAACGCGATGAAGACTTTATGCGCCGGCCAGACCGCCACCATCCACGGGGAAATCAAGGAAATTCGCACACGCCTTTCCGCCCAGCAGCACGAGATTGATGAAGTCAAGGGGAGGAAATAATGATGGACTATAAACTTGGTAAGGCCCCGGCCAGGCGGGACCCGCGCACGCTCAAGCTCAAAACAGTTTTAAAAATCAGGCTGCCCTCCATCCCGGCGGCGTTCGATATCGATAAAGCCCTGGGGCTGGAAATCCCCACTCCCATGTATGCCAATGACCGGTACGGAGATTGCGTCATCGCCGGGCGCGCGCACCAGACGCTCCGCCTGGAAGGTTACGAGCAAAACAAAATCCTCCCCATCCGTGAACAGGACGTGACGGAGGAATATTTTATCCAGACCGGCGGCGCGGATAGCGGGCTTTATCTGCTGAACTCGCTTAACGATTGGCGCAATGACGGCTGGGAAGCGACCAGCGAGGTTAAGGTATCCCGGAAGATTCTCTGCCTGCCCAGCACCACTAAATATATCCGGCGCCGGTACACTATCTATGCCTACGGCGCCGTCGACCCCAAAGACCAGGACGATGCGAGAGCCTGTATTTATCTGCTCGGCGGGCTGTATACCGGCCTGCTGCTTCCCTTATCCGCGCAATCGCAAGCCGTCTGGGATGTTGACGAAAGTGAAAACGGACGGCCCGGGAGCTGGGGCGGCCATTGCGTCTACATCATGGCCTATGACGAGCAATATCTCACTTGCGTAACCTGGGGCTATAAACAGAAAATGACCTGGGAATTTCTCATAAAATACTGCGATGAAGCCTTTGGCGTCATCGATAACAAAGATAACTGGCTGGGGGATGCATCCCCGCTCGATATTCCGCTGCTGGAAAGCTATCTGGAAAGCATTAAAAACTAAAAAGAGGGGCATTATGAATGACTGGTACAAATCGAAATTGTTCTGGCTGGGTGTGCTGCAAATCCTGGTAAGCGTGGGGGAATATTTGGCCGGGGTGCCGGCCGGGACATCGCTAATTACCGTGGCCACCGGCATCATTACCATCGTGCTCAAGTTCCTGCAGCAGTCCTCCGCCGCTGGTGCGTTGACGCTGGCGGATGCGGCGCGGTTGAACTGGCTGGAAAGGCTGTACGCTAAAATCTGGTTCAATGTGGAGGCGCTCTGGATAAAGAGCGCGAGCCTGCGGCGGCCGTTCACCTACATGATGCGGGACTTTATACTGGAGCATAAAGCGTGGAGTGCCGTCATCATCGTGATGGAAATAGTGGGGTTAATGTTCCTGACCCGGTGGAACTGGGTTGGGGGATTCTTCGCCACAGCTATATATTTTCTGGTGCTGGGTCACCTCGTGTGGGGCACGCCCATGGTCCACGGGGAGCAGGAATATCCGGAATATACCGATAATATATACTAGCAGTAGATACCCAAAGCGAATATTACCGACGGAAACGGGGAGGGGCTAAAACCCTTCCCCGGCTTTTTTATTTGGCAATATTTGTTTATCACTAGCCCATTTATCTCCCTAAAAATATTTCTTGTAAAAGTATTGACAAATAGCATAAAAGGATTATAATGATATTATGACCTACAAAATTGCAGACAAGAAAAATAGAAACAAAAGGATTAGAGAATACGCTAAGAACCACCCTGATATGACGCAGAATTCTATTGCTAATATCTTCCATATTTCACAGGCAAGAATATCACGTATCTTAAGCAAATCCGGCCAGAAGGAGGAAGCGGTTTGATTTAGATTCCCGGGGCGCACAATATATGAACTGCTTGAGTTTATAATTGAGTCTATAGCAGACATAATATTGTAACCTTAATCTCAAGCCGCTATAACAGCATTGTTAAATAGATTATTCAAACTAAAGTTCTGGACATTTGGTTCTGTTCAGGACTTTTTTATTGGCTGGGTAGTGCCAATAGTACTTAATCCTTATGCTTTTTGCTTGTAATCTCTGGTCAAAAGGCATATAACTATGGCACTAATCTCGTTAGGAGGAATATATGGGGCAATCATTAGAAAAGAGATTAAACGGTAATTGGCAGGAGGTGGTCCAATATGCCAGAGCATTCGGTGAAGAAGCCACCATGCGAGAGTACCACATCGCTGAATATGTCTCCTTACGCAACTATCTTGAGCTTCATGCGCCGGGTGAGAAATTCCGTTTTGCCATGCCCGAAGCTGACGACTTTACTGACACGAGAGCTTTTGATAACTTGGTCGAAGCTTTCATTCGCAAGATTACGAATATGCAGTCTCAATATAACGATGCTCTGGCGAAGATTGAACAATTAGAATCCCAATTGGAAAAGGAAAGTAAAGCACGTTGGAAAAGAACCAGGCCGGCCATTGAGACCTTAATGAATCTTTGTAATTCCGCTGAAGAACGTTAAACAAATAAGGAGGGGAACATGAAAATATTTAACATTATCCTGCTCGCTGTCCTATTCGCCATGGCTATCATCGGCGGTTTTCACATCAATAATCTGAACCGCGACCTGGACAAAGCCGATACTACCATCGCTTCTCAATCTGTTGAACTGGAAGCTGCCCATAGCTACATCAAAAAACAGCACCAGGAAATCACTCGGCTGGAAACAGAACTGGGTAGGTAGAATTCTGGAAAAAAAGAGAGGGGAGCGGCCGGCCAGCGCGCCTAAGCTCCCCGGAAGGGGGCAACCAATGAACATGATTGTAATTTCCGGTAAAGGACGGGATTTTGCGGATGCCCTGAAAGAATTGCTGATAGCGGTAGAGGTGGGCTGCGTTATCTACTTCGGGGCAAAAACCTTAAGTGGGGAGACTATCGTTAAGCGGGCGGAAAAACACGGCCGTAACATAGGCGACCTGACCATCCGCGATATACAGCCCGGGGAAAGCGCCGGGGTCTATCACTTCTCTAATATTTTCGATTGGGGGAATTGGTCCGCCTCTGCCACGCAACTATCCCTGGCATTGCTCTATGATGCCACCGGTGACAAGGAAGCCGCCTACCGGCATTGCAAGGATTTCACGGACCGTCTCGTCTCCACCTGGGGCGTAAGATGGAGCATCCACCGGGAGCAGATCAACCGCTGGCTGTCTTTATGGGAAAGCAAGCAGAACGGCGGCGCCCATGACTAAGCCGTTCGATGAAGCGATAAAGCTCAAGGGTATCTGCCGGTTCTGCATTGTCCGTGACGGTGACATAAAATATTTCCATTGTAACCGCGCCGACCTGGGCGAATTCCTGGAGTACTGTACCAAAGAAGATTATCTGGCCTGCCCCTTTAATGAGGTGCATATGAGGGAGATGCCCCAGCTGCCACCTAAACCCAAGCCGTCAGTCTTCAACAAAACGCCGGTACCGGGGTCGTCCAGCTACATCGATGATTTAAAGAAGCTCGTTTTTGCTAACGACGGCCAGTTGTATTACTCCTGCTACAGATATTTTGACAAGCTCAAAAAAGACGTCGAGCCGTTGCTCAAAGACTATGATCTGTCCAAAGAGGCAGACAGGAAAAACGCCTGGCTAAGGCTGATAGATTATTACGCGCCGCCGCCGGACACTGGTATGGATACAAAAAGCAGATAAGGAGGTAACATGGCCGGAATCAAAATAGTTATCGAAAGGGTGGAGGGGCTGGATATCAAATTCAAAAAAGACTCGGACGTGCTGGCCCTCGAAGCGCATTTAACATCGGAGGACATCGCCCGCCTGCACAATCTCTCCAAACAGGGGGTGCCGCTCCAGGTCACGATAGAAAGCCCCCAGGCGGAAATGGACCTGCGTATCGAGAAAGTCAATGCTACCACCGGCGAACTCTGGACGCCCAAATTCAAGCCGGACGCCAGGGATTGACCGACGGTTAAAATAGAACCCATATTGGTTGCCGGCAGCGGAGTGGAAAAGGGTATAGGTGGCTGACTGCCAAATCAGTCAGACGAGACTCGCGCTAACCAGCACCGGCACATAGCGAAAAGGGAGTGGGGGTGTGGCGAACGATTCCTGGCCGTCCATCGGTCGGAGGACACCGAACCGAGCCCCCGCCTCGGTAAAAAAAGGAAGGTTCTGTTTTGACGCAACGCCTGTTAGTTGGGAGGGAAGGACAGAATAAACCTCCCCATAAAAAAGGAGGAACGGAAAGAAAAATGGGGAAACTCAAGGTTGCCAAACGCCATATCATTGCCAACGCGGAAACCAAAAACTCTCATTCTTTTGTGGAATTTCGTGCCGAGGAAGCTTTTTCAAATCAGGCAGAAGCCGCTTTGCTCAAGGCGGCGGGAAACTGGATTGGAAAGCACGAGGATTGGGGTTTAATCGGAATGCAGCTGGAACACCGGCCTGATTACACTCTTTTTTATATTTTCTTAGAACAATAGAGAACTCAACCAAAACCAAAAAGGAGAGAGAAAATTATGCCCAACATCATTAACGTACCCCTGTCCGCCCTGCGCCCCAATCCCTACCAGCCCCCCGGCCGCCTCGCCATGCCGGAGGAGCAGGCGCGGAAGGGCGGGGAATCCATCCTCCGCAGCGGCCTCATCCAGATACCCGTCGCCAGAGGCAAAGACGGGGTCTATGAAATCGGGGACGGCTGGCAGCGCAAATGCTGGTACGAATGGCTAGTGAAAAACGGCCATCCGGAATTTGACAGCCTCCCCGTCGACCTGCGGGAACTCATCGACGAGCAGATGGCTGACCTCATTGAGGAGACGGACGAAAACAAACAGAACATGACCGTCTTCGATAGGGCCTGGCTCTGGAAAAAGCGCTTGGCCGATTTTCCTAAAATCACCCAGAAAGACTTTGCCGCGCGGCGCGGCATCAGCCAGGGGGAACTTTCTAACACCATCCGTCTGCTAGACCTGCCGGAAAAAGTCCAGGCCATGATTATTTCAGGTGAAATATCAGAAAGCCACGGCCGGGCGCTGCTGGCGCTGAAAGAGCCCTCATTGATATTTGGCTTCGCTACTCAAATAGAACCTACGAAGATGAGTGTCACTAAACTTGAGGATGAAATTAAAGAATACCTCAACCGGCAGAAGCCAAAGTTGAAAGAAACGCCGCCGGAAGAAGACATCGCCGAAGGCGATACGGAAGAAAATATCGAGACCGCCGCGGAAGCGGTTGAAGAGGAACTCACACAGCTGGAACGGGAAGAACAGACAATCGTTAGTGAGAAGCCTGATAACATTAGTGAAGAAGCCCAAACAGTAACAGAAAAAGCCGGAGAACTCGCGGTAGAAATTGTGCAAAACACCTTTGGTAAAAAGCCGGCCGCGCAGAAAACTCCTCCCAAACCCCCGGCCGCCGCGCCGCTGCCTCCCGCCCCTCTGGCAAAGCCCAATTGGAGCCGCAAGATCATTATTGAGGAAAAACAGGATTACTGCATAGCGTCCTGTATGAAAGCCGGCGGTGTTCCGGTCGCTAAAAAGATGGATGGAGATTTCCACCACGCCGTCGCCGCCGCCCTGCAATGGGTGGAAGAGCTGGAAGAGCAATGGAACAAGGAGGGTAAATAATATGGCCAGGAAATTTTACTTTAACGGGTTGGAACTGCCGGACCCTGACCCCGCCATGAGTATTGACGAGGTGAGACTGATGCACGCGGCGTTAATGCAGGAGCTTTCCAATGCGGAGACCTCCACCAAAAAAGATGGGGAGGATACCGTCATCACTTTCATCAAGCGGGTGGGGCAGAAGGCGGCAAAAGTCAAAGTCGAGGTAGAAATACCGGACGGCAAATTTTGTAATCCAGAAAAAGGCCCCTGTATTTTCTATTGGGAAGATGAGGATGGCTATACGGGATGTTCTTACCTTAAAAAAGATTCCTTTATCGAAGGATTTCAGCCTGAATATTACTCCAAAATGGATGGCTGTCCTAATCCGGAGAAGAAATAATGACCGCCCTCTCGTCCAAAGACTTTATCCGGCTGGCAAGCGCGGTACCGGAAAAGAAACTCCGGCTAATCCTGCTGGCGCAATCGCTCATCAAAGCGGACGGCACGCTGGACTTTAAAGCCGCCCAGTCCCGCCAGCCGGAACTCCATCTGGCCTGCGCTGAGGCTCGCGCCTACGTAACCGATGTCAGGACCGTCTTGAACGCGCTCAAGAAAATCAAACCGGTGCATGGGGGCGCTTTGTGAACGGCCTGATGTTCCTTGATGCCCTGGCGCAAAAGCTCGCCTGCCCCCTTCCGTCCCTGAAAGAGGTCGAGCACCTGCTCTCCTATGGGGAGTTGCCCGGAACGGATGACGATGAAAACAGCGAGATGACGCCGGAGGAAATGACCCGCTTCACCGAACTGGTGCGGGAATACATCCCGGAGCGCGCGGACAAAATCCGCCGGGAACCATACTTCAACGAAAAGATCGGCTGGTTCTTCCACTATTTTCAGCAAAAATATTTCCCGCTGGATGATTATTACGTCCAGACCGCTTTTGAAAACGGGGAAGATATGCTGGATTGCCTCACGTACTTTATCCCGGTGCAGTACCAGGCGTTTGAAGAGGATTACTACCACGAATCGGGAGAGATGCGGGAAGGCTTCAGGCTAATGCTGGCGCTGCTGGTCTGCCCCATTGATTCCGAGGGCGCCAAGGGCGCCGTCCTGGATGGGGCGAAGGAACTCGTGGGGGAGGAGCTGCCCGCCCTTATTCCGCCCCTGGGCTGGACGATAAGGGAAATAGAAAAGCTGGTAACCGGCACGCCCTACGCCGGCCTCGATGACTTTGCGCGCTGGGTCAACCATGAGACCGGCTGCCAGATGCTGGATACCACCCAGGAAGAAGCTACCTTCGATAATCCGTCCTGGACCCGGGGAGAGGTGGAACGCCTTACAGCGGAATGGCGCCGCGCCCGTGTCATCCAAAAACGTTTTGAAAAACTGGCGGACTGGCTGGAAGAAAAGCCATCCAAACATTTCCGCTTGTTGCTGGGGCATCTCTTGGGCAAGCCGCTCCCCATGCCCCTGGCAGAAGTCTTTGATAAGGAGGAAACCGATGCCGCGAAAATCAAAACCGACCCGCGTCTCCGCCCGGCCACCCGCGCGGACCTGGCCGCCATCGGGCGTTTTTAACCTGGCCCTGCCGGAAAAGCTGGGCATCAGCCCGGACCCGCTGCGCCTGCGCCTGGACTTTCACGAGCAGCTGGCCATGATGACCGTTTTTGAAGGCGATATCGCGCAGGTCAAATGCGTGGCAGTCGCGGACGTGGCCCATGCCATCGCGGACCAGCTCAATTTTGCTACCGGAATATTACCCGGCGACGGAGACAGCCCCAACGCGCTCTGGTGGGCGAACACCCCGGAGGGCCCGCTGACGGCGTTATACGAGCCGCCCCGGGTCCGCCGCATTGCCCTGGCGCAGGAGGTGCCGGCGCCCCGCCGCTTCAACATCCCCCTGCCGGGCTTTATTTTCCTCTGCCGCCCGTCAAAACCGCCGGCGGTCTACGCCGTCAAAGAACGTCCCGCCGGACCGGGCACGGAGATTTTCCACGCCCCGCTCTGCAACGTTCACCCGGCGGGGAATTCCTGCGGCGGCAGCCACCATTACCCGGCGGACGTGGGGCGGATACCGGCGGACTTCTTCCTCTGCTACTTCGCGGATGACGCGGTCACCCGGCACGATGTCTCGAAGAAGTTCCAGGGGGACATCGTCAAATTGTGGGAAAGCCTGGAGGGGAAAAAGAGATACCCGCTCGATGACCTTGTCCGCTTCGGGACGGTAAAAGACCTGACCGGCTCCGTGGCATCGGAAAACGTTCCGGATGATGATGACGACTTTGACGACGAAGACGAGGAGGAATTCCCCGATGATGAATAACCTGGTGGGATATATGGTGAACACGATCATCGCCCAGGAAAACCGGATACAGCACGCCGGGTCGGCATATACCTATGTCATGGCGGGAAACGGCAACTGGATCGTCGCGGAAAACACTCACATTTTTGCGCGTATTCAAGTGTCGGAAGTAAATATCCGCGGACTGATGCCGCTCACCCCTTCATTTTGGTTAAAGCACGGCCGCATCCCGCAGCGCTTATGGGACCTCGCCCTGTCCGTCCTCCTCGCCCACCCGGAAGAAGAGCGTTACGTGGGCATCCGCTGGAACAGCGGCGCGGCCTATGATATTTTTTACCCCGCCCAGGACGGCCATGAGGCCAGCCTGACTTATGATTGCGGCCAGGACATTGTCTTTGAGATACACAGCCACCCCGGCATGAAGCCCTTCTTTAGCGGGCCGGCCTCCAGAGAAGGCACGGATGATCACGATGAGCAGGGATTGAAGATCTACGGGGTGGTGGGGCAGGACATGATTGAGATTGAGCACATATTACCTGATCCCGATCCCTCGATACTCGAATCCGGCTCACTCGCTGTCAACCTGCGTATCGGGGTGTATGGCTATTTCCACCCGGTCAAGTGGACGGATGTGTTTGAGGGAAGCTTGGGGGACGTTATCGATGTTAACAAGGAGAACGAAGATGCCGAAGAAGAATAGCCCGGCGCGCTGGGTTGTAGCCAACAAAAACTTCCGGCAGGAACCGGAGATCATCATCGCGGGGTGCGGGGGGACGGGCGGCTTTATCGCGGAGGGGCTGTGCCGGCTATTCACGGGCCGGGCGGCGCGGCTCGCCTTAATCGATATGGACACGGTGGAGGAGCGCAACCTGTTACGGCAGAACTTCTTCCCGGAGGATATCGGCAAGTTCAAAAGCCAGGCGCTGGCGGAGAGGCTGGCGCGGCGGTACGGGCGGGAGGTCGTTTACTCCGTCAACGAATACCGCGGGGAGATGCTGGGGGCGTCCTGGGGCGAGGGCATGAACGAGGTTCTACGCGGGGATATCGTCATCGGGTGCGTGGATAATGCGGCGGCGCGGCGGAGCATCGCTAAAAGCATCAAGCATAACTGGTGGCTGGACACCGGCAACGGGGAGCATTACGGCCAGGTGCTGCTGGGCAACGCGGCGGGGCAATCGCTCAAAGGCTGCCTTAAAAAAGACGGGACAGTATCATATCTGCCGCTGCCCACGGTGCAGGAGCCGTCATTACTGATACCGGCCCCGGCCAAAAAGCGCGGCCCCACCTGCGCGGAGGCGGTGGAGCTGGGGGACCAAAGCCCGGCGGTCAACCAGGTGATGGCGTCCCTGGCGGTGGAGTTCGTGCGGCGCATCATCGGGGGGACGCTGGAATGGATGGGTGTTTATATCGACCTGGATACGATGACGATGACCCCGGTGCCTATCACGCCGGCGGCGATCGCCCGGATGAGCGGCCTGAAAGCGGCGGAAATATTGGAGAGGGGGAAGGGCAAATGAAAGCATTATCCGTTAAACAGCCGTGGGCGTATTTACTCTTTGGCCCTAAAGACATCGAGAATCGGAACTGGGCAGTCGGCAGAAGCCCTCACCATGGACCGTACCAGAGCCAGCAGGCAAATTTCAGTTTGGCTCTCCCATCGAGGATTTACATACACGCCGGAAAATCCAAAGACGAAATGACCAAGGAAACAATCGCCTTCATTTTACGGCGGCTGGATGAAAAAGAAGCGGCGTACTTCATGATCCATTATGAAAAGCTCTATTTCGGCGCGATCATCGGGGAGGTGGACATCATCGCCTGCGTCACGGAATCACCATCGCCCTGGTTCACAGGAAAATACGGCTTTGTCAGAACTAATCCCAAACTCTATAAAGTTCCGGTTTATTGTCCAGGCCAACTTGGCTTCTTTGAGGTTGGGGCGGAAGTGGAATACCGGATAAAAATGCAAAATACGGAGGCCTCGCGCTGATGGACTGGCCGGAATTCAAAGGGCAGATAAAGCTCGTGATATTGCGGCATCCCGGACGGGAGAACGCTATCACGGGCGGGGAGATCGCCCTGGGGTTCGGACTGAAAGACGATAGGAAAGTGCGGCTGGCGATAGACGAATTGATTGACGACGGCTTTCCGGTCTGCTCGGCCACGGACACGGACAAACTGAAGGGATGGAAGCCCGGCTATTTCTTCCCCCGGACGCTGGAGGAGGCCCGGGAATGTTACGGCAAATGGCGCCACCGCGGGCTGGATGTCTGCGTACGGGCGCGGAAGATGCTCAAAGCGGCCAGGCTCTACCACGAGGGTGCCCGGCAGCTGGAACTGCTGGCGGTATAAGGGAGGCTGAAATGAACACAAAGTCATACTCGCCTGACAGGAAAAAGAAGTATATCGATTCTATTGCTGGCGATGTTTGCGGCATAACGGGGCAGGGGCACCAGTGGGACTGCCAGCCTTACTGCCGGGGCATATCGAGGGGAACTTGCGGATGCGGCGCGGTCAGATTCTTCGCCACCACGCTTTACTACCCGGAAGCGCAAAAACTCCTCGACCATTATAACGCCAAACACGGACGGCCCGGCAAGGCCTATGGAGGGCCGCCAATCATTAAAAATATTCCAAAAAATATTCCACAAGAAATAAAAAAGGAGGAAAAAATGACAGCACAAATACCTGCCAAAGAATTACCCCCGGACATGAAAGAAAAACTCGGCATCAACAAAACCGGCACGGCGCTGGCGGAGCCGCCCCCGTCCCATGCGGTAACGCCCCGGAAAGACGGCGCTTACAGCCGGGAGGAAAAGAAGCTCATCGCGGAGGAGGGGCGCGCCTGCGCCAGCAAAGCCGCCCGTAAAGTGATTGCGGATTTTTACGGTATCACGCCCATGAGTCTCCACGGCTGGTACATGGTTTATGTCATTAATGCGAATAAAGAAAGGAAATTGACTCCTGCCAGGCTGGAGCAGCTCGCCAAAGCCCGCGCGGCACGCGGCAAGAACAAAGACGCAGCGCCCATTGCCCCCTCTGCGCCGCCAATACAAACCGGTGTTGATAACGACGCAGTGCCCGGGCCGGATAAAACCGTCGTCACTCTCACCATGCGCCTCGACAATGACCAGCTGGATAAAGACATCGCCGCCGCCCGGGAGAAAGTCGAAGAATTAAACCTGCTCAAGCTCTCCATCCTCCCCAAGCCCCGCTGGTGGTGGACGCAGAAAACCCTGCGCTATTACATGGCCACGGTGGAAAGGCTTATCGGTAAATGAAAACGGGCGGCTGCTCCAAATGCGGCGGGGATACTTATTATGAGATTGAAATTTATGGCATCGAGGAAAAGTGCCTCCAATGCGGGTTTGCGGTCAAGAGCGTTGAGGTAAAGCGCTACCGGACCGCCCCCGCCGAGCCCACGCCGGAGCAGAAGAAAACCGCCCGCCGGGCCGCCACCGATGCGCGCAACAAAGAAATCCTGCGCCTGGCGGACGAAGAAAAAATGACCTACGGAGCAATCGGGTTCCGCTATAGGCTGGCAAAGTCGACGATTAGACTAATATGCCAGATGGAACGGTTAAAGGAGGAGAAGATATGTCCAACAAATTAATCAGGCTCGGGCCCACCGGCATCGAATACGGTGATTACGCCTGGAATTTTTACAGCGGCTGCCGGCACCACGAAGAGGGCAAGTGCGCGGCCAACCCCTGCTGGGCGGAAACGTTCGTAAAAAGGTTCCCCAAGGTCTATCCCAACGGCTTTGCTCCGACTTTCCACCCGGAGGCGTTTTTATCCCCCCTCGCTCTCCCCAAAAAGAAAGCCTTCAACCGGGTCGATGGCAAACCCCGCGTCCTGGTGAACTTTATGGGGGATATGTTCGGGGACTGGGTGGACCCGAGACAAAAATTTCCTCTCGACTTAGGTTATGCGAAATTTGATGAAATGCTCTATATAACCATCAAAAATACCATACTAAAACGCCCCGACTTAACCTTCGTTTTCTGTACCAAGAATCCGGCCGGGATGCAGTCCTGGGGCAAGTTCCCGGACAACTGCGAGGTAGGCTTTAGCCTCACTGATTCAGAGGAATTCCTGCCGCGCTTTGAAGCGATGGCCGAGGTAAACGCGAGGGTTAAGTGGATAAGCATCGAGCCGCTGTTAAAATGGCGGGAAGATTTTTACACAGACGCCTGGAAGGAGTTCGACTGGGTGGCTTTGGGGGGGCTGACGGGGGCGCGGGGAGACCTCGACCGCGTGATAGGTGATTATCCCAAGTTGCGCTTCCGGCATCTATCGGAAAAAGGCAACCGCTATGTCCTGGCGCCGCCGGTAGCCTGGCTGAAAAACATCGTTAGCCAGTGCGATGCCGCCGGCACGAAGGTCTTTATCAAAGACAACCTCTCGAAATGGCTGACCGATTATGATTTTGAGACTCACATGGCGGACCACGACCTGTTCTTTGAAACGATGAGCGGACTCCGGCAGGACTGCGGTGGGCGGATATCGGAGACGGTGCGGGTGACGGAACCTAACGATGGGGAGTTTTATCAGGAGCCAGAGGTGCAGGAGGAATCATGATGAAAAAGAAGATTTTATTATCGCTATTAGGCTTCGCCATATTGAATGGAGCGTTTTCAATCTACTCATTTATTCAATCGGGTAACTGGTGGATAGGTCCGGTGATAGTAACAGCCTTCCTTTTTGTAGTTTTCTCTTTATGGTGGATAGCTATCAAGATATTTTTGGAGGATTAAATAGGAAAGGACACGCCATGCTTGAGACAACCGAAGGTAGGAAGGTGCGAATAAAACTCGTCAGGAATTGGGTTTGTTTAATATTACGTCATCGGTGGAGTAAGTGGCACAAGAGTCAACTTCAACCGTTAAATGATTTTAGATATTGCTCCCGGTGCGGATGCGAGGAGCACAAAAGAGTGAGAAATTATGCCTAAACGCGGCAGCCAGAGCGTCAGGGAGCAGAATTACAAGTGGCTGGCGGCCACCTGGACGGAGCGCTGCATCCTGAATCCGGAGCATTTGCCCCCGCCCGGCGGCCGGCTGGATATAGACGAGATCAGCTACGCCCCGGAGCATTATGACGACCCGGCCAACCTCTCCCTGGTCTGCCACAGCTGTAACTGCTTCCTGCGCGGCCAGCCGGAGGAAGTCCACCGCCGCATCATCGTTAACGCCCGCCGAAAACGGCGGGAGCTAATGGCGCAAGAGGAAAAGGGGAGGTCGGCGGCAGCTATCGGGGATAAAGGGGAGGAGGGGAGGCTCGCCAGGCAGCTCAAAAAAGCCCGGCGGCAGACCGGCATCGATACCCCCCTCCCGGACACGGAATTTAAAAAAGGGGTGCTGGATTATTTCAACGGCTCGTCGGAGATGAAGGCCAACGCCAAGTTCTACCCGGCCTTCGCGCTCGTGGCATGGCAGACGCTGATGGAACGGGGGCCGGTGGCGGAGGACGACCTGCTGGACATCGGGGCGCTATTGACGAAGGCCAACCAGACGACGCTCAAGCGGTACCTGAAGGGCTGGTGCGCGCCCCACAAAGACGCGCCGCTGACGCGCACGGACGAGGGCGGGCGATGGATGATTTATTTTAAGAACCCGGCGCAGGCAAAGCGGGCCGGAGGGAAAAGGAGATGCGATGATTATTGAAGGTTATATTTACTACGACGGCAAATGCTATGACGATGATGGGCACTGTGATGAATTTGATTTGATGTTTTGCCGCAGCGATACCGGCGGTGAACTGTGCCTGAACGATTTTGCAAAAGACCTATTTCCCCAGGGCGTTGTAGGTGATAGTTTCATGGGCCCGATGTCCATCAATGATAAAATGCACGTTAAACTTCACCTTGATATTGATAAGCTGCAAATCATTTATCCAACAATCGCCATTCCAGACGATGGAACGGGGGGAAAAGGGGGTAAAAGATGGTAAAAAAATGGCGTCCGGAGGGGTGGGAGAAAATCAAGAACGATATACTTTACGAGCCTAATGGAATGGATAAATTTTCAGACTCTTACGTTGCCGACCCTGCTTTTGAGGCCGGCGCGGACGCCATGCTGGAAGCGTTGAGGAAAATGGGTGTTACCGCCAGAGGAAACGATGGGGATACCCGCGTATGGGGAATAGAAGTCTTTATTCCGGACGATGCTGCCAACGGTCAGCCGGAGGAAGACAGTAAATGAATCCCGTTGACCCGGAGCTGGCCTGGGACGGGCACGCCTCGGTCACGCCGAATACGCCGGTCTATCTCTACCGCTGCGGCAGTAAAAAATATTACCGCCTCTCCCCCAAGGGGGCGGAGGCGGGGCGGATAAAGCTGGCGGAAGAGCTGCGCAAACCCGTCAGCGAGGTAGTTATTTTAAACGGAGGGCATATAATTTGACGCTCATCAACCTCGACCTGCTGCGCCTCCAGGCGGAAGTGGAAGCCGGGAGACTGCGCGAGGGCAAAAGCGCGGACTGGCTGGAAGGCTGGGAAGAGGCTTTGAGGTTCGTCAGCGATTATTTTGCCGCGCGGGATAAAGCGGTAATGCAGGATTTAAATGCAGAGCGGGAGGAGCCGTTATGACGCGCCGCTATTTAAGGGATGATGTCATCGGGCGGGAGTACCTCGCCTATGTGTCGCCGGGCAGCGTCCGTTATGATACGGAGGATATCGTTTTCCTTTTCCCCTGGCTCAAAGCGATGCGGGAGGGCATCGGGCCCGCCGACCCCCAATCCTCCCGGAGCGTCTCGCGCCGCAGCAAAGACTACGCCCATTACGAGGCCTGGTGCAAGGTGGCCGCAGAGATTGACCGGCGGCTGGAAAGATGCCACGAGGACCGGCTCATCGCGGAGCGCTATCTGGACCACCTGGACGGCCTCGCCCGGCCGGAAAGCCCGGTGGAATATGATGAGGTCATGGCGCGCATCGCGCGGGAGATCCACCGGGACACGCGCAAAGTCCATCGCGCCCTCCAGAGCGTCCTCTCCTATATAGCCAGCGGTCCTTGCCCGCGCTGGCTGGCCTGCGTTGACTGTGACGCCTGCCATACCTGCCGCAAACTGGCGGAGATGGAGCGGACGGGCAAAAAGCGGGACGTCTGCACCTACGAGGAGTGGAAAGGGCACCGCCGCAACAAGCCCACCGGAGGAGAGCCAAAATAGCCTCCGCGCCGGGGGCGGGTAGTTAGTGAAGCTACCCGAAGCCAAGTAACTATCCCATGACATACAGTAGGAGGCTAAAGTGACAGAGACTAAATATAGAGCTAAGAATATCAAATCTGGCGAATGGGTTTATGGGTGTTATGTTTATTTTGGTGTAAAACCTGCGTTTATATATTCTGCTATTGGGGAACGGATAGAGGTTGAACCTCTTACAGCAAGAAGATTTACCGGCCTCAAGGATAAGAACGGCAAGGAGATTTACGAGGGGGATGTGCTTCAAGCAACATCAACTGGCGGGAATATATTATCTCAAAATCCAAGATGGAGGGCAAAGGGCTATCTGCGGTTTATGCGCTCGACGATGGACTTCATCAGCCCTCCATCCGCTACGTCTTTTTGAATTGATAAAAGTAAATTAGATTGGCTATTCGGCAAACTGTATAGAAACAGTATAGCATAATATTGTTGTACAGGGTATTGACAAATAGGCAAACAGTGTGTATAATAGGGTTAGAAAGTAAAGAAAAGGGGGACATGAAAATGCAATGCCCAACCTGCGGTAAAACCGCTAAGAGGATTAAGAGCAAGAAGTTCCCCGGCTGGTATTATTGCAATAACCCATCTTGCAATACAACCGCTTTTGAAAATAAGTCATAGGGAGGTAACATCATGGGAATACGAGGACAAGGTAAGTTCACCACAAAGGCATCACGAAAACAAAACGATAAGTTCTTAGAGGAGTTCAAAACTCACCAATCAACATTCAAACAAGCCGATGTTGTACAAGTAGTCACTAAAGGTTGCGGGACATTCCCCGGACTTATTGTGGCTCGCATTTCAGTAATGAGCGGGGAAACTGTCTATTCCGTAGCTGTTACACGCTATGGTGGTCTCTGGATTAAGGGCGACTGGGTTATAGATACCTACTGGAACCCGATTGGAGACAAGGCACTTGAGCAAGATTATCCCGGCACGATGGAAGAGATTTTGAGCAAGTTACCAGTAATCAAAGCGTGGCAGGCGTCATTGCAATGACAGACAATCAAAAGCAGGAAGTCATTAAATTACTAATCGGCTATTATCCTGCTGGTACATACCATGCAATACCAGAAGCCCTATTCCGGCTTGTCCGGCTACATGGCTTATCCCTAAAGAAAGCCAAAGAGTTGCTATTAGAGGTTATACGACAAAACGGCTGGAGCATGTGCCCTAGTTCAATAGGAGCAATGACACTAGGAAATGTTAATGGAATGAGGGGCGAAAAGCGGATATTACAGTGGTACATACGGACTGATTGCTATTACACTCATTTTTATATCCTTAAATAGGGTATCATAAAGGAGTCTTAAAAATGTCTTCACCAAGTAACTACCCTCCCGGAGTATCAGGGTTTGAATTTCAAGTGAACCCGCCAGAGCGCTTACCCAAAGAACCTAGTAAAAGACTCAAACCATGCAGTCATGCTATTAGCATTCCATATTGTTCTCATAGAACAACATCTGGTCTTTGCAGAGTAAGATGGTGCGATAAAGCGTAACTTATTATGCAGGGGGTGACCCCATGCGGGGTAAAATAGATACGAATTTAGGGTGGTTACGAGTGGTCAAAACCAGACCAGTTAGCTACGGATGGTCAAACCGATACCAGACCGCATTAGCTTTGGTGGTCAAACCGCTTAAAACCAGTCTAGACTTGATGGTTAGCCGGATAGCTTTTTGGCTGACCATGTTTACAAGACTGATTGTATCAGGGGGAGGGTTACCCTCTACCCCCCGACCCTTAAGCGTAAAAAGTGGGAGAACGTATTTGCTAGGTGCGTATGTGCTGGCAGTAGAAAACCCGTATTTGCTGGAAGTGAGAGCTAGTGAAAACCTGTAAAGAGCTAAAGTGTGTCTGCTTTGAGTGTCAGACACGGAAGAAAGACAGACCGAAATGCGGTATGTGTCCTGGGAGAATCGCCAAACCGGATTGTACAGGGCTTACCGTTTGCATTAAAGGGGATAAATGAACATCTTGAACTTGCCCGACTGGGAAGTCATAGAGCTTAAAGAGAGCGAGTACGATTACGCTATCCATGCCAAGTACACGCCGGAGCCGACCGCTTGTATCCGATGCGGGGTTATCGGGCAACTATACCGGCATGGTATCAAGAGGCAACGATTCATGGACTTACCAGTTCACAACAAGCGTGTTGGCTTGATAGTGCATCGGCAGCGTTACCTTTGCCGAGCCTGCAAAAAGACCAGCTTTCAACCATTGCCGGATGTGGCTGACCACCACTCGTCAACCAAGAGGCTTTTAGCCTACATCGGCAAGGAATCCATGAAGCGTACCTTTGTTGGGGTAGCCGATGATACCGGAATCCATGAGCGGACTATCCGGCGTTTATTCGCTATCGAGGTAGCCCGATTAGACCAAGAGGTCAAATTCGAGACACCCCGATGGTTGGGGATTGATGAAGTTCACCTTGTAAAGAAGGCAAGGTGTCTCTTGACCAACGTGGAGCAACGGACTGTCATTGATATGCTGGCAACCAGAACAAAAGACGTGGTTAGCCGATACTTGTACCGGATGCCCGACCGCCAGTACATCGAGCTGGTGGCTATGGATATGTGGCAACCCTACAGGGACGCAGTAAGGGATATTCTACCGCAAGCCACAGTGGTCATAGACCGCTTTCACGTTATCCGGTTAGCCATTCAGGGCATGGACACGATACGAAAGGATACCAGGGCGAGCCTTACGGCACGTCAAAGCCGGACACTCAAGCGTGACCGCTATATTCTTTTCCATCGCCGGAGCGACCTTGACGAACAAGACCAGTTCATACTTGACCTGTGGTTAGGGCAGTTCCCTATGCTTGGCAAGGCGTATCAGTTCAAAGAGGACTTCTGTGACCTCTGGATGGTCAAGGACAGGCAAGAAGCCATAGAGCGGTATGAAAACCTTAAGGCGAGCATCCCGACCGAGCTACAGCCCGCCTTCAAGCCTCTGACAACGGCTGTAGGCAACTGGACAGGCGAGATATTCGCATGGTGGGACCATCCGGTAACAAACGCTTATACAGAGGCCATAGCAGGGCTTGTGAAGCTAACCAACCATGCAGGCAGAGGGTATTCGTTCAAGGCGATACGGGCAAAGTTGCTTTACTCTAACCTGCCGACCCCTCACAGACCAGTGTTTGACAGGTCATTGAAAGAGCGACCGCCCTTCATGCCACTGGAAGAAATTATAGATTACGGAGTTAAGTTTTCCACACTCCGCATAATGTTGGAAGGGGGATAGTTTGTTTGAATGCATTACACATCATACGCCGGAAAGCCTCTCTTTCTTGATAGCATTGGTTACTCGCCATAGGTCGGCGGCATCCGCATTAAGGGCACTTTCGGCTTTCATGGCTCGCTCTGCCCATCGGTGTCTATTCCCTACCAGACAGGGGATACATTCATACATTGTGCCGACTTCAAGGTAGTCTGGTGGTTTGCCAGCTTGTGGATGTGGATTCTTAGACATCTGCAACCCACATTTGGCACATAGTTTTGGCTTCGTTTCCACGCCCTTCGCCGAATTATCATTTTGTGTGTTCATTTGCTCTTTCCTCCTGTTTGCCGAATAGCCCATAAATTTCCCCTGGGTACATTCGCAAAAGACCATATTTTGACAATTTGGTTTTATGTTTCATCTTAACCTCCTACTGTATGTGGGATACTTACCTGCTTTCTTTATATTGGCCTGTAGCTTCTTGGACTACCCTAAAGGCATTGACCGCAAAATCGTGTTCCTTTTTCTTAGTCATACTACACACTACCTCATTAACTGGCAACCGCTTTACTTCATGATTTGTGTCCATATCTCACCCCCGATAGTTTATTCCCTAAATTACTACCCCACTTGGTTCAGCGACAAAACCAACCAGCATTAGCTTATCTCCATCTGGATTTTCCACATCTGATGTGATATCTACGCAAATCTGGTCGTCATGGCTAAAAATAAAGGGGTTGGGAAAATAGCCCTCAGCAACCAAATTCGAGATATCACCGAATATTTGCTTAAACTCCCTCTCTATATAATCTGATACCTTCCAGTCTTTAATAACTTTCAATATAGGGATAAGCATATAAAGCTCCGTCAATTCAACTGCAAATAACGGGTGATTTTTCATGCGGAATGATAAAGTGCTTACTTTCGGCTCGGTAGAGAGCTGCGCTATTTTGTAGAAACAATAGAACCTATTGATTTCTACTTCCTTCTCAAACCATACCGAAGAGGTATGGGCAAGCTGCGGCGGTGTCCTCCAGGAAGAAATGCCCATATCATTCGACATTATTTTCCTGACCGATATTTGTTGCGGTGGATAATGACAAATCTGACAAGCACGGTCAATTAAAGATTGTAAACAAGATTTTCTAAACAATTCCCTTTGATGAAGGGAGTTTTCCCAAGAAGGTATCAAATACTTTAACTCCATATTGTTCCTCCTGCTTATATAAACGCCGGATGTTTTCTTACTGTAACAGCGGGGCGGCTGCCTCTTTCATTAGCAAGAACTTGGTCCATAGTAGCGCTTCCCGTTTCGGGTACTTGAAATTCAAATACCCGATAGGCTTCCTTCCTTGCTTCGGCCAAGGCGTCCTTGATATCATCCGTATTAGTAAGCACAATATATTCAATCGTGTCGCCCTGATACGTTGCTCTTGCTTCCCACAGCATATCCATTCTTCTATTTCCCCCCTCATTTTATGGCCGGTGGCCCCAATCAACTACTATCACAAACTGGTCATTATCTTCCCGGACGTGTCCGCCGAAAAGATACTTCCCATCCAATTCAACGCCTTTTTCCACGGCTATGTAAATCCCTTCCTTCGAGGAGTAAACATCAAAGTGCTCGAAAATAGGCAGCATCAAAACTATACCATCGTCAATATAGAGCGGAATGAAAAAATCCAGCTTTATATTATCGTTTAAATACTGGTCAACAGTAAGCAGGAGCTGCACCTTCCCATCGACACACTGCGGCGCCTGGTCAGCCGTTATTTCCACATACGGCGCCCTGCAATCCTGGACTATGAAACCGACACAAACAACCAATACAGCGAAGAGTGCGACCGCTATAATTAACAGAGTCTTTCCCATTCAGCCTCCACGGTGAAAAATTACCGCCTAATCTATTTACTCCTGACGGGTTCTAAATATTCGATTCTCCAATAAGTTACGGCATGTGGCTGGTCGGGAGTATATTTTAGATTTGTGATAATACTCCCCTCGGGTAATTCCAAATGAGGGATTTCTTCCTTGGAATAAAATGTTTTTCTTTCATATTCTACAGAGTTAATGATTATTTTATCCATGAGTTTTCCCTCCTGACAGTATTACTTTACTGTCCCACCGACTCAAAACGATATTCTTTTGTTTCTATCATTTGAGCCCTTACATTTATTCTCAAATCAGATTGGTAAACTAGCACAGCTCCACAAAATGGACAATAGTTCAGTGTTGGTTTTCCATACCCACCCTAGGCAAATTCGATGGCTTTCATGCCGAACCTCAATAAAGAGGATGCTCCAAGTGCCTCTTTTAATTTGTCGCAGCAATAAGAAGGCTCTTTACCTACTTTTGTCCCATCTCTATGTTGCATAGGCTCGACAAATGTACTCCCCACCGAGGGCCAATCATCGCATGAGACGACAGTTGCGAAATAAACTATACATGCCTTATTCATTATATCCTCCGTACAGTACCCTAGACCTTTAGGCATTAAGTGAGCATGTCTATTGTTGAGTAGCCAGTAATGATATCCGCCCTTTTCCGGGAGACATTCGTTACAGTATTCCCACCGACCGAAGCGAAGCCATTTTAAAAATCGATAAAACCTTTCTTTCATATCGGCCTCACTCCCAGTCCTTTAAAAACGGATGGTATTTGAATATTTCTGCATCAACCTCCGGCATCCGGGGAGTGGTGTAGATATTCATCATTCCGCCGCCGGCCCACCGCAAGAACTGATACACCCTTGTCTGGTCCAGGATACGCTTCCCATCCGCCCCCCTTAACTCATCCAATACCGTCGCCAGGCCATGGCGGACACCGTGGTAGCATTTTTTAGGAACGAATTTCACCCCGGCGACATTAGCTATCTCATGAAAAATGGAGAAGCGGCGATTATACCCCACGGGAGGATAAGTGTATTTGAACACAAAGGGGGCGATTTGCTCCGGCACGTCATGCTCCCGCAGCATACCGCCTTTCTCCGTATGGATGATGATGGTTTTCTTATACGGATGAATATCTTCCGACCGGACGCCAAAAAGTTCTCCGACCCGAAGGCCATATGTTGTCGAGAGCGCTATGGTGTTCAACCACTGGGGATTGGAGCTCTTCTTGGCAGTCAGTATGAGCGCCCGGATTTCTTCCGCACTGTAGGAAAAGCGTGAGGCGAGGTCAATCATCTGCCGGTTCACCTTGGGCAGCTTCACCGGCACCCTTAGCCCATACATGCGGAAGAGGCAGCCTATCGGACCCCTGATGATGTAGTTTACATACGTTTGGTCTCGATTCTTCTTCAGATAGTCGAGATAGGTATAAAGCACATCACGCTCCTGCCAGTTCTTTCCCTTGAGCCAGGTGAAGTAATCATCCACATGCGCCCTGTACTGGCTCTTGGTCGATTCGCTATAGTACTGGATTTCGTGCTCTAGCTCTTTAAATATGGACTTCCTGTCTGTTGGTATTTTTTCCGTAGTCATTACTACTCCTCTACCCTCAGCGTTTAAAAGTCTTCCTCTCATGCGGTTTCTTCCGCTGGTAAGTAGCCTCCAAGGAAGTCATCTTGGGATTCCAGTGATAATCAATCACCATCACATCACAACCCAGTTTCTTCCTGATAGCGCTTGTAACAGCGGAGGACCCGCACCCGGGCGCCTCATCAAATTCCTCCATGGTTATAGTTATCTTTTCCGTATCAATATATTTCACTTTTCTCCCTTTTGGCGGAGCGGGAGAGATTTGAACTCCCGGGAGCAGGCCCCAACGGTTTTCGAGACCGCCGCCTTAAACCAGACTCGGCCACCGCTCCAATATTCTTTGGTAAGTATACCTTCATCTACAGTATTTCTTGAAATTGGCCATAATCCTCATCTTCAAGTTCTGCCATCTCTGAATCAGTCTCGAATTGGCAATTTTCGCATAGTCCACTTTTGTTGAAATCGAAAAATTCGTTGCCGCCCCAAAACTCACCACACATCCAACAAAAGCCCTCTGAATGGCAATGTTCGCCGCAATACCAAGATATATCATATGGCTTTTCGCTTGATTCCCAATCAACTAACCTACATTGGATGGTATCAAAGGAGCTGCAACCTTCATGTTCACAACGATGATTGACTTCAACTAACTCTCTCTGAATCATATCGCCAATTTCTTTAATCATTTCGACCTCCTACTGTATGTGGGATACTTACCTATTCTTTTAGCCTCTCTCTAATCCTTCCTAGATTACCAGATGAATGTCAAATAATTGTCCGAGTGTCGGCGCTCCTACCCATTCCTTGATAACATCGCCAGATTTGTTTGTGAGTTCGGTAGTAATTTTTATGTAGTGGCCTCCCTCTCCCGGAAGTTTTACCCTCTCAGAGTAGGATATTAACGTAAAACCACGGTTCCATAATTCAAACGGGAGACTACCCGTTAAATCATTATGTGTTCCCAGGCCAGGATGAGCGTCTAAAATGGAGTTGATTTCTCTTTTTAAGGAGTTTTCATCACTATCAAGCTCTGCGAGTTGAACTTCAAGAGTGACACGTTCCTCTCTGATACTTTCTATATCTGCCTGGAGAGAATCAAGTCTTTTAACCGCCTCGCTATGAGAAAGTTCTTTGATAACCTGTGTTTTTTCTGTCATACAAATCCTCTCCTATAGCCTTATTTCCGTTACTGGGGGGTTAGCTTTCGTCATCATCTTCCTCTTCGTAACCGGCGCATAAACAACCATCTACAGAGCAAGAGCCACTAGGTTTATCATGGTCTTCCGGTGCGTGTCCGCAAGTACAAGCCATCGCCTATTCCCCCTTCTTCTTTTCTTGCTTCTTCAATGGACTTTTGATTTATTGCTCTTTGGTAGGTGTAAATCTTAGATAAAATGCCATTTGCATCCTCATAGGCATATTTTTTCAACCATTCAGGTGCCTTAGACCATGACTCAAAACAGTTGTCTGAATAGCTATATTTATATCTATCCCAAATATGTTTAGCAATCTTTTCCTTCACCTTTTTATCTATTGGTCGTTTAGTTAGAAACGTTAAAAACATCTTTGAATACTTTTGGTAATAGGAAAAATCTTCACAGGAACTAGTACAAAACTCCCACGAATTTTTACAGTTATTACAAGGACAACATTCTTTGGCTAAATCATCTTTTAATGTCATATTGTTACTACCTTTCTTTTAGAATTTCTTTTAGACGCTCTGCTAAGTCATTCCAATTAGGGATATCACTTCCCCAAGCACATTCACTTTGTAACTTCTCTAACAATTCAGGGGTAATTTTATTTTGTTATAGGTTCCCCGCAATGTGGACAAAAATCCCAAGCGACATGAATATAATATCTTCTGCTACTGGGAGTACCATCATTTTTCACAGTATTAAATGTGACCTCAGTATTCCCCCAATCAGCATAACCAGATACGACAGTGCTATTTCCATACCTATTAGTGTAAACTTTACCGGATTGTAGCCGTTTTAGAGCTTTATCTATTACTTTTGTGTTCTTGCAATCACACATATCTCATTCCCCTTTCAGTGGTTTACTTGAGACTACCGCCCAAATTTACGAGCAACTTCGACAGGTCTTGCGTTGTTACTCACGCTTTCATCTCAAGCAATCTGGCTCGGAAGCTTACGCCTATCCTCTCCAATTACTTGGAGGTTCCGATAGTTTTCTACAAGGACACCAGCATTTAGTTCGTTATTCTTTTACCCTTTCTTGTAGAGTTGCCCCATCAAATTCTCCAGCTCTGCTATGCGGGGAAGGAACCAGGGAGGATTGAAGGAAAGAGAAATCTTCTTCAGCTGGTCAATGAGGACATGCGTCTTTTCCGCCATGCGGTTGGCCCGGTTGAGTCGGCCTTCCTCAATGTGCTCTTTTATCGTGTATAGCCGTTGCTCGATTGTCGCACAGCGGATGTGTAGATGCTCTTCGTATTTGAACTGGATTTCCAGGGCTTTTTTCTCATCGTGTTGCTTAGACACCCAGACGACGGCATGGCCCTTGGAAGAGATTTCGTTGGCCAGGTTGAAAGAGGTCTCACTGAAAGGAACGAGGTAGCAGGACTGCGTATAAGCGACGGCGCCGATTGCCGCCATGGTCTTCAGAACCTCTTTACGGAGCTTGCTGTCTGCTGCGGGAATATCATACGTAATAAGCACATAATCCTGTGTAATTACCTTCACTTCGCCCTTCATAAAATGCCCCCTTTTACGTACCGATGAAATAATGCTTGCATTCGTTACAATAGGCATAGAGGATATCACCAAGAACAACTACCATCGCAACCCCGCAGTGCGGGCAGGTAGCATTTTCAACATCCACCTCTTTCCACACCGGTCGCTTCCAGTCCCCATTGCCGTTCTTGTCCTGGAGTTTAAATGTCAGCTTCGCCTGGTCGTCCATACATTTCCCCTTCAGCCATGATGAAAGATAAACTACTACATTATAGTAATATTACTACAGTTTGTCAATATCCCAATGCCACGTTTTTTATCCGGCGGATAAAAGAAAGAAGCCGCCTGAGAGATTCCCCCCAGATGGCTTCTTCCCTGTGTTTCCACAACCCTATTTATGTATCACTTTTTTTTATCGTTCTTGTCTTTGAGCTCCTGGCCGACTTCTTTCATGACCTTAATACCTTCAACAACTTTAACGAGGCCAGTTTCAATGTCTTCCGCTGCCTTCGCCAGTTTCTTCCCGAGGTTTGTTTTCATCATACCCCCTTGAGCTTTTTAAAAGCCGTTGTGAGAGCATTGAACATTTTGTCCCGTTCCGTTTCCATGGAGCGTTGGCAGTTATGGAACCCGTTGTTTTTTTTTGTCTCGCAAAAACCGTTCCCCTGAGAATAAAGCTCGGCGCCGAGGATGACGAGGGTAGCGAGCTCTTCCGGGTCCGAGGTGTGCTTGATTTCATCCAGAACCTCTTCCAGGTTATTTACAACGGCCTTTTCTGTCGTAGCGGCCATGATTAGCTCCTATTCTTTAGCTTTTCCATGAAGGCGGCATTAAGAACGATGCCCTTCTTGGCCGCTAATTCTGCCATTTTGCTTGCCACGGGAGAAACATCGGGAGCCGTATGGCCATAGAGCGCTGGTCCCTTATATTCGTACACCCTTCCCTCGGTGCCATCGACAACGACCTGCTGGCCATCCTTTAATTCGGTGGTGGCATTGAAGCCCTCACTCATCGTACCGGTGATGCAGGGAACCTTCCACTCACGGGCCACAATGGCCGCATGAGATAGCTTGCCGCCGACATTGGTAATAAATGCGCCGGCTTTTTTCATATAGATATCATGCTCCGGGCGGAGCTTATCCGCCACGATAATATCGCCAGGCTGCACCTTGGCTATCTTGTCCTCATCCCCATTTACCACACGCACACGACCAACAACGACACCATTGGATGCTCCGATGCCATAAATTAAAACTTTACCCTTCATTTCCGTCATGATGCTACTCCAATCTGGGGCTCGCATTCGGGCAACTGTCCCAGCAATTCTATGAGCAAATCACCCACGTTGTCGCCTATAAATTCGGGTTTAACACTTTTTACGAGCCGAATAAAGCACGGATTAAAGCAGGCTTTTCCGGCTTCGGCAGGCACCACTGTTTCCACAGGCTGCTCCACTGGTTTTTTGGCAGGCTTCTCCTCGGACTTTATCGTTGTCTGTCCCTTTTGCACCGGCTTTAGTGTCTTTTTAAAAGCCGCAAGCTGCGAATCAATCTCAGAAAGTTCCATCGGATAAATCTTAATTCAGTATGTATGTTTTGTCAAGATAGGCACGGAAGCAAAGGGTTGCATAAAAGACTGGCCGGTTTGCTTCGCCAGGTTAAACTTATCCAGATTCTCTGCCGTTTGACCAGATTTTATTTCAAACAATAGCTTTGTCACTATCTTATGACATTTCACACATAAGGGAAGAAGGTTCCACCATACGTTGTAAGGAGTGACAACCCTTTTTGAGCCTTCGAGCGGAATGATATGATGCACCTCAAGGTTGGTGCGGAAATGATACCTATCAAGTTGTACTTCCTTTTCCTCTTCTCCGCAGAACGCACAACGGTAACCATATCGCCGGAGAGCCCACCTGGAAGCATCGCTCCACCAGAAGAAAAGGTTATAAAATCTTGAACAGGAAATATAATCCCCATGGGACTTTTCCGGGCAATATCTTCGGGCGTAATTACTGCTGGGAAAAGGTTTGCCGCACCAAAAGCAACCTCCCTGGCCTTCAAACCCGGTAATGATAGAGAATTTCCCGTATCTGTCTTTTCCTTCGGCTATAGGCCATTTGACAAGTTCCACTACGCTCCGAGGGTAATTCCCTTCAATGGACTCTAAATCTACCGGATAGTTCATATCTCACCTGCCTGATATTTCACTAAGGGGACATCATAAGCGATATAAAGTGGATGCTTCGGCTGACCGTCAGCGTTAGTCCCTAGGCAATATGGTTCTTTGAGCATCTGGAAAACCGCCGGCGCCCGTTTTTTCACCGGCTTAAACGAGCCCCATCCGCAGAGTTGGAGGTCCGACATCTGTATCATCAAGTGGAGGAAAGAATCGTTATACTCCCCAACGGCATCAGGTTCGACAAGAAGCACCTTTGGGTCGCTAGACACTAAAGCATATAGGTTGGCCATGAGGAGGCCGCCAAAACCCATCCTGTCGGCTCTCACCACAACCCGGGTAATCGTTGGGTCTGTTTTCACCTCATTGGCCGTTGAAGGATTAAGACCGATGACCATCAGGACGGGCCGGATGGAACTCCACATACGCCAAAGGGCATAGCGGTATTTCCTGTCATCGGAGAAAACGGCACCCTGGGGAAGGGTTAAATCAATACCTCTCATCATCCCATCACATTTTTCTCTGTTATTTCGTCATTATTAATGTGTTCCTCAATATGGCGGAGCAGTGGGTAGGAAGAAAAAGGACCTGCTAACTGCTCGGTGTGCCCACAATGAAGACAAGTGGCTTTTTCATCCTCCACCTTAACCCTGTATTTCATGGCCAATTTGAAAAGATTCCGGTATCCTTTAATGTTAGATTTCATACTGAGTTCCTACCCTCCTCAATATTCCATACAGATTGAGAGCATCTTTTGGCAGAAAGCTCTGCATATTTCTTACTTAACTCAATCCCGATACACTTCCGACCTAACTTTTTAGCTACTAAAGCCGTGGTGCCTGAACCAAGAAAGGGGTCAAGTATAATAGCATTGCTGCTACTAGCGAATATTTTTATTAACCTTGAGGGTATTTCTCCTGGAAATACCGCAGGGTGGTATTTATCTCGGCCCGGCTCCACAAACCAGACATCTTTTGTTTCATCTGCAAAAGGCACGGCTTTCTTTCCTCTTCTCCCAGTCCCGCCGGAATGAAACCATTGGTATTTTGAACCTAGAAGTATTATCTCGTGTGCAGGACGCATATAAGGGTCGGAGTCACATCCCATAGCGCAAGTTGTAGTTAATCCTATAGCTCCCTTCACCCATACGATTGGCTCCCGAACATGAGCATCTAATTCCATCATCATTGAAAATAGGCGGAATCCTAAAGGTTCAAGCCTTGCTTTTCCTTCCGTCTTCTCTTCTTTACGATGACTTTTGTAAGATGCATCATATCCGAACCAGGTATTAGCATAAAGATGGTCCCGTTGCCACCGGACAACGAGAGGAACATTTATTCCAATCGTACCCCCTTTAACTAAAACCCGATAACATTGTTTTAAAACAATGTTCATCTTTTGATAATATTCCGCCCAAGATAATTGGTCACGAAAGCCACTATATTTCATCCGGGTGTTATACGGAGGAGATGTCGGTATTAAATCTATACAATCGGGTGGGATGGCGGGCAATATTTCCGTAGCATCACCATGTATGATATAAACGAATTCATCCGAATATATTGCGGAAGGAAGGTCAAGACTATTCCAAATTGACATTTATTTCTTCACCTCCGGCTCTCCGCACCGCAGGCACTCTCCGTCAATGAAGAGGTGACCATAGACGCTGCATGTCATCACCACTTGGCCTTTAAATATCATCTGGCAGGGTTTGAGTTTCGTTATAACCGGCTCCGTGGAGGCAAAGTCCACTCCCTTCAACACAGCCGATTTGACATCCCGGAGGAAGACGCCGCCCATCACGCTGGGTTGATTGAGCTTTTCTTCCCATTCTATCCAGCGGTCATAATGGTGGGGAAAGACTCGCAAAACCTTCTGGTAGATGTCCGGTCCATAAAAGGGGCACCAGCTACATCCACTCACACCGAAATCCCGATAGAGGTTCTCCAGCGGCGAAAGCCCAGACATAGCAAGATAATTTGTAACGTCGCCATCTGTCCAGTTAATAATCGGGAAAACTTCAAACGAGCCCGAATGTTCCTTGTCGGGCCGGATGGGTTTTCCAGTGTAGGCTTTATAAATCGCCATCCGCCGGGCACTCTCCGCACGCCTTATACCTTCCAGCTTGTAAAACACCCCTTTGCCGAATGTCTTCGCCAGGAGTTTCTTCTGTGGCCGGAGTTTGAGGTCCCGGCAGCACCAGAGACGCTTTCCGCCGCCGTTGAATGAGCCCAGATTGGGGAATGATTGAAACCTCTCAATGCGCTTGAAGATATTACCCTTGTGCATGGAGGGATTGGACACGAGGAGACGGACGTTAAGCTGGGCACATGTCTCTCTTACGGTTTTTACTACCCCGGGAAATTCCGTGCCGGTCGCCATATAGGCGCAAACAAAATTGTCCGTCACCTCCCTCACCAGGCCAAGAAGGGCGAAGGAGTCACGCCCACCGCTGAACTGGATAATTAGCGGCATTTCGGAGCGGCGGAGGACCGCTCGCACGACTCTCCGGCTCTCTTTTAACCGGACTTTAAGAAAATAACTATCAATGCCTGGAAGCGTCGTCTGATTGACCATGTTCCTCCATCCTCCTTTGCTTGTTGCGTTCTCTCGATACGGAGCTGTAGCCGCAGATGGGATTGGTACAAAACTCGTAAGCGCTGCATCCGTGGAAGATAATCTGCGCCTCTTCCCCGGCTTGGTTCACCGTATCTAAAATACGTATAGGGCCAACAATCGCTCCTACTGTTTTCTCCACCCCATTGTGGAGATGATGTTTGCACTCAAATGCGATAAAACCAAGCTGAAGCATGTTCCCCTCCTCTTTTAAGCGGCCAATTTCGATATCGTAAAAATCTCCCTTACCAGTGCTTCGGCAAGGCAGCACGGCACGGAGTTACCAATCTGCTTTGTTACCTCTGCCTTATTGCCTACGAATTCATAAGTCATTTCCTCGTCGTCAAAACTGTGCGCCCGGGCAAGTTCACGGTTATCCAGCATACGGAATCTTATATCGAGGATATACCAAACGCCATCGATATTTACCAAGCGCTCAGGAGCAATATCTTCCCCGCCGGCTTCCCGGAGCATCGGCTCAGCGATACCGATATTACGTTTAGTCGTAATCGTTCCGATTGGTCCATCTACCCCTTGTATGCGGTTATCCACATCCCCATCCGTATGATTAACCTGTATCATCACCGGTTCCGCTAGGCCAGTATTTTGTCTTGGAACAATAGTCGGCAACGGCTCAGAGGGCGGGTACGCATACTTTCCGTTACCTCCCGTCTGGTCGGTTTGCACAATGACGGGTTCCATGAGGCCAAATCTAGCCTTTGTCGTCAGTGTGGAAAGCGGCTTGTCGATAGGTTCGGTATCAGCTTTCGTCCCATAGTATTTCAGGAGCTGCGGGCTCATCAGGGCAACGTGCGCTTTTGTCGGCAGCGCCGGAACGGGCTTGTCCACCGGGCTCGTATTGCTGGCGCCATGGAAAACAACGAGCTGCGGTGCTAAAAGGGAGATAGCGCCGCCGGTCGATATCGTCATCAGTGGTTGATTAAGGTTCCGGGCGGCGGAACAACTCTGCTGACCGAAGATAAAAGGCTCCACCAGGTAACCTGCACCCCGGCAGTCGGCAGTCGGTATGGGTTTGTCTACCCCATGCGCCCGGGTCCCGCCGTTTTCGCCATGGCGGCTAAGGATAAAAGGGTTCGCCTGTGGCATTATCAGCCAGGGGTGTCCGCTCGTGGTGAGTGTCTGGATGGGCTTATCCACAGGGCGGAAGGCCGGGCTGTGGCCTTGCTTCCCCATGACAAAAGATTTCGGTGTGCCGCTGCCGCCCGCTTCAGGTTCCAGTCCGAGGAGGTTGATGTATAACGGCGCCAGCTCGCCGCCGTATTTCTTCAACCCCCGGGCGATGCGCCTCCGGGTGTTAATCGCCAGCGGCTTTTTCTTATACTTCGGGTCGTCCAAGAGGGAGCGCCCTTTTATATTCCAGTCAATGATTTCCTTGGCTGCCCGCCACTTCAGGCGGCTCCCTTCCATACTGTCGTCTTTAAAATGCGTTGGGGCCGGCCATCTAACCGGTATGCCATCCTTCCTCGCAATGAGGAAGAAGCGGCGGCGGGTCGTGGCGTCGCCGTAATCGGCGGCGTTGAGGAATCTCCATTGGAGCTCGTAACCCAATCCCCAGATAGACTTTATCCAGGATTCAAAATAAACACCCTTCTTTTCCGGGATAGGATGTCCATCATCGTCCAGCGGACCCCAGGATATAAATTCCGGGACATTTTCCACCAGGAGGCACCTTACATCGAGGTCGGTAAGCCATCCGTTGATTGCCCATGGATTCATACGGGATTGGTCGCTCACTGGCTTGCCTCCTCTCGCCCGGCTGAAGTGCGTGCATTCGGGCGATGCCATGAGAAGGTCCAGGTAACCTTCCGGTACGAGTTCCTTCGGTTTGGCTGCTTGCACGTCCGCTATATAGTGCCGTGCGGTCGGGTGGTTCTTCTGATGCGTCTTGATTGCCACAGGCCAGTGGTTAACACAGACCAATATCATCGTGGCGCCCAGTGACCTTACGGCTCTTTCCGCCCCAGTCGAGCTGCCGCCGGCGCCGCAAAACAAATCTGCTACTAAAAGTTCTTCCACGATATTCTCCTCAATTTACATTTTAATCTTTTCGCACTTACGAAATTGTTTCATTTCCGCTCCATCTTGGCCTGCCGCATCCGGGCTATCTCCGGGCGATAATCTGTTGTCTTCTCTATCACCACAACCTCACCCTCAAGGAGCCGGCTGCTTATGCGGTGCTCTAATACATCGGGGTCGAGGTTGGTAGCAAAGAGAGTAGCAAGGTTATGGAAATAACGGTGATTGATAATGACATCAAAGCGCTCCAGCGCCCATACGGTTTCTTTCTCCACGCCGAGGTCGTCGATGACAAGCAGAGAAGCATTCTTTAAGAGGTTCATCTTCAAGTCAAACGCATCTTTTTGCGTCGGGTCGGTGATATGAAAACCGGACTTCAAATCATCCAGAAGGTCGGCGGCTGTCTCGTAGTAAACAACGGGCCTCCAGTACTTCTTTAGCCAAGCCCAGGAAGCGGCCACCAGCAGGTGGGATTTTCCCACGCCCTTTGTTTCACAAGCCAACGTGAGGAAGTGGTGTGGCCGGTCCTCTACAAACCGCATTACCGACGCCAGCGCATCAGCCGTACTCTTATTCCTCTTGATGAAGTTATCAAAGCGGTATTTTTGCTCGGTAAAAGGCGGTAATTTGGAAAGGCGGATGAGGGCGTTCCTATCCTCTTGAACCCATAGTTTACGTCTTTCCTCCTCCTCCCGCTTTTGTTTGAGGTCAAAGGCCGCCGCAACCTTCGTCACACATGCGGGGCAATAAGGGACCGGGATATAGGCGTGTTCCACTTTATTTTCTTCATTGAGAAACGCCGTATGGGTTATCCTGCCGGTGAATGTCTCGCCGCAATCCTTGCAGATACAATCACCATCCGTCGAGTCCACAATTTTATACTTCTTTTTCTGCCCCTGACTTTCAAGGGCCCCGATAGTCTTACCGACATTTTCCAATTCAGCCATTATTCTATCCCCCAGGTTTTTATCTTGGGCCTTGCCGCCTGGGCATCTGCTGGAATTGCACAGGCATTTCCTGCTCGCTGATTTCAAATTTAGAGCAGTAAATAGCGCCGCATTCCGGCCCGGCGCAGACCTCCAGGTATATGCCGACAATCGGGACCTTGACCGTGTTGGAAAGCACCACGGGCGGGCGGCTCGGGTCAAGCAGCGGCGTCTGCATGACGATACCTTCCGGGAATGACTGGGCGGCGATTTTCCCTTTAGAGCGCAGTTCGTCCATCGCTTTCTTAACCAGCCCCTCTTTATTGCCGCAAACGGGGCATTTGTCATGAACCACTGGCAGGTTGGTCTTGTTTGGTGTTATTTCCTGGTTCTCCGGGGTCGCTTGCATTTCCATTTTCTTCATCTCCTTTACCTTTATTCCATTTTTTTACGAAAGTGCCCTCATCGAGCGGTAATGCTTTTTGTACGGACTTTTTCTTTGGAAACTTCTTTTCATTTTCAGCCCAGTTGCGGAAACGGTTTTTCCACAAGCCTTTATTCTTGGCGGGTTTCTCCGCATAATAGTCGGAGCATTTCTTTAAAACAAGGATATCAACAAATGGATATTCCGCCAGATATTCATAGGCCCAATTTATGTCGGAATTGTCCTCTTTCCAATTAACCAAGCCCCATAAAATATCAATAAAAGTTGCACATTTATTTAATTTTTCAGGGCTTATCTCTTTATATATTTCTTTAATAGTTTTTTTTATAATATTGTACTCATGTGTAGTTTTGGTTACGTCGGGGGTAGTAGTTTTGGTTACGGGTAGTAGTTTTGGGGTGTGTAGTTTACTACTACCCTCGTTCTTTACTTCTACCCCTGTAGTTTCGGTATGCTCTAGTAGTTTAAGGGTTTTCTTGTCAATAATTTTACCGTTCCATTGGGCGATATTGGTGTTGATATGGTAGATGTAGCCCTTACCCTGCCCGATGTCCCTGCGGATGAGCACCTTGTTCTCTGAGAGGGCTTTTAATGCGGAAAAAACCGCCTTGCGGGTAATATGCAGAGAATCTGCCAAGTCCTGCTGGGGAAGCGGCGCCTCTTTCGGCCTGGTGTCTCCCACGAGCCATCCGTAAGTTATCCGACAGAGGTAAAGGACAATTCCTTTCTCCGAGCCGGATAAAGAGCTTATCGCTATGGCCGTCAAGAGCAGGTGTGCAATTGGCGTGGTGCCGTCCTCTGGGTCAGCCTTCAGTTTGAACTTGTCACCCTTGGGCATATTACTCCTTCAGTTAAAGTGATTTATGCCCGGTGTTAGAACGGCAATTCTTCTTCTTTTATAAGCTCCTGCGAAGACTCTTGCGGAGGCTCCTGCGGAGGCTCCTGCGGAGGCTCCTGCCTCGTATCTCTTATTGATTGGAATGCCGCCCAGGGAGTGCAGACTGCGGCATCGACAAAATTCTTTTTATTCTTGTAGCCGAGTTCATTATAGACTGCGGCGGCTTCGATGCCCCAGAAGAGTTTGGCATATTGTTCCAGCGCATCGGTATCCGGCACTTGTTTCTCCGTGATATCCGTCGGATATATCTTGGGTTTTTCCTGCGGCGGATTGGTTTGTTGCCCCTGCCCGGATGTGGTCACGGTCGGCTTTGCTGAAGCCTTAGTGGGATGAGAGGTTAACTTGCGCAAAGTATCGGTGAGCTTCTTACCGATGAGAATCAGAGCTTCATCCAGGGTGTGGCCGTTGCCTGTCCATTCCTTCATGGATTTCACTCCGAGTGCCCGATGGGCGGAGTCTTCGTTGACGCCCATGCCTTTGACAATGGACCAGAAGCGTTTGTAATCTTCTCCTTCGGGTAGCCCCACCCCCATACCTTTGGAAGGCTTTACAGAGAAGAGCTTGCGAAGCGCCGAGCCTACTCCGGGGAGAGTTTGGGCGGCATCGGACTCCGCACGCTTGGCGGCCATCTTGAGGATGGTATTACCCAAATCCTGCACATCGGGGTTTTCAATACGGTACTGAATGACATTCTTGTTGTCGCCCACCTGGCGGGTGCGGAGGTTCGGGATTTCTTCAGCCGGCACGCCCCATTCTGCCGGGTTAGTCACCCAGCGGAAGCCGTATTTGGTTTCCAGCGTAGAACATCCGCCGACGCCGGTGCCGACGAGCTGACCGGTTTTCCGGTTTATCAGTTCCACATGGATAAGGTAGGATACAATCTCATCGTTCTCTTCCGAATGGATGATTGTATGGCGGGGATAGGTATTGAAAGCATTGAGGATTTTTGACGCCCCCGACTCTCTGAGCGCCATAGTGGATGTTCCCGGATGAATCCCGTAGTCAACGTCTTTTTCCAGGACAGATGTGACTAATTCTTCCGCCATGGCGATATTTGTCGCCGTAATGGCAATCGCCTGCCGGGATAGTTGCAACATCTCCGGCCTATCCTCGGTCACATAACGTACCGCCACTTCCTTTTTTTCGACGGCTAGACCTTTTTCCTGAGTGTTTCCCTGAGTTTCGTTTTCATATTCCATTTGATTCATATCCTCCTGATTATAAAAATAGCAGCCTACGCTGCTTCTTCTGCTGGAATTGGTTCAAAGGTGTAGAGAACGCCGTCGAATCCGTTATACTGCGCTACGGCCCGGTAGGTGTGGACATATTCCTTCACTGATAGTCCGGCTTGCTCAGCGTTCTTCTGGATTACTTCCTGGGGAATGTAGACTGTGGTGTATTTACCCTCACGTCCCTGCGGCACCATGCGGTATCGCTTCTTGTACGTGACCTTCTCAGCCATATCATCAGCCCCCTAAAATTCACTTGGTAGCGGGGGGAGGACTCGAACCTCCGACCTCCTGGTTATGGGCCAAGCGAGCTGCCTCTGCTCTACCCCGCAATACTTAATTCACCAATAAGTATTTATCGCAACGGTAGATATGATATTACAGGTAATAGTACGTTGTCAAGTGGGCAGTGGCACTTTTAAGAAAATATATTTCAAGCCGGGGATGGCTCGCCATTAGGGCAGCTCACAACCAGGCTGCCTTCTTTGATTGATAATTCGCATACCTGGCTACCTTTCATCGCCGTTGGGACTTTACCCAGGCCCATTTTCTCGATATAGGGGAAACCTTCCTTTGTCTCCACATCGATTACTTTGACATCTTTGACGTTTATCCTCCCTTCCTTCACGAGCTTTTTCACGTTCTGGCAGGGGGGGCAGGAACCGGCGACGTAGAGGGTAATGCTATCTTCAGCCATTTGATTCTCCTTATAGAAAAGGGCGGGGTAGTTAACCCCCGCCCCTTTTAGTTCCGGGAATGTGGCTTGCGCTTAGTGCTTGCGCTTCCGGCTTTTCTTAGCCCTTCCCCGCTTGGGGCAGAGCAGGATACAGCCGGTGATTTTCACGTTACGAGCTCTCATGGTCTTCACCTCCGTGCTGGTAGCTATGAGTAGAGAAAAATTTCTACTAAAGCCTTTGCCCTTATTGGCCTTACTTGGACCTGCTGGGCTTTTCAACCTTCGTGTTTATTTTAGAACTGGAAGGTGGGTTTGTCAAGTAGGTATTCCATTCGCCGCAACCACGGCATTTGACATTGATGGCGCCGTCGGTAACGGCGGCGAGATAAAGAAATCGCCCGCAGTTATCGCATCTGACCTCAGTGGCCGTAAGAACGCCCGTATCCTGGGTGAAATTGAATTTAAGGTTTGTGGTCTTACATGAGTGACATTTTATACTGATGAGGCCATTGGTAATGCGGGCATAACCGATGAATTTGTTGCAATCTTCCGCTGAACAATGAAGCTCTTCCATTCCTTTCGTTTCAGGAACGGTGGCCTTACTCTGGGCCTTGGTCGTCATGGCTTTCGCCTCCTTTAAATTTCCATACCGGCGCCGCCAGCTATTTCATAACCGTCAGGTATCTGGGGCGGTCCGTCGTCCGGGTCGTAATATACGTGCTTCGACCGGGCGGCCTTCGGTGCTTTTGGGGGTTTGGGCAAGGCACACTGGCGTTTCGCTTCCTCGATGGTAGAGGCTTTGCCCGAGCAGAGCTTGGCGCCCTCACAAAATTTTTCCTTGCGCTCTTCCTTGGGAATGCCCTTCGGTATGGCCCTCATCTTCCCGACCATACAGGTTTTATATGATGATTTACTCATGGCTAATCTCCTTCACAAGTATTTTTTGATTAAATTTCTTTTCAAAAGCCCAATCCTTTTTATCATATGGTCGTTTGGGTCCTCTTGCCCTATTTTTGTATCTCATTCGATATTCACAGTAATCAATAGCTATTTTAGCCTTTTCCCTTTTTATAATTAGCCAGGGAGATATTGCTTTTAAGAATTCATAAACTTTGATTATGCCATATACTTGCCATTGATAGGCTCGCTTTACTCTGGTTGGGCCCCTTTTTTCTATGATTGAACCACCTACTAAATTAGTTATTTGATGTAAAAATTCAAGATTTGTATTGGTGATTCCTACTCTTAAAGCCAGATATTTATGACCAGTTTTAAACAAAGAAATGTGACCTTCAGTATCCAACGCACAGGCAAGCCAACATGCTTCAATGGGTGTGAGAATCATTAGTTTAAAAGTAGTATCCATAAAACACTTTCTTAATAAACGCTTGCGTTACAAATTGCCCACGGATTGACTTTCTTTTTATTTCTCCCGAGTTTATTCTGGCACTTCACTGCGAGGATACACCGCTCTTTCCGGGCCTTGATTCCCTGTCCCTTGGGGAGGGGCTTGCCTTTATTCATCTTTATCATGCAGGTATTTAATTCTTTTTGCCTTTTCGTAACCATAGTCTCACCTCTTCTTCTTGAAGATAAATATGAGGATAGCAAATGCGGGTATGCTTATCATCGCAGCTAAACCCAATGCGTTACCGACTTTCTCTTCAGCTGACTGCTTTCTGTGTATTCTTATAGCCATATTACTTCATTAAGCCAGCTAATGTCCTAGCGGCCTGCGCTACCTCATCTTCACCCTGAGACAATAGGTATTCTTCCCGGGGAGATAAGCGTTTGAGAAGGGCTTGAAATTCACCGACGTGGACTATCTCTTCGTCAGCGATGGAGCGGAGCACTTTCCGGGCCAGGGGGTCATCGGTCGCCTCCGCATGGGCGGTATAAAGGTGTGTGGCATCTTCCTCGGCAGCCAGGTCAAGGCGGAGAGCCCGCAAGAGCTGCTCTCGATTCATTTTCTTACCCGGGACCATACCGGGGAAGGGATTAGTAAATTCAGGCATTGGTCTCCTATTTCCCTCCAACTGTATCACATCGGGGCAAATGTCTCAATACCAAATAACCGCCAAACTCATCGGCGCAAATAAGGCGTGGATTGTTTCCGAGTTCCACTTCGGCAAGAGACTCTTCCCCGGTGTCTCCCTCGGACAAATAAATTTTCGCATCCCTCTTTGATTTTGTTACCCAAACGACATCATCATGTGAGAAATCCTCCAGCGACTTCAAGTCTTTTGGGGAAACTTTCATCTCATTGCCCAGCTCGTCTCTTTCATAGCGCACGATATCCGCTGCGGTCGTTTTACTCGGTGCCGGGTCACCGTAGTCAACCCTCCACCCCTTTCCCTTAAAAGGAGTGCCGATTTTGCTCTGGTCCGCCATGAGCTTCTTTTACCGGGTGATTTCTTTTAAAGTGCATTTCATCCTATGTCTTCACTTTCTTGGCGGAGCAAACTAGCTCATCCCATTCTTTAGTGGTATTGGGATAGACTGGTGTTAGAAAAGCATTATTTGCTACTCCCTCGACCTCTGCTCCCTCGACCTCTGCGTACATCTTTGCATGAGCGATGGCCTTGGGAACGCACGTGGGGGGCAAGAGAGGTATTTTATCGATAGAGGAGAGGAATATTGCCGCCTGGCGGATGCGGGAGGCGTCAGTGTCTCTCAGTCCATTTTTGTCACCCTTACGGTTTATACCACAGCTCATATCGAAACCATTATCTTCACAATCAAAATCCCAAGAGGTGAGGGTCTTCTTAGCTCCTTTCAGAGTCTTTGACCAGTTGCCATGTTCCTTGGGCAGATAGTGGAGCCGGACAGCTGTTACGCCGGCGGTGATATCACTGATGATTTTTATCGTCTGGGCATCTGTTTTATGTTCAACCACAGTGCCGTAGGCTTTGATGTTGGCATCTGCCCTCTCGCCTGCCGGGGCCTTCACGCCTTGGCAGTATGCTACCGTGGCGCCGTTGAGCGCCGTGAGCTTTGTCTTTACCTTACATCCCCCGATGCTATCCCCGATGCCAAGTATCTTGAAGGCGCCGACGAGCTCTTCGATGGTAGGCTGCGTTGTTTTTGATTCTTTCTTAGGCTCCGTTTTCTTTAAGCGCCAGCCCTTGGTATCAGAGTCAGAATCGATTACTCCGGCGGCTACCAAGTCTTGAAGGACTGGGATGATAGCGTCATCCTGCGGAACCTCATAGCCCTTATCGTGTATAGATTTCTTCACGCCATGGAGGGTTATCCAGGCATATCCTGGTTCCTCTGTAAATATCTGCGTGATGACGGACTTCAACTCTTTCGTACTCTTAATCTTTTTCCCCGGCGGTATGCCAGTTTTTTCCGCTTCGATGAGCTCCTGAGCATATTGGGAAAGCCAGGTTATATTGGGAAGACCGTCAGGATTTATCACATATATTGATTCGATGTCGGAGATTATCTCATATCCAGTTTTACTGCCGACCTGGGAGTAGACGTATTTAGCTATTTCCTCCTGCTCTTTAAGTGTGAGGTTTTGCCAGAGTTTGAGCTTCGGAGCTATATCAACGCACTGTTTTTCGTAAATATTCGTGAGGATGCCCTTCGTCATGGTCCCAAATTCGACATGGGGATGTGTTTTGGCAAACCAGTCGAATATCTCAACTAAGGAATTTCCCTGCTTTTTCATCATACACACCATGCCGAGGATGGATGATTGAACTGGGTCGGGAAGGGAAGAGAAGGGGATTTGTTTCACCTCTCCCGCTACCGGCTGGTAAGGATTCCACTGATAGGTTTTCTTCTCTGTCGCATAAACGATGACGTGGCCGGATTTAACCAGTTCGGTCAGTATTTCATCTACTTCAGCCTCTGTAATATCAACCCCTTTGGTATTCAAAATGGTAATATAAGCCATTGCGGCGGTGAAGGCTACTTCGGGATTGTTCTTAAGCAGTTCCATCAGGTAATGTGAGAGGGAGAAATCATCCTTCTTGGCGCCTCCCCAGGAAGATTCGGCGATTATCTTCTTTGCCTTTGCAGGTTTCTTCTTGGCATATGCCTTATTAATTAAGTCATTTAACGTGGGATTGTCTGGTGCAAGGTTATACGCTTCCTCAAGGTATATGAGAAGTTCCTGTTTGGTCGTGCCAACACTTACCGCCTTCGCAATATCCGCATCGACCTGGGGTTCGTCTTCACTGGAAAGGTCGGAATAGTCAATGAGACCTTCTGAGATATCAGAATCAACCTGCTCCTCCTCTTCCTCTTGGAAAGTCTTAGGCTTCTCGGACAGCCCGACAACGAGATTCATGAGGGCATCATCAATGGCGAGTTCATCCGTATCGTTGAGATATTTGAGCACTTCGGCCTCAGAGGCGCCGCCGGCCAGGGACGTGGCTATGTCCTTCTTTATCTGCTCCAGCTGGTCCGGTGAAAATGTTGTAATGCTAGTTTTATCGGATTCCTCAGACCCTGCTTCTTTGACGTAGTATTTATCTTTTATAAGCCCAAGCTGACCTTCCTTCAGAAGGAAATCCATAGCGGTCTTTATTCCATTCAGACTCACATCCCAGCCCTTTGCGGCTTCGTTATACATTTCCTCCACTGTCCAGCCGCTGTGGTCTCCGGTTGCGAAGGTGTTCATTATGAACTGTTCTATCTCAAGCGCAGAGGGAACGTGCATCTCCTTCTTCTTACCCTTGGCTTTAAGAGGTTTGGCGGGTGATAACATCGTAAAGAGCATCCCGGTTTCATCCGTCACGACTTCACCTTGTGCCTGGAGCTTTTTTAAAGCCGCCAGTACTTCTTTGTGTGATGGCTCTCCCCAATTGGAAAGTTTTTTATCCTGCATCCAGAGGTCGATAACCGCATAGGGTGAGAGCGCTTCATCCAGATTTTTTCCCATCAGCTTCTTAACGCCTTCGGCTATGATTTGAGAATCATCTTTTGGCTCTTCTTCAATCTCCTCTTCCTCTTCTTCAGATGATTCGCCATCGTACTCTTCGGATTTTTGAGTTATAAAATCGATGAGGGCTTGTGTTTCAATTAGCCCGTATTTCTTTTTAATCCTATTGGCTGTGTTTTCCACATCCCAACCCTCTTCAATGTCCGAGATAATGGAATCCTGAACTTCACTAAGTTCTGCCCCCTTCAAGTTTTGGAAGAATTTTGCAGGCTTTTCGCCCTTTTCTTCCGGCAACTCACCCTTGCGTATCTTATTCTTCTTCTCAATTTCCAGTTGGAGCTTAACCTGGAGTGGTGTGAGGTTGGGGAAGGTTTTAATGACTACCTCTGTGACCGTATTCAGCGTATCGTTAAAACTCTTTCCATTCTGGTGGTCATTGAGCAACTGGAGGTTCATGTTAGCATGAATGAGGTCTTTGCATTTCTGCGGCAGGTTCTTATAAGCCTTAGCTGCCTTGCATTTACTTAACAGTTCTTTATCATGCTGAACCTCATCTCCGAGATTATAATAAAGAGTCTTTTGTTCTAAAATCAGCTGACTTATATCGGTGCTGGGTTGCTCTTTAATTCCAAATATAGCCATACCCTGGGATTCGATTAAGCCTTCATTCTTGAGCTGGTCAATGGCCCATGACACCGTTCCCTCCGTCCCTACAACTCCCTTCGGTAGGGTATAATTAACCTCAAGAGCTTTAAACAGACCGGTTATATCCGTCGGTCCTGATTGTTTGAATATAGAATAAATCTCATTCTTCAGGGCTTGCGGAGATAGCGAAGGCTTCTCCTCCACCTCCAGTTCGTGTGTCTTCAGGTCTGGATGTAGGGCGTAGCACTCTCCCAATTCCGCAGTTGAATGAATGAATTCCAGATAGTGCTCGGTATGTAGCTGGTCAATGGCCAAAGTCACATCCGCAAAGTCAACGGAGTAATCTGAAACGAGATGGTCGTAAAATCCCTTCTCGCAGATTTCCTCATCCTCATTAGATGTAAGGGTGTTCTTTATCAGTTCCTTTATATTAGCTACGGTGAGTTTGTCTGACGCCCTTTTCTTTTTCTTCATATGGGCGTCTTTTACTACCTGGGCCAACATGGGGGAATCGATAAGACCGAAATGCTCCATTACATCTGCTAATATGAGTACGTCATTTTCATGGGCATCAATGAAGTCATGTACTGCCTGTTTCTCATCCGGGCTGAGGTCCCCGTATTTTTTACTCACGACCTGGCCGGATTCCGCCGGCAGGTATCCCTTACGAATGAGTCTCTTCTTCTCAATTTCTGTCTGGAGTTTGACCATCAGGGGGGTGATGGGTATGAGCGGCTGAGCTTTTGTTATGAAGAATTGGAGCTCCTCTAATGTTTTATCGAATGATTGCCCCGTTATCTCTCCATCGAGGAGGTATTGCTCCATAAGGGCGTGGAGATAAGCCTTACCCTTTTGGGGCAGCTTCTTATATTCCTTCGTAGAGTTCAGCTTTTCTATTTCGGATTTGCTCATGCTCGTATAGAGCTCCTGGGCCTTTTCAGCGGCTTTGAACTGCAAATCTTTAATATCGGATTTGGCTTTTGTTCCGGCCTTAACTAATATTTTCTCTTTCCATTCTTTGTAGCACTTTGCCCAGAGCTGTTTCAGATTACTTCCACTGATTCCATATTCATTGGCCTGTGAGGCTATCCAGTCAGCTGATGGGTAGAGCTCCATAAGACCGGCGGCTTTATCCACATTTGAGGAAGCGAGGAGAGCGACTTCATGGGCAAAACAATGAGCGATATCCGACCCTTTGAGAACCGCATGGAGATTCTTCATATTATATTTCCACGGATGCGCAACCATATCCGCCTCTTCAATCTCTCCGGCGTCTTTCTCCTCGGCGGTTGCGGCCTGTACTTCCTGCACGCATTCGTTCCAAATCATCTTCAGTTTATCAACGGTCATATTATGCGCAGATAGCCATTCGTTATTTGCAACGAAATAATCCGTAAGTACTAAATTGCCATAGCCAGTCAGTTGGGCAATCTTTTCTTTAAAGCATTTGTGATAAGGCTCTATGCCGGGTACTTTTTGTTGAATTTTGCTGTAATTCCATGGAGCCGCCAAAATATCATCTAGAGATGGATGAGTAATCCCAGTCGTGGGCATAGTCTCTTTTTCATACCACCAAAGGTTAGGGACTTCGTGAACATCATGTTTGATTTTTCCTTCAGTTACGAGCTTCTTCAGTACGGAGTAAGCAGTGTTCTTATATCCCGCTGCGGAGATATATTTCTGTATTTCGTCGGTTGTAATTTTCTTCACATTGGGTTGTCCCAATAAAGCCAGGACAAATTCATCTACGGTAAGAATTTTGTCTTCTGGTTTACTCGGTACGCCGCAGACTTCATCATTCCATTCGGTTACTGTGGCTGGATAGATGGGAGATATCTGCATCGTTTTAGCTTGTTTCCATGCGACCTCAACAGCTTTCTCCTGGCAATCCTTTGGGAGTTTGTGAACATTAGCCAGTCGAGAGAGGAAAAGCGCTGCCTTAGGAATGCTACCACTGTATTTATTATAATGCTTCTCGAATGTATAATGCCCAGAGGATAAAAGTTTAAATCCACACCCGCTAGAGGGCGAATACTCCGAATTCGTTAGGTGTGTAATCACATTAGGTAGCTCGGCAATTTCTTCAGGTATGGTGATAGTAAGGTTAAAGCCCTTAGAACTGAAGACAACATTACCATTTCCAAATATTGAATGCCAGTTATCAATCCAACCGAGCTGAGCAACATGAGGATATGTTTTTTCCTTCGTTTCCGTAAGTATACCAGCGCAGTAAGCTGCTTTTGCCTGTGATAGCGGTTTACTGTTTATCTTTACGCATCCCCCTATGGTGAGGGGAAGTAGGCCTTTTGTATTCAGGAGCGTATTGATATAACTACTAGAAATAACCTTTTCTTTAGTCACTATTGGCTCGGTACTTGGTTTGTCTACAGATGGCGGTGTGGGCATAATCTGCCCGGGTATTTTGCTACAAACAACCTTCGTCCAGTCGGCGGTCTCAAAGGGGTAGACGATGGAATCATGCGCCGTCTTACCCTTGGGTAGCTTCATGGCCTCATTGAGGGCGTATTGAACAGATGGAGCCACGCAATTGTCCGGGAGCTTGTAAACCTGATGCAGGCTGGAAAGGAACCCGGCCAGTATGCGCAGCTGGTCATCCGAGAGGGACTGGGAGGTGACGCAATTCCCTTGCTGTTGGCAGGTGAATTTCCAATTTGTTTTCATCACCTTCTTGGCTTCTGCCCGGAGCTTTTCGCCCTTCATGTCGATATTCTTTACCTCTACCTGCCAGAGTTTTCCGTCGGGTGTGATAGAGATATCGGCAATTTCATCTTTTGCGGCATTGTCGCCATGGAAGACGTGATGGAGTTCACCATCGGATGTGAAGTAGGCGGATATATTAGCGGACGGATTCTTTCTCACACCTTCGCAATAGCGGATATAGCCCATATTGGGAATGATATCGCTGTCGGCAAGGTTGCAGCCCGCATATATCTTATTGGGTCCGATGAGCTTGATAATGATTTTCTCTTCTTCCGTCAGCCCGGGCGGCAGTATGCCATAGGTAGAATGGCATTTGTTTATCCACGCCTTCGGATTATCCAGGATAACATCGTTATTGAAGGCGAATACGCCTTTCTTATTTTCTTCCTTCGCCGCCTTGTTTGCTTCCGCAATAGCCTTGAGAGCGCATTCCTCTCCGACCTTCTCATTGACGCCCTTCAGATTGGAAAAGAAAAGCGCTAACTCACGGATGGAATTCAGGTCCGGCTCATACTTTGAGCACTTCCCCGTTGAGCACGCATACGCATATTTTTTAAGGTATTTCTCAATAGTGGTGCGCCAGCTGCTTTCTCCGGGCGGCGTGACCATTATCCTATAACCCTTGGAGAGGTCCTCATCACCGATGTAGATGCCAAAGGTATTCGGCAGTGCCTTGTGCGTGATATCGTTACCGCTGACCGCCAGGCTTCCCTGAGTTCCGTTGAGGATACCCTCGCAGTAGGAGAGATTGCCGGCGTTTATATTCGATATATCGCCAACCATGGGGCACCCGCCGTAAGTTCCCTCACCCGTTAGGCGTTTGACCACAATCATGTGCATTATATGCCCGATACCATCGGAAAGACTGGTGATGTTAGCGGCCTTTCCCTGGTCGATATATTGCTGAAGATTGGATAAACTATAGGAAAGGTTGCTATCCGGCCATTTGTTCTTCTTGAGAATCTTTTCAAATTCATCACCATTTGCCTTAATGAGCTTCATGCCTTCTACGGGACTGGAATGCTCCTCCACGCCGTATTGGCTTTCGAGCGCATGGTGCTTGTCCCTTATGATGAGAAGGTTGCGGAGGTCTTCATAAATGACGTTCTTGGCATAGAGTTCCTTTTCCTTCTTGAGCTCTGAATAAAGAGTACCCCAAGCAAGCTGATTCTGTGGAGCATTTTGCCAAACGTCCTCTCCATATTTCTCGTTATACTTCTTTGCTATCTCCCACGCCTTATCCCTAACGACCTCAAAGAAGTCCGGGTTGGAAGAGCCCTGAGCGACATCGCCATTAAGCAGCAGGGAGAAGTAGGTGCCGAGCATCTTGACATCCTCATCCTTCTTCTCGCCCCAGCAATAGAGCTCGGTTTGTCCGTGGTAGTTCTTGGTATCATTAAGGCCGAGAGAGCACTCCAGACCTTCAAGCTCAAGACGTTGCCTTACGCCCTTCATGCGGTTAGGAGAGCCGGCATAAGACGGACCTGATTCGCTATACTGAATGGCTAACTTGGTCTGATTGGGGCCGATACTCATGAAAGAGGGTTTAACCTTGTGGCACCCAAGGGAGTGCTGCACCTGCGTGGGGTAGGTTACGACCTTAGACTTGCCGTTAAAATCCAGCTTCTTCATCGTGGTTTGCAGAACGAGGGCCTTACCGGATATCGGAACGACGCCGCCGCAATATTTACTCACTGCGACAGCATCATCGCCTTTAAATGATTTGACCTCGCAACCCTTGAGGTGGGTGACATCACCGGCGGAGGCCAAAGCTGCATCATGGATGGCGTTTGATGCGAAGTTTAGAATTTTCTCCTTGATAAGCATCAGAGCATTATAAGGTAAATAAATATCGCCGCCATCTGGTTTATAGATAGCAAGCGCATCATCCAACCCTTTAACCCATGCCTTTACCTGGTCGGAAAATATCTTCAGCTTCGGATATTTTTCCATGATGGGAATAGAGGTATGAATCAGCTGCTGGGCATCGAGCAGGATGTTTGCCGGCAGATGGGCGATATCCTCTTCTTTAACATGCTTCGACTCGATATTGGACATGAGCGTGTGAAGTTTGAAATCAATATCCATTAGGGTATCGAAGTCTTTTGCATGTTGTGCTTGTCCGACGGTAGGCATTTATGAATCCTTTATAAACTTAAATATGTCGATTGGCTTTTCCACATCTTTGCCGGCGCCAATTACCAAACCAAGGCCGCATTCTTTTGCTACATCCTGGACGTTACTTTTCGTATCGTCCACGAAAATACTCTTACACGCACAGAAGTTATGCTTGCGGTTAATTTCTTCAAAAACCTTACCCTTATTCTCGTATGAATCTCTTATCTCAACGAATCTCTTATCCAGACCAAAGGCTTTGAGGAGGCGTTTGACGGACCCGGGGGTGTTGAGAGAAATTATAGTGCTCTTTATCCCCCGCTTTTCCAACTCGTCGAGGGTCTGGCGGAAGGTTGGCAGAAGAGTAATGCGGTTTATCTCGTGTGGTTCGGATGTCGTAGGAACTGGCGGTGGGGGTAATGCGGTATAGTCTACACCAGAGGATAACCCGGCGAGAAATTCCTTATCATTCTGAGAGAGTCCTCCGACGAGTTCATCAGCGATTTCCCCTACCCCCTCCATCTCCCTGGCCCACATAGCTTCTTCATCAGAAATGCCTTTGTCATATTTGAAACCGGCCTGTTTAAGATGCTCAAACGCTTTGCTACTCTTTTTGACTTCCGACTTACCGCTGAGTTCAATCACCGTATCGTCGTCTATTTTCTTCAATGGGCCGGTAACACTTCCAGCAATACCGGTTTTAAGTGTCCAAATGGTATGGTCCGCATCAAAGGCCACATGTTCGATTTGGCGTGGTTTGCACCTTTCAGGATTTTCCTGGCAGACGGTTTTGTAACTATAGGTGAATGATGGAGAAGTAGATACTGTCTTCCCGAATTTCTTATCGTAATCCTTTTTAGAAAGGCTTATTCCATCATAACCGAATACCCAATCTTCACCATATAGTTTAACCACCATGTCACGCTCAATCCAATACTTGGCGTCCTTTATGCCATGTTTCGCCATGAGGTCGATTTGCTGCTGTGTCATGGCATGTTTCTCTTTTACCGGTGTGGGTAGTTGGGGAACGGATTTCTTCTCGGGTTTTTTGTATATATCGGAGGTTATTTCTTCTACCGTACCGGTTGGCGATATGGTGAAACCGTATTTACCGGCGCTGACAACGATAGTACCATCTGGCTTTTGGTAATCCACTTTAGCCGCAGTGCCGATATGGTCAAGAGCCTCTCGCTGCTTGACAGATATCTTATATTCCGGCATGTTTTACTCACTCCCCGGAAGCAATGTCCTGACTTCCTCTCTAGCTTTCTCTAGAGATATTTCTCCCCTTTTTACACGCTTGGCGAGTTGGATGACAGGATTAAGATTAACACCGTTGGCCTGGAGCCGGCGTAGGTAGGCTTCCATGGACTTTATCTTATCGTCATCTGGCACTGGTTCCTCCACGGACGATATGTGATATTCTGTTGCCTTGACAATTGATGGCTTTTCCATTCGCATAAGGGCCTGCTTGAATTCTCTCGAAACTTCGATTGCCTGGGCGGCTGTCCTCTCCAATTCCTGCACGGACTTTATCTGGCCGATGTTCTGGCGAAGCTCCCTGATTTTCTGCATGAATGGTTCGATGAATTCCTGCTCTTCCCTCGGTGAATTTTGGATAGATTCCGGCGAAAGGTCAATGCGCTCCATGATGTTGATTTCTCTTTCGGCTGCATCAATACGCCGCATCGACTCATCACTGTCAACGCCGTCCTTCCGGGCAAAACGAAGAGCTTCATCCAGCGCTCCTGAAATAGTAGTAAGATGCGAACGAGAGCACGCCATGCAACTTGTGGCCACTCCCTTCTTTTCCCCCGCCGTATCGGCGGTTATTACCGGGTTGGGACATTCGGGAAGCGATAGGGGAGGAGCAGGCACGATGAAGAGCTTGGAATAATCCGGCGTAGATTGCCGAAGCAATGAGTAGTCTATTACCGGGGCTTTCGGTGGAGGTATGAGCTTTGTCAAAACTTGAATTACTTGCAGCACGCCATTAAGTGAAATTGCCATGTTCTTACCTCCTGGCCATGATTATAACCCCAAGGGGCATGTTTGTCCAGATGTGATAATCCGGTCCTTTTCTACCCGTTGTTTTCTCCAATGGTGTAAATTGATAACATCGGGATTAGTTTTACATCTCATCCTTTTATATATCGTCTAACCCATGGTTTACACCTATGGCCGGATTAGCTATTTGTTTTACAATATCGCTTTACTCTATACTTGACTTTTATTTACATCATCTCTATAATCTCAATATGGTGAAAAAGAAGCAGCCAAAAAAGCTCAGCTGGAACCCTAAACAAATCGAAGTCGCAAAGCTCATCGTGGCGGGTAAATTGAATGGTAAACAAATGGCGGAAACAGCTTCTGTTTCTGAGGGGTATATCTCTCAAGTAAAAGCCGCTTTGGATTCTGGCCAGATTCCACCGGTAAGTGTAAATTCCGAAGTTGAAGAAGATGTAAATCCCGCTGTGCCACTGAATGAATACCCTGCAAATGAATTAGTCGAAGAAGCGCAGCCGGAAGAAGAATTATTCCCCGAAAATGAAGACTCTCCGGCTCCACCTCCAAAAGAAAAATCTCAAGCAAAATACCCTCTTACTTCTGTAAAGAATGCGAATGCCAAGGTTAGTATGCCAGGCGTAGCATCAGCCCTTAAGCTAGTCCAGGTGCCAGTCGTCTGCCCTCTTACCCCTATCATGATGAACGCCCGGGCGGTAGCGCAATATGAGTTGGGATGGATTCCAGATATGCCGTGGGAGGATTTTATTGATACTGTCTTTTATCATTATTTTAAAGCTCTCGGCTTTACGCTCCAAGGATATATAAAAGATAAGGTAGTGGAGGAAGCGGAATCCACCAAAACCTCTGTGCAATCTCAAAAAGTGTCTGGTAATGGGGGTACACATCTATCACCAGATGAAATGAAAGAATTAGCCAAGCAAACAGCCTCTTATATCATAGCTTTAAGTCAAGGAGGATAAAATGCCTGTGCAAGAAACACCGAATGGTAGAATCGAAAAGCAAATTGTGCCACCGATGAATGTAGGTAATCAACAGACTTCTTTTGTAGATGATGTGTTGAAAATCCGCCAGCAAGTGGCAGCGGAGAACATTGCCAAGAGTAGTTTTGGTAGTGGAGGAGCATCGGCAACTGATACTCTTGCGACTTCCATAGTGACGAAGGCACTGGAAAATCTCAATAAAGCGGAGGAACGGTATGCTTCAGACGCCCAGAAAAGCCGGCAGGATGCTATAGCCGCCGGAGCTGCACTGGAGAAAGCCAAGGAAGATGTCTATAAAGTCCAGATGGATTCTATGAAGATGATGTTGGAAAGGCTGGAAAAGGCCCAGGCAGATGTGAGAGCTGGAGCGGCGGCGCCTAAATCGGTTTCTGATGCCATCAAGGAAGCCCAGGAGCTCGTTGCCATAATAAACGGTGGACGTGGTGAGGCGAATACGTTACGCCAACCTCCGACCACGGATATTTCAACTCAAATCTCACTCCTTAAACTCCAGCAAGAACACGAAATGGCTATGAAGAAAATCGACCTTGAAATGTTGAAGATGAAGCAAGATGCGGACATCAAGATGCTGGAATTTAAAGATAACCGGGACCAGAAACTCCGGGAGTATGAAGACAATAGGAAATTCAAAGGCGATGCCATGAGCACTCTGGAAGATATCGCCGCTGCCGCTGCCGCTGCTACTGGTAGCAGTGGGGATAAAGAAGAGATGTCCTTTAGTGCTGAAGGGCATGATGAGGTTCGAGTGTCGAAGTCACCAAAATTTAAGCCGGGACCTCCGGCATCTTTGGCGCAAACTCCCCCAGCAGAGAGTGCAACGTATGAAGCTACGCTGCTTTCATTCCCCTGCCAGTCCTGCAAAACAGAAGTTTTAGTTCCTGAAGAGGGTGGAGGAGTCGTCTGTTCTAACTGCGGAGCAAAATATAACGTGGACAAGAAATTATGAAATTCGATATGACAGCGGCAGCTCGTGCGTTTATCAGCAGGAAAGCCACCCGGTTAATCAGGACATTTCTTGCAGCTTTTACGCAGAGACAATTGGAGTTGTTCATTCAGCAACATAAGTTCATTACGGACTTTATACCGGAACAAAAACGGCAAAGTTTGAAGGCGAAAGCTAAGCCATATGTTGACATAATTGCAAAGTTCACAATTTCAGAAGCCTATCTTTGGATTCCTTTGGAGTATCGCACTTTCCTCGAATCAACACCTGGCGGCAAAGAGTGGGCTATCGCTGAGTTAGAGCATATAAGAGAGTTTCTCCTGGATGCTTGACGAGGTGGTTTATTTTACCTTATACTCATGTTTATGACAACGAAAGAAAAGGCACTGCTCGGTGCCCTTGCCTTATCTTTTATTAGCTCTTTGGCAGCCAATCTTATTGTTAATTATATCAATAAGAAGGCTTTACAGAAGGCTTCACAATGAAATTACCGCAAGCAGCAGATAACCAAGCAGTAATCGCTCGACCCGGCGGCGAGGCTATATGGATTACTGATATCATTACGCCAAAAAATCCAGATGTTATGCTTCTCTACGATTCCCTAACCCATGGAGTTCATACTCAGATAGAAAAGATTATTTCTTGTTGGCAGTATGTAGCCTCCATCCCTTACAAGGAGATAGTAAACTCAAAATTAATAGTCCAAGGTAAATCATATACGGAAAAAGATACATGGCTTTACCCGGCGGAGGTTATTCGGCTGGCACCCGTGGCAAATTGTGCAAATAAGTCCTTTCTCCTCACATCTCTGCTAAGGAACGAGCTATCGGCAGAATCCGTAAGATGCGCTCTTGGTCATATTACGTTTGACGGTATTGGTGCTCATGCGTGGGTCTGTATGGATATACCAGAAGGTAGTTTCGTTTTAGAGACTACTGTGGATAATTTAGAGAAAGCTCTTCTCCCTTTAAATCGGGCAGATGCTTATGACCCAATAATCTATTTCAATGATGAAGGTGTTACCACGTTATCAGACAGCCAAATATTGGAAGAACATTTTGGTTTCTGTGCGGTAAAATGGCTGAAGGAGTATATATGTGAACGATGCCTTTCTCTAAACAGCCCATCTTGACAGAGTGAAAGGACCGGAATATACTCATGATGATTGGCAATCATCTCGGCGGAGGTACTTATGTCGGTCCTGATTACTGAAACTATTGATTTAAACTCTGCTACTGAACAGGAAAAAGCTCTGGCTCCGGGACTTTATGAAGCTAGGTTCTACATCAATAACCCGGTATCATCGGTAGATATCCGAGATGCTCGCCTTTATCTTAAAGAACAAGGCGTTGATGTCAAGAGCGTTTACCAGAAGAAAGTCGGCGGACTTTGGTATGTGGGGGTAAAATATGTTATTCACCCACCGTCCGAATCCATTTCTTTCTTGCCTGTTGCTGTTATTCCTCTCATCGGATTTGCTCTTGTATCCGTGCTTGTCGGCGTCGGCATATTTAAAATTGAATCTCTCACGAATAACATTGGGAAGATACTTCTCATTACTCTTGGCGGTACGATAGTTATCGCTGCTTTATTGAGAAAACCTATTGAACATGCTACGGCTGCGGCTGTAAAGAAGTATGTCTAATGGCAGAAAATACTAGGAAAACCGATTGGGTAACCCCTATTGCTATAATCGGCGGCGGAGCGGCTCTGGCTGTCGGTGCTTATTTCCTTATTAAAAAAAAGACACTCATTGAACCAGGCGATACATATGAAGTTACGTTCTCATTCAAATATCGTGGGCCGCAGTCTAATTACCTTCTCCGGGTTACCATGGGTAATATCATCGGATGGATTTTCAATGAGGAAGAATCCACGAGAGAAGAATATCCTATTGAGCTGTCGGCCTCTACGGATTGGCAACCTTATACATTTACAGTCTCTTACCATGTTCCCGATGTCATCGGGAACCTTAACGATATGGAATACAGTATCCGCTATGCTAACACGAACATCGTAAGTGGCGCTCGAATACTGGCTGATAATGTTGTGAACCCTAATTAAGAAGGATATCCAATGTCTCTGAGAAACGTAAAGCTCTATAGCTATACCAGCCAAGTACAGATGGGTGGGTGGTGCAGCATTGTGTTAACCTTCGATTATCTGGGCGGAGGAGCCCAGATAGAAACGTATTGCGCAATCGGAAACAATGGTATATTTGGTTTCAATGAGGTTATAAGCGCCAGCAATATCCGTGATATTCCCAGTGCTTCTTCATGGACAAAATTTTTCGTCTCGGCGTTAATTAGAATAACAGAAGAACTCGACCCAGCAAAAATCTATGATGTGTATGGAAAAGTCAGAGAAGTAGGTGGTGGGTGGAATATCTCTGATATTGCGGTAGATGCCGTATGGTTTGCTGGGATGGAAAGGGAAGACCAAACACTTGAAATAGATGTCTCTCCGGCAGATGGTGGATATGTTATCACAAATCCTGCAAGTAATGAGGGGAAGTCCAACTGGGTGAACGGTAATACGGGGACATTCCCCTACGGAACGGATGTTATAGTAAGAGCTGTCCCGTACAGTGGATTTAAGTTTGACCACTGGAGTGATGAGATTGTGGGTGGAGTAAGCACGAACAATCCGGCCCATGTTCAATCCATGACAGAACATCGGGCGATTAAAGCCCATTTTGTTTCGGAAACCGCTGATGAAGAGAAACTTATCATCAGCATTACCCCGACTGGAAAGGGTAGCGTAACGGCGTCTCCTCAACCCAATCATATTATCAGTAATGATTGGTATTACACTTATGGGACTATCGTTACTCTTACCGCTCACCCTATCAGTGGGTGGAAATTCAAAAAGTGGTCTGATGAGATATCCGGTGGCGTAAATACCTCCAACCCTGCACAGGTATCGGCCATGACGGAAACACGCACTGTTCTTTGTCACTTTGAAGAAATCGATGACGGAGGTAGTGATGATGGTGGAGGTGGTGATGGAGAATTCGATAATTTATCTGTAAAGATTAAGAGGGCTTGACAAACGAAAAGGACTACATTAAACTAGGGTCGATGGTCCCCCGACGGGGGGGCAGAGGATAAAACTTAATAGGCGGGATGGCGCTCTTCCGTGAGGAAGGGGAAAAAGGCCATCCCGCCTTTTCTTTTCTCCAGGAGAGCGCTACCGCCACCCAAGAAGGAGGAATCTCATGGGTAAGATTGAATGGAAAAACGTATTGGTGGGCGTAGGGGTAGGCGGTGCAGACGAAGTGCTCGGTTACTGGGATGAAAAATCCGGCAGAACGGGCCTTGGGACCGCCGTTAACATCGGGCGTGCCGCAATGGTAGCGCTCGGTGCCTTGGGCGTAGCGACCGGCTATTTCCATAAATATGCCGAGCCCGTCATGAATGCTGCGACCCCCCTGCTTACCAAGTCCGTTATCCAGGCTATCCGCAACCAGGTGAATTCCGGCGCCACTACTGCTCGTCTCAGCCAAATGAATATCCCTTCCCGCAGGGTTATGTCAAGAGGCACAATATCGAGCGCAGGCCCGGGCTTTGAAAACTTACCGCCTATTTACTAAAGGCAAGAGCATCCACTAGGAAATATTTAACCCAGTGGAATTTGTATAGCTACCCAAGGAGGTACATACAATGGAAAATCTGACTTATGTTATTCCTACCGAGGAAATTGCTCTCTCCGAACAGGGACAGCGCCGGCAAGCAGCCATTTTAGCCGGGAAAAATCGTGCGGCAAAGTTATGGAATCAGCCAATAGGTAACCTTGTTGCCCGTGATGAGGACTATGTTCAGGATTTTATCACCCCCGCAACTCCGGCTCTGGTCGCCGGCCTGAGCGGGTGGCTCTCCATGCCGTTTGCGGCAGCCGGTGCGTGGTATAGCCTTTTCGCCAACAACACGCCGGCGGCTATCGCACCCGTGTGCCCTACCAACCAGATATGGGTATTCTACAAGGTCAGCATCCTCACCCTGGCCGGACCCGACCCCGTTAGTATGCTCCAGTTCCGCACGGGCACTGCGGCCAACCTGAAATACCAGTTCAACCTGGAAAACCTCTACGGGAAACAGGTCCAGGATGGCTACTTCTCCCTGCCAGTAACCTATGAGAACCCGGAAATCGCAACCGTACAGGCGAGGTCCCGTGTGCTTCTCGGCATTGGGTGCCGCATCAAACTGGGCACCTTCATCATTGAAACCATGCAGACCACGGTGGTCTAAAAAATAAAGGTCGAATTTCGCAAAGGTGAGTATTCTGAATAAGGAGAAAATATCATGAGCGGAAAATTAAGCGCACTTTATACCAATACCCTGAACCCGGATTTAGTCCGGCAGGTGGTCGCACCGGCGGCTGCGGTTGCGGCTTCAGGTGCCGTCCCGCTATGGGGCGCCTGGAGCGACCTCGTACTTCCGGCTGCGGTGCTTTTGCCTACCCTTTGTGTAGGTTTCAGCATCGATACCCCGAGCGTGCTGGAAAGCTGGACAATCCAGATAGGCAATGCCAGAGGATATGCTAACGCTGCGGCTGTTACAGCTGCTGGGGCTGCGGCTATCGCTGCGGCTGCCCGTCAGACACTAAGGACGGAAATCATCACCCTCGTCGGTGCGTATCCCATTTTCTACTTCAAATTCCCCATTGTGTTTAATCCCGGGGAAGGCATCATCGCCCGTTCCGGCACCGTCGGCGGCACCGATACCATCAACGTCAGTCCTTTCCTAGTAACCGGCTTCTAAACGGAGCGGTTATCAGTTAACGGCCTTGGGGGAAGGAAATACTCTTCCCCCAAGTGGTTAACTTAAAACTAAATAAGCTCCCCGGAGTTCATGTCTCCTAGAGAGCGAAACGAAATAGGAGGTCGTGATGGATAATTTATATAATCCCTACAGTGCTGAGCCGATTGCTCCCATTACCCGGGTAAAAGAAAATCTCGGGCTATGGACGGGGCAAAAATACGAACCCTTCCGGGTTGATTACATTGAGCCGATTCTAAGGTCTTCACCATATGTAATCGATGTGCTCGCCCTCGTTGCCGGCGTCACTCAACTCGCAGCCAACTCAGCTGCTCAGGCGCAACTTGTCCCGGCGCTTCAGATGAATACCGGTGAACTTTTCCATGCGAGATGGTATCCACTGGATGATGTTGAGGGTGGACTCTATCAACTCGCAGGTATGCCGAGAAACAATATGAGAGGCGGGCAATCCCGCACCTCTCTCCAGACGTTGTTTGTTGACCCCTACCTTTCTCAGACCACCTTCTGGATTTACGGCTCAACTCCGGCGAAGGATGCCTACATACAGGTATTTAATCCAAAGCCGGTTTTCTGCACTATCGCCAGGTTCGCCTACTTCGGGTTTCGCTACATCCTCGAAGCCCTGACTGGCATCACCTATACGGGAATTTATCCCAACGTACAAAACATAACTTATCTTCCTGCTCAGGGTAGATAGAAGGAGTATGAGATGGTAATGCTTGAGAATGTAAGAAAAGGTATTATCGGCCCAAATAACAGCCCGGCGGCTGCGAGAGGGTTGGTAACTTCTACCCTCCTCGGTCCCGACCTCTGCCACCTGCATACGGTTGGCCGGACGGTACGCATCAGGAAGATACTATGGTATAACGCTACCGGCGCTGCTCGTAATCTTATCTTCGGCACGGTTACCAACATCATACCGGTGGCGCCAGGCACCTTTGTGCCTCTTCTTCCACCCATTGTGGCCGTCAACGGCGTGCATGATATGATTACCGAAGCCGAATTGCCCGATGTGGAATTTATACCTGACCGGACAGCGGGGGCTGGTGGTCTGACCGGTGATATCTATCTGATGGCTGGTGTCGCCGGTGTCCTTGTACGCCTCGAAGTCGAAGAATATTAAGGTTGGAGGCTAACGCATGGGTGAGCAGATTGATATCTCCAAAATAAAAGGTCCGGAAATAAAAGACGCTGGGGCTATCATTGTAATAGTCTCGGGAAATATGACCGTATCATCCTCAGACTCTAAGGTACAGATAGTGAAGAATTGATGCAAAATCCATATGTTGTTCAATATCTTGAATCGCTTCATCGCTCCGATGGAAGTTTTCTATGCCTTCCATCAGCGAATCAGATTCTTGTGCCATCCGTCCCGCCTAATACGCTGTTGACTTATAATACAGCTCCGGCTCCTGGTGTCTATGCAGCGATAGGTTATGGGGTGACTTTTGACCATGCTATAGTCCCCGGTTCTTTTAGAATGACAATCGTCCAATGGGGTGCCCAACCTATTTCTGGAATACTGACTTCCGACCTTATCGCCAATGGGATTGAATATATCGGATTTGTCACTTCTTCCCAAAAGGCCGCTAGCTCAATCACTAATATAACACCTATGAATCAGTATCTATGCCTGACGGGATATTATCTCAATATCATTTCTCAGGAAGATTATGTTGAGGTGGTCAATGCTTTGAGGAAACTCGGTACGGTCGATGCAGTAAAGATACTGAATACAATAGCAGGAGCTAAGAATCCTCTCCCGCCAGAAGGGAGCACTTAATGAATCCCATACAGATTCCCTCATTAATTCTCCCGTTTCCAAGCGTCAATTTGACCAGTTGGCAGTTGATAGCCGATTTGCTGGTATATAATTCTCTCGATATCCCCATTGAAAATCTGGATGAAAAAACCGCTTTCATATGGGCAAGTGAAATATCGCCCGCAGGTGCTCCCGGGCCGCTTTGGGCATGGCCGGAACTTTCTCCCTTCCCAACTTCTGTATCCGGGAATTTCTGGGCTGCGATAGGCGGAGGAGCTGGCCCATCCTATCCGGCGGTAGCGGCTCTTGTCCCCGTTGCTCCGCTTGTTATTACAGGTACGGGTGTTAACGGCGTTGTCCAAACACCGATGCTCCGCTTCCTGAACCATGCTCCTTACGCAAGGATAAGAATGCAGATGCCCATCCTAGGTGCCGCTGGCTCTGGTTGGGCCGTGCAGGTATGGTTTGCCGGAAAGGGGTAGGATGAAAGGCGATGCGAAAGGTATTTTAATTGCGCTAGGTTCTGCTGGTATACTTACTGGTATTATTGTATTGCTCAAAAAGAATGCAAAAAGTAAGGAGGATACCACGACTGTTGATTCTTCCATTACAGATATACAGGAAAGTATTATGTCGGCAGAAAATCTTATGCAACTTAATGGTTATTATGACCAAATTGGTGGCATGTTAAATGCAGGTATCATTGCCATAGAAGAATACGATGAACTCTATATGGCATATTTGAGAAGTTATTATCGGCTGACCGGAGTAACAGTATGAAGATACCACTTAGCGGCATGGATTTAGGCAACCCTGCCATACTTGCCCTTCAGGCAGTTGGTTCATACTGGGGTGTGACATCCGCCGATGGCAGTGCGCTCGGCATCACCGTAGTAGATGATGGGTTAGTGTTAGAACCTTCCTACGATGGGCTGACGATAAAAATATTATCTGGGCCAGCGGCAGGCCAAGCGAGGTCTATTTTTGTTCATAATGGCAATATCGTAACGGTGGCAGCTGCTTTTACCAACCCCGCCGGAGCGGTGCAGCAAATTACTCGTGGAACACTCTTCTGCATTACTTCCTTTACCGGTGGGGGTAGTGGTCCGGGGCCGGCTCCTCAAGAGGGTCTGGTTTATTATGGCGTTGTAGATGCCATACCGGGGGCCAACCAATTTACTATCGGCTCACTCGCAGGATTAGGGGCGGGTAAATTTGTCTCTCCCACCAACTCATATTATGCGTTTGTGCTCCGTGATGCTGGTGGTTTGAGTGCTGCTCCCCAGGGAGAATTTCAGGCCATTACCGCTTATGCCACGGCCACAGGAATTTTCACCACAGCGGCTTTTACAGCAGCAGTAGGGGTAGGGGATGAAATCCTCATCCTTCATCCTTCCATCGCCGCAAGTATAGCGATTATTCTTAACCTTGCCGTACCTGGCGCTGATGTTGCTACCAACGTCTATGAGCGGGATGTAATCGGCAATAAAGCTGACACGGCCCTTTATGCGATAACCGCTACAGCAAGCCTCATGCGGTACATTAAGGCTCTTGTTAATTCAGGCATAGCGGCAAGCGGTGCCGTAAACGATGCAGGGGCTGCCATTACCGATTTCGATACCAACCTAACTGAGGCAACCAATGACCATTATAATGGTATGGTGATGATGTTCATTTCTGGTGCTAATGCCGGCCAGAGTCATATTATCGATGATTATATAGGGGCATCAAAGAACGTATCCTTCGCCACTGGAGACCAGTGGACGGATGTTCCAGTGACAGGGGATGTCTTTGTAATTCTTCCCACGACTGATAAACTCATTCTTAGTAGACTCAGTATTTCAAGAGCTGGAGCACCTCAGACCTTTACAAAGAATATCACATCGGCAGCTAATGCTGGTGATGTTAATATAGCAACGGTAACTGCTCAGACATGTTTAATTAAACGAATAATTGTTCGAGCTAATGCAGCTCAAACTGGTGATTTAACAAAAATCGGTGTTTATGGTGGGACTGGTAAAGTAGTTACTTTTATTGATGATGTTACGGGCGTAAGGGCAAACATAGCTGCTACGGACCAGCAGGTATATTCCTCCGACCCCATAAGCTTGCCTGCTACGAAGACTATCGTTATTACGTTGACAGGTACGGGCGGTACGGCTGTCAATCTGCAAATAGACATTGAATATGAAGCAGTAGCTGATGGAGGTTACCTTGTATGACACCCGTAGGAATTAATGGCATCAGCTCCCAGTGTAAGGGCGTCAACGGTGTACAAACCAAGCAAGCTCTTAACGCTGCCAATGAAACTGTATCTAAAGGGGTCTATAACGCTACGACTTTAAGTTCTGTTGATGCTGATTTGGCTGTTGGCAATATAAAAGGTGGAGTCACCATCTTTGGTAAACTAGGTACGTATGTTCTAACTGAAACCATTGAGAAATATGCTGATGCATCTTTAGCAATAGGAGCAACTTACACACCAGCAGCCTCTGGAATATTTTTTGCACTTTGTGTTCTCAGCATAAGGGTGCAATATTATTCTACTGTTGCCGCAGCTTGGTATTCACCTTTCAATGATACATATCACGCTGGAGTTACTGCTATAGGTGATGGTACTAATTTCAGATTATATGCAAATGCAGCAGGAGAGTACTGCTTAATGCGTCATTATTCGTCACTGGGGACATATACGAGAGATAAAGACGAACAGTTGGCAGAAGGGGCAAGTTATACACCAGCAGCATCAGGATTCTTTGCAAATGCAATGTCCTTTGTGACCAGGCCGGTTTTACAGATAAATAGAACAACTGCGGGCTGGACAGACGTACAGGAAGGTCAAAGCGCCGTTCATTTTCTAAGTATCGTTATAGGTGATGGTACTAACTTACGTGTAACAAATCCGGCTGGAGCAGGTGCACAGTATCATGTACTTATGCGAGCTAAAATGAGTTAGGAGAATAAAGTGGGGAATTTAAAAGAAACTGCAAAACAGACAAGAATAGCCGCTTATAAATCTAATCTTAAATCTTTACTTGCTGATGATATTATTGATACAAGCCTGGCCGAATTTGCAGACCTTAAAAGTGAACATGGTAAGCCAATGAGTTCTCTTAATGGAGAAATTATACTTCAAAGAGATGTTGATGCAAATGGTAAACTTAAAGGAGTAATATCCATACATCCAGATATACTTGCTACTATACTGCCCGATATCAAAGCTGACCCCATTGGTACTGGCTGGAATAAATATATTGCTAATTACAACGCTAAGGGCAAAAATATACTCAACGGTGTAGCTGATAGGCAGGCTAATGAATACGAACAGGAGTAATCCATGGACAAGGATAAAAAAACAGCGTTACTCGCCGGGGCCGGATTGGTTGGATTGGCGGCTGTAGGGTGGGGTATATATAAACTTAAACATACAACACCAAAGGAAGAAGCTGGCAAAGCTCATCTCGTAGGAAGGATAGTTGATGAATCAGGCTATCCACTGGGCAACGTAATAGTTAGTCTGTATAGCGGCAATGAACGTATGGGTTCGTTTACTACCGGGGCAAATGGCACGTATGCCTTTTATAATATTCCTCTCGGTACATACGTAGTTAATTTTGTCAAATCTGGATACCTGAGTAATTCTTTTAGCATTTCTCTCACGGGCATCGGAACCGCCGTCGATGATTTTGTTCTTTATGCCGAGACTGCCGAACCAGTCTATGGCGTGGTGCAGGGCAGGGTGGTCAATCCATCCGGGCATGGCTTATCCGGGGTAAATGTCACACTCAATACCGATGCTGAAGGTAACCAATACACCACGACCAATGCCAGCGGCTATTATGCTTTTACGGATGTTACCGTAAACCAATATTGCCTTATAAGTTTTGCGAAAGACGGCTATATCAATGACTCCTTTGAGTTTCAGCTCGGCCAGGGGGGTGCGACGCTCGGAGACATGACTCTAGCAAGCGAAACTATTCCCCAGGAAACCGGCATCGATTTCACAATGAATTTCTCAAATGAATATTTTATGGACCTTCATAACGTGAACGGCGTTCCGATTGCGGAGACGGGCTCAATCCGTTATCTGGTCGGTGAGCTACACACATATCCATATATCCGGCTGGCCCATCCTATTGTGGCGGAAAAGCCAGACGGGCTGATATTTAACTTTACAGTCCGTGGTAATTCAACCTGGCTTTATCCTGGCTCACAATTTCCTGGAGAGATGGGATTAAAGTTTATTGCCATGTTCTTCCGGTATGGTCTCACGCCGCCTCCTTCCGGCATAAGATTTAGCACCTACCTTGGAATAGGAGAAAATGGCGTGCGAGTGCCTTTTAATGGCTCTGCTAACGCAAATTCATTTTACTGGAGCAAGAATCTACTGTATTACTCGCCGGGTTTATATGATGTGTTAGTCGATACGTCATTCGGTCAGTTTCTTATCCTCGGCGCCGTAAATGTTACTGGTAATCGTCCATATGCTGCAAACTATTATCTGCAAACTTTTGCTGAGATTTACGCACAGCAAGCGAAAGAGGATGCGATAGAACAATGGCTACAAACCCATCCGATGCCGGTGTACGACCCACAAAATCCTGGTGCTTTCCAGCAGGCTATGACGGCGTGGTCTCAGGCAAAAGTAGTGGTGGGGCAGGCCGCCATTGAGGCTGCTATTATCCAGTTTATGGCATCCCATACGGAAGAGGCAGCCTACGAATGGTATATGTCTACACATTAGAGGAGGCAGTCAAATGTTTAAGTGGGTTGAGAGTGCTTATTTCTGGCTATTGTGGTTCCTGGGATTTTCAGATACGGATGGTGAATTCCAGACTCCTGATGATAGAGAAAAAATTACTTTTATGCTGCGCAGGATGAAGGAGCGCATGGGAGTAATTTGGTGGATTCTATCACTGGGAACGATACTGGGGATTTGGACAGTCTGCCTGCTCATATCCTATTGGTATATCCCATTAGTAGCATTTCTGCTCTGGCTCTTCGTTCACGTTTTATACCCATATACTCCGCCAGACAATATCTGGAATGGCAAAAAGTTGAAGAGGGATGACTGATAAGGTATTATAAAAGTAATCCTAAATATGAGGTAATACCATGGGTGAATCGACCGTAGCGCTTCTCATTCAAGCTGGTGCCGTCGGGATAGCATTAGCTTTGGTAGGTCTACTTTACTTTACTCTTAAAGGCAAAAAAGATAGTGAAGAATCTGACCGCTTGGTCCTAACCAATCACCTCTCCGGTCTTTTGAAGGATGACATTGAAAGCCGTAAGCAGCTCACTATTGCGCTAACCACTCTTAACAGCACTGTGAGCAATTCAACACAGAATTGCTCACAGATTCAAAAGGATATGCAGAAGGCCAATAATGATATGCAAAAGACTAACAATGATATCAGTATTACGCAAAAATCCCTCAATAACGAAGTGGAGCAACTGGAGGAATTAGTAAAAAAGCTCTCCTAATCAATTTGGCCCGACCTAGCAATCAATATGGCATCAGCTCTGTCAACATTTTTTTTCAATCCCAATGGTGCTCTCGGATAAAGTTGCTGGGCAAGTGTACGAGCTGCATCCTTATCCCTTCCAATTAGTTTTGCTGTTTTTTTCCATTTGTGTGGTGTGACAAGGACTAATGGTATTTGTAGGGCAGCTAGAACACCGAGGACACTTCCATAAGACATCCCAAATGTAAAAGAGCTTGATACTCCCTGTTTCGGCATGGCGTTTACCTGCTCCACATATGCCCTGATGATATCCTGATTGAAATATTTCTCCCAATACCGTAGGGCTTTGGCAAGCTCCGCCGGATTTACTTGCCGGCGCTTTCCTGTCAGTGCCATTGTAGGCATATCGATAACATGGAGAAATTCGTTCTTAGGTCCAAGAAAAGCTATTGCTCCATCAGCACCTGGGTCAATTCCTATAATCATTTAGCCACTCTCCCAAAGGCTTCCTTTGTACCCTGTGTAAAGTTTGAGGTGTGAATAGCTCTGGCCATATGGAAATCAGCTGCCGTAGTAAGATGTTTGCTGGTTTTCATCCAGCATTCAGCCTCCTTTTTACGCAATTTCGCCTCTTCTCTCCATAACCTTTCAGCTTCCCGATAGAGTCTGTGTGCTTTTTCCCATTGTGTCTCAGCCATAATTTGACTCCTTTTATCCCATATACTTTCTTTTCCCATCAGGTTAATGGCAGGAGCTTAGCGCCGATGACCCATACCCAGGGGTTTTTGTTCCAGCCATACCCACGCTTTTCATTCAGCTTATCCCAGAGACGCCTATATTCCTCATAGGCCGTAGTCCAAAGCATCCTATTATCGAAGGCTGGAATTATTCCTTTTATTTGGTGGGTATGATGCCCCCTGCATCCTTCCCTAACTGCATCAGCTTCAGTCAATGCCTGTACCTGTTCTACCCTTAGTTCGGTAATCTCTTGTGAGATGCGGCTATATTTACGGGGCATGAAGATAGAAGGTTTCTTCCAGTACATACCCGATGCAATACCTTCAAGCATGGCCTCGGGTGTGACAAGCGGATGAGGCTCATAATAAGACGCTAGATAGGAGTGGAAGCCGTGGAAATCTTCCAAATAGGTCTCTTTTCCCCACAATCTCGAGCCGATTTCACCGTAAGGGCAGCGGATGTTTATCACATCCCCGGAGTGGATATTGCGGAAACTATACCTACCCTCAGAGTCAGAGCCTACCCGCATCCAATGATTGGAGAACTCGTTTATTCGGTTAAGACCCCTTGTCCGACGGGTCATATCTTTCCGACCATCTAGTACATCCACCGGATGGGAGCCGCTGTAAATAATTCCTGTCTCTTTCATAATGTTTTCTCCTTCAGCTTTTATAATCCGTGCAAAAAATACAGGCGTTTGACGTTCTGCCACGCAATACGGCTATGAGGTACATAGACCCATCTCGGGACCCCGGGTGCAATTTGTGACCGGCAGCGCATCTGACTCTATTCCCCATAACCCGGGCCTGAAGACAATCGAACGTGATTTTTCCATGTGTTTTCCGATGCTCCACCCGTTCCAATTCAAAGGCTTCTTCGTTGGATTCGCTCCATGGGTCTGCAACGACTGTTTTCAAGGCTTCTCTCCTTTCTTAAATTTATTCAAAAGTTCACTAAGAGGAATGAAATCCGTCCCGCTCTCCACATTGAAGAAGTACGCATGTATCTCCGGTTCCTTTACCAAGCCTGGGGCGAGGGCGAACTTGACGAGCTTTAATACCGGGTCGCCGCTCCAGCTTTGCTTGAAGTGCATCAGCACGCCCTTCTCCAGTTTGTACATTGGCTTGGAATCTTCAATCATATAATAAAGGAAGCCACTCTCTTTTTTCCAGGACTTTAACATTTCCGCTAACTTCTCTGGGTTCAGCTCTATTTCTTTTAATGGCGGTAAGCCAGCTCCTATCGGCTTGAAGAAATGCTGTATCGGCGGGGCATTTTTTACAAGTTCCATTATATCAGAGGGAGGCGCCTTGAATAATGCTGTCACCGAAGTTACAGCTTCTAGCCACTGTTTACCAATATGGTCGGTAAAATCTTGAATCGTGTCTATTTTCACATTGAGCGCACTCATTTTCTCCAGTACGTCCTCAAGATAGGTATTGTGCTCCTTCACCACCTCAACCAGCCCAAGGAGCATTTCCTTCGCTATCTTTGTCGGGACATTATCATCATCTTCCTCCTCCGCCTCAAACTGGAATTCCAGCAAGAACTTGAACTTTTTAGCGCTCATCAATTGCACTTTTATTCCCGGAATCCCGTTAAGATGGGAGTAGGATGGGAAAGCATCCGTCGTCTTAAATTGACTATGATTCCCACCAAGATAGAATAACTCTGTGGAGGTGTACTCACCTATGGTTATTTCTATATGCACCGACATGCTGGTTAAATATTGAGAAAAGACCGTTGGTTCGATGAGGGTTATAAAAATGTGCGTTAATTTTTTCGCCCCTTTGGGAATAGCGACGTAAACTATTTCCCCATATTTATTCTCACCAGGACACGAAACCTTCACCCCGGTGGTTAATACTTTTTTTACTTCTTTTTCCCCGTCCACGCTCAGCACCCCCTTTTTCTTAGCTTTTTCTGAGGTTTACCAGAGAAATGGTCTTTACAATGCACTCCATTAGATGGGTATAAAGACAAATTCCCGGGTTTATTATTACTTCTATTCTCGTCGCTATGATGAACTATCTCACCTTTTTTTAATTTTCTACCGAGCTTCTTTTCCATCACATATCGATGCTCAAAGACATGAACTCCATTAACTAAAATCTTGATGTATCCTTGGTTGTCCTTGTACCTTTTCTCTTTTCTCAAATGATGAGGCGGGCGACCTTTAAGTATTTTGCCCCTACATATGTGGCAATATTTTTTTAATTCGCTTTCTTGAGAAGGAGTAACGGGGTAACGTCTATATATTATTATGTCTACCCCGCACTCGACACATTGCCGTTTATATTCCATATTCGTATTATAGACCTATTTCAAATCAAAATCTACGCCCCTCCGGCGGTCGCCCTGTATGTTTCCACCTTCCAGCCGCCGCCCTCCCTCTGCCCCTCCGGCTCAAACGGTCTAAGTATGCTTGGGAGAAGGAACCTTGATGTGTTGTTTCCAGTGTTCGCTGGCCGCCCGTGCGTTTTCTTCGACCTCTGCTTTGACAATAAGAATATTTTCCCCTACTAACCATTGGCGGGCTCGCCGGATGAGTTCCGGCCAGGTAGCTTCCTCCCTGAACCACATCTCGAAATTAAACCATCCATCTTTTCCCACCATGGCAAGCCGGTCGTACTCCATCCAATACGCAGTACAAAGTAGCCGGTCGAGTTCCGTCATTGTCCGATAGTCCCGGTGCAGTGCCTCTCTTAAAAGCATACGAACCAGTCTCTCTGCTTCTTTCCTGAATTCTTTCGGGCACTGCGGGAGCAGCACCTCATCATCAAGTAGATTGGGCGATAGTTTGGACCTGTTTACTCTCACCTTCGACCTCCTTCAGAATCTTTTTCAGTTTATCCTCTAAAAGGACAATCTCATCCGAGACACCCTCCCAGTAGGAAATTTTCTTGGCCGTCTTCATTGTTTTCCCGGAATAAGCACTCTTGTTCTTATTAGCCCGCTTGCGAGCTTTCGCCAGGATGGACAAGAAATATCGCAGCATTTGTTGAGCCTGTGCATCTCTCACCCTATCCCACATGGAATCGACCTTCATAAGCTCTTCGTAGCCGCCCTTTACTTTGGCCGTATCCCGGAAATAAGTCATCGTCAGCTCCTCAATATCGGACTTATTAAGGAGCGCCCTGTGATTGTTTGATATTTTCATCTTCGTCTCCATCAAGTTTATTACTGTAAATCTGTGGTAGTGTAAACCCTCGATGGCTCCTTCCCCTACCATCCTTTTAGCTACATTATTTACATCTTACCACTGCACAAACATTGGCATCACCACCACCGTCACCCCCTCTAAATCTCCTGTAAATTTGCCGGCGGAAGAAGGATTGGTGATTTCCACAGAGCAGGTGGAAAAATGCCTCAAAAGGTCTTTAAGATATTTGATGTTGAAGGCAATCTTGGCCGGTGATTCATATACCCCTTCCAGCTTCACCGGCATATCCATTTCATAGTTCATTTCCTCGTCGGAAACGATGGCCGCTATCTGGCATTTCCCATCGTCCGGGCCGCCGTCGGGTAATCTTGAGAAGATGAGGCGTACTATGCCGGAGCCCAGAACATGTTCGTCAATCATGCTTAACCTTTGGGCCATCAGGGGAGCGGAGAAATTCGCCTTGCACTTATACTCGCTGGGAATAAGTTTGCGGTAATCAGGGAAAGTCCCCATCCTAACCTGGGAAGTGAGGAGGATGCCGCCGGACCTCATGTAAAAGCAGTCTATTCCTTTTCTCGGTTCCACACCGGGCACAGTACCGCACTCGCTCGTATTGAAAGATATCTCGATTTGCTCCTTACGGAAGAATATCTTCTGCATTATTGCGAGCGTGCGCCCGGGGATGATGGTAGAAAAATTACCCAGGCCGAAATTCAACTGGGGATTTTTTATGGCCACGAGCCTGAATCCATCCGCCGCAGCTAATTCTCCATCATTCACACTCACCCCGGTTAAAACGGGCCTTGTTTCTTCTTTAGACATGGCTGGCATGGCTATCCGACTCATCTGGAGAAAGAATTTGGCATCGAGGGTGGTCCATGGGGAATCGTTCCATTTGGGTATGGGAGGAAAGTCTTCCGGTCTGCCATTCGCCCAGAAACTCACCTTCCCGAGATTCAGCCGTTCGAGCGTTATGCGGTTATTCTCCACCGTGATTTGGAGTGAATCGGGAGCTTTGACTTTCAGGAAATGGTTTAACATCTGGGGTGAGAGTATGAGAGAAAACGCCTCATCATGGGTAGCTTCCAGTTCTACACATACGGCGCTTTCCATATTTGTTGCGGTCATCTTCATTTTGCCCTCGGCAAAGTTTGCCAAGATGTACTTCGTGATGGGAAGTATAGAACGGCCAGAAATCACAGGTAATAACTTCCCCACAGCTTCGGATAATTTTGCAGTTTGTATATTCGCCCTCATTATAATAGCCTCCTTAAAATTCCTTCCTTATTGAGCTCTCGCTCGATTATTATGTCACCGTAACTAACGTCTCCCCGTGAAGCACCAGCCTCACGGGAAGCGCACCATATTTGGACTTGTCTCTGCGCCGGCGTGATGCCCAGCGCTTTTGCCTCATGCTTTATCTTGTTCTCCAGCTTTGTATAAAGTTTATCCGGCAGTCTCCGCTCGGGGTCATAGCCGTAGAATTTCTTTATCCAGCGGTCTATGGGGCAAACATCCTCATTCCCAATAAGATTTTGCCATAAGCTCCATACCTTCCGTCCCGCTGCCACCGGGTCATTCATGAGCTTGGTAACGCAGATATAGTGGACATTGAGCAGGCCATTCCTTGGCACATAGCCGAACCAGTTCAGATGCCGATAAACCCTGACGGCGATGAGGACATTTGCCTCAATGCTGCTGATAGGGCTTGTACCGGCCAGCAGGCGGCTGAAAAGGTCGGCGTCGGACCCGAATGCCTGGACAATAGCCGCTCTGCTTCTGGGGAGCCAATCTGCTACGGACAATTTAAGCTCCTTTAATCGCCATTGAAGAATATTATGCTCAAGGCGAGTAAACCATTTTTTACCTTTAACCCGCTCGTCCCGATGTGGGAGAGAACCCGGCGCCCGCCGGTCTCCACATTCGTCTTTAGTTGCGCCAGCTCCACTTCTTCTTCCGGGGTGTCTGCTATGAAAGTGATGCCGGTATTTTTAGCTATTATTTGAGCCTTCATCCGTTTTTTCCTTTTTCTTATACTCAAATAGTCGGGATTCATACTCGGTCAAGGCGGGATAATATTCGGAGAAGTAGGTAAAACTATACCTGAGGAGAACGCCGCATACACTATGAGAATGAATGAGCTTGTGATTCATCTTTGTATCAATAGCGAGGAAAGCCCTCTCTAGGGCAATGGCACGGCCAACTTTCCTTGCAAATTGGTCCTTCGGGTTACAGAATGCGATTCCCCGAACGAAACCATGGCCTATCCCGGAAATTATACACACGGTAGCAACACCATCGGTCGGATGCCCCAGGATGACATCACCGAATTTGAGGTAGTAGAACCTCACGTTTTTCTCTAGATTATTTTTCGTCAGCCGCCGTTGATACAATAGTAATTTATCATCTACTTCCTGACTCCATTTTTCGCCTTTGTCTTTCACCTTTCTTGTCTCCTAATTTATTTCCTGCGTGGGGAGGTAGGGATACCTCCCCACGTCTTAGATTTATTTATTCCGGCTTCTTAGTACCAAAATGGCTACTACGGCGGCTACGATAATCCCTCCTATGATGCCGAAGATTATCCATCCCACACTGGCCCCATTGCCTCCATCGGAAGGTTCAGTCGTGGTCTCCGTGGGAATCACGGTTGGGGTTGATGTTGGCGTCTCCGTTGGTGTTTCCGTGGGTGTTACGGTCGGCGTCTCCGTCGGCGTCTCCGTTGGCGTCACGGTTGGTGTCTCGGTGGGTTCGGGGATAATCACCGGAGACTTCCCGATGATGGCAAAGGTAGTAAAGTGTGATACCTTGGCCGTGATAGTATTCGTAGCCGTATCAACAACGCACTCCAGTTCAACCCATTGTCCGGCGGCTTCGTCGTAGAAAGCCAGTACCAGATTTTCTTCACTCACGCCCTCGGGCAGACTGCCCTCTTCATAGGTGAAAGTGAGCGTGATAGAAGGTTCAAACTGAGCCCCGCTGGGTGCGAAATCATACGCCAGGCCGATGATGTTCCGGTCCTCGGGAAGAGGTGCCGGGTTGGGATTGGGGTTGACTTCTATCGTAGGGAGTTTGTCCCCATCGGCATCCAGCAACTTCGTACCTTTGGGAATACTGATAGTCAGCTCATCATTAGAAGCTGTGAAGTCACGGGTCGTTCCTTTATCGTTCTGGTAGATACTACCCGTTTGGCCAAGCACATTCGTGTCGGTATAAGAGCCGCCGCCGCTACTTCCCCCACCGCCCCCACCGCCGCCAGCGGCAGTAAATGTAGCTGTAACACTCTTGTCAGCATCCATCAGGATAGTTTGAGGATTCGTATCGCCCGTGAGGTCGCCGGACCACCCGGTAAATTTGTAGCCGGAATTAGCCACCGCCTGGAGCTGTACGGTTGTTCCATAATCATACGTCAGCTGGTCGGGAGTAGCTTGAACCGTACCGCCCGTGCCGGCAATTATTGTGAGCGTGTGGGTGTTTATGGCAAAGCTCACTTCGATGGTGCGGTCATCTCTCACTGATGTGAAGGTATAAGTTGTTACTGCCCCTACGGATACTCCATCCACCATTACATCATCGATGCTGTACCCGGCATCCGGCGTTATGGTGAAAAGCTGAGTCCCATCGTATGGCACCTCTATGGTGCCGTCCGGCACTATGGCACCGCCAGCCCCGGCGGTCGCCATGATATCGAGCGGGGTCGCCATTATGAGGTCGGCAATAGCCTGCGCCACTTCGGATTCCACCTCCGTGTTTTCATCAGCTCCGCCAAGATAGGTAGGCATCTGGTCCACCATATAGTTCACCGCATCTGAGGCTTCGTTGTAACTTCCCGCCTTCCTTAACGCCCGGGCAGCATAAGCTGTGGTCTGCATGTCCTCTGCGCCTGCATTGAGGAAATAACCTCCTGTTTGCTGCGAGCCGGTCAGGTTATCCGTCAGCTCCGTCACCTTTTCCGGGTGGGTATGCGTGACGGCAAAGGACTCCAGCGCCCCGGCGAAAGTCAGCCAGTAAGCATCCGCCGTTTCATCCCCCAGGGGGAAGGCTCCGGCATAAAGATACGCATAGGATACTCCGGCCATGTCTGCGGCTTCGGTCAGATAGGAAGAGGCGGGGAAATAGTTCCCGAGTTTTTCCAGGCTCTGAACGTAAAGATTGATATCCCACGTTACGAGAGTTTCCCAACCCTGCCCGATGCGCATATCCCTCACGTATTGGGCAAACCCTTCAGCCGTACCGCCGCCGAATTCCACCTTTGTATTCTCCCACCAGCCGGCAGCGAATGTAGCATAAGATGAGTCGGAAGTTACTACGGACATATCGACTGCAAAGCCGATATCCGGCCCTCTTGCTTTACGCACTGAGGGCGTGGCGCTGAGGGAATTATTCACCATGGCATTATAGGTTGCATTACAGGTGACCAGATACGCTGGATTAGCTGTGATTTTAAACATGTCCAGCACACCCTGGCCTGTAACCCCCAAGGTATTAGACGGAGAGGTGTTTGTGAGGTCTAAGTCACCCGGCCCCCAATCCCAGCCGCCATCGAGATTCTGGTGCGCTACAAGCCTATCTGCAATAGTTATGCCGGTCTCCTGTATGGTTTGCGGCAGGGCACTCGCCCCCACCGGGGAAACGAGGCCGAGCGCCAGGATAAGGATAATCAAGAAAATACCGAATAATTTTTTCATTTTATCTCCTTTTTTATTATTATTTTCATCGTCGCCATACGTTTGATGCTCTATGTTTCCTCACCTCCCTTTTTCTCCAGTTTTTAAATAGCTTGAACATCGATGCTCAGCCCTCCCTTGTCATTCATTCCCTTTATAAATTTGTCGAATTCCTTTTGCATTTCCCTGGCCCGAAATTAAGATGTTATATATTTTATACATACTATACCTCCCGCTTTATTCTGAATCCGGCTTGCGCCACATAGTCATAAACCGCCCGCCGCTGGCCGCTATTCTCGATGGCGTAGGAGCAATACCTCTTATGGACCTGATTGATAGCTTCTTCCGCAGAGAGGTGCTCCACCCGGGCGACGATGCAGGCCAGGAGAGTGCCCGTCCTCCCATGGGCAGCGATGCAGCCGATATCAACCCATTTGCCATGCCTCATTTTTGAAAGGGCGATGTTGACCAGTTGGGAAAGAATTTCCGGCCTTTGCCCCGCACCGTCCGGCCAGTCAATAACGAGTGCCGGATATGAGCGCTTATCTGCCACGGATTTGAGATAACACCCGTTGGTCCAGATGGCGCTCAGCCGACTTTCCCAGGAGCTCTTGGCCAGGTAGATGCCGAAGTCAGGCTTGGGTTCAGCTGTATCGTGGGAATATGGAGCCGCCGAGCAAGTCAGGGTAAAACGCCCCACCCTCACAGGTTGCCGCCAGTGTCCGCAGTCATGCCAGATAGTATAATCTCTGTAAAGACTATTAGCTAACCGACTGCCTTTTCCTTTAAAATATTTGGAACCAGCCATTATACCCCCCTAGATTCGCCATGTGTCCGAGTTTACTTTTATACCTTGCCGTCCCGTTTAGGGTCGCCGCACACCGGCACCGACATATAGTTTTTGCTTACGATAACCGGGAAGCCGCACTTTGAACACGGCGCCTCCCTGTATCCAGGATGATGGGTTTCTCTCCCATCTTCGTTAACCTCGACATGCGACTGTTTTGCTATTTCTGATAATGCCATTTGATAACCTCTTTCATAATTTTGGAGAGCCGGCAGGCGGGGAGACGGGTAGACTGTTAATCCACCCTCGGACCCGCCCACCGACCTATGCGTTAGGAAGCCTGTCCCGGACTGTCGCTTTCAGTGTCTTCGTCAAAGGCTTTGAGGATATCATCCGGGATAGAAGTCTTGGTTTGAGTTACGAGTTCGAGTTCGTCTTCCCGGAAAGGAAAGGGACCATCAGCCTTGGCTATAACTATGCCGATGCCAGGCACCGTTATCTTGATTTCTATTTCTTCCGTGGTCTTCACCAGAATAGGATATTTGTCTTTAGCTTTGTCAATCTGCACCACAATAGCCTTTTTGCCGACGAGTTCCGGTATGGAATGACATTCGCTGATTATTACCATATCATTAATATTCACCTTTTACCCCCTACAAGATTTTACTTCTTAAACTTTTTATAAAACCATACTGTCACCACTCCAATACCGAGTGCGATAACCCATATGGAAACAAGTATGGATATGGCTAGCATCTGGATGTTGGTCGCTAGGTCCTGAATACCTGAAAAGTCGAATCCCATGTCGTTGCCCTCCTTTCTTATTCCTCACTACCCGGAATGTTCGGTCGCCGGGCCGTTTTGTTTTTATTTCCCTTAGCATATGTGCCTCCGGTACTGTATAACATTTTCGCCATCGAAGCGGATACCGCCGCCAATCTAGCGGCGGATACTATTCTTATCCCATGGAGAGCCCCGGCGTCAATAGTGGCGTCGTATTTCTTATTGGAAGCCCATATCTTTACTCCCTTACCATTGAGTAACTGGACTTTCTCCACCTTGAGCCAGAGTTCGTGGGTATCGTCTAACTTGAACGATATGGTCTGGCCGACCACTAAATTCCTTGCTTTTTCGATTGTCATGTTATCACTTCTCCGTGTAAGGCACCCGGACAATGATTTCTTTATATGGTATATTATCCTTGTCTTTCTTGAAGCCACTCTCTGTGACCTCTACCTTACATTTCAGGCTCTCACCGGATATGAGCGCTTGAGAATTTATCAGGTTTATAATCCTCTGCGCTATCCTTTCATTCGTAATACCTTCCATGATTTCCTCCAGCTTTTCTTAATCCTTTACTTGCGGGGTATTGGCAGTACCCCGCCGTGTAAGGGGTTAAGGCTTGGTATTATTCATCTTCGGGTTCGGTATCACCGGGTTCATCCCCGCCGCCGGACTTGTCGAAGAAATCGGGATGCTCTGCAATTTCCCTGGCGATGATGTTCTCCGGGGTAAGGAATTTCAAATCCTCTTCCGTCTGAGCTTTTGCTGTCTCCCCGGCAACCTTGGCCTGTTTAAGCATTTCCTGTAGCTGTTTGACTTTTTCAGGAATTCCCGCTGTGACTTCAGCTACATAGGCATCAGCCGTGGCCTTGAGGTCCTTCACCGTGGCCTCCTGGATTTCTTCTTCGGCTACGTTCTTAATCTTTCCGTAGCCCGGCGCCTGTATCCTGGCGCCGGTGCCGGGATACGCTTCATAAATGATTCCCGCTATAGTTTTACCGTCACGCTCGATTTTTACGATGCCGCCTACTTTGATTTCCATACTACCTACCTTTCGCTTTCCTTATTTATATAGTCTTGAGATTGGTTTGAGACTTGCCGGGCCTCACTGCTGCCTTAACCTCCCATTCTTAGCTTCAGGATTTATCATTTAGCTTCATTATACAGTCTGATACCCAGTTTGTCAAGACACTATTAGAATAGAGTTTTCCATGCATCGAAATAGCCTCAAAAGGTAAGGAATAAATATTTTATTTGAGGCTACTCAGGAATGATTTGGCCCGCTTGGCAAACCAATTCTCCAACTCATGGACCTCTCCGGGGGAAGTGGCGGTGATATCCTCATAGGTTATACTGCCTGGCGCCTTGCCTCTCCCTACCTTTTTATAATTTTCACCTTCGTTTCCCTTTACGGCATTCTTGCCCCCGAACTTCTGGACAATCAACCGGACATCCGCCAATTCATCTGTGACCTTCCAGAGATGTTCCATATCCGGCATCATCCGGCAGCATGGACAACGGACCCTTTTTCGTTCTGACATCTTTCCTCCTTTTTGTTTTCCACGGGATGGAGACCACGAAATTCCTTTAAGATAGCATCTCTCCTTTCCATATCAGTATCCAGCTGGCGTGTACGCCCATCACCGCCACGCCTCGGCATCAATGCTTGGTATTGTATCGCAAGTTCACCCTCTCTCTTCTTCAATCTCATATAAGGGATGATAGCATCTAAAAATAAACTTGCCCTTATTCCATGCAGGACGAAAACCGACACCCCATTCTTGTTCCGATAAATCGAGCCGCCCATTTTATCCCGGAGTTCTTCCAATATTAAAAGAGGCTTCTGTGCAATCTGCACTCGGAGCGTTTTTGTATTATGGCAACCCCATATATTGATATTACCTTCACCATCAACTATACCAGCAAAATAGGCTTTATCGGTTTCAGACCAATCAGCGGTTCCTGGACAACCTATGACTCTTTTCATTTACACACATCCAAAAAAGCTATATGCTAATTATAACCCAGACAAAGAGCTGGTGTCAAACCATGGCATGTCATGTATCGACATGTATGGATATGTATGGATATGTATCGGATGTTTCCGGGAAGGAGGACTGTAAAACAAGAAAGCCGCCTGGTGGGGGCGGCTTTCTTGGCGGCTATGCTAGGGGGCATAGTGTGGCTGAAGGTATTTTTATTATGCCATTAGGCAGCTGGCTTGTCAAGAGCATCCGCATCAAACAAATTGTTCAATATATCAAACGGCTCATCCTGACCGGTATGTATAGGTCTGGAAGTCCGGGTATTCCGGCGGCCAACCCAATGGCCGGCTATCACGGCTCTTCAGCTCAATAAGAAAACGCCGGCGCAAGGCAAGAAGCCTTTCAGCTTCCGCCGGTTTAAAATTATCATGCGCCACATTTTCATCGCCTTCAATGAGAAGAAGATACAATACCTGGTTACGCCCTTCCCGGATGAGCGCCTTCTCCCGGTCACTTAATTCGATATCACGCCCTGCACGCCCGGCATTGATTCTCTTGTCTCCCATCTTTTTTACCTCCTTGACTCATTCACCTGTCCACTTTAAGGTGGGCGGAACCGGCCTGCTGTGATTTTTCTGTGATTCCTGGGCCCGCAAACCCGAGGACCTTCCCGCCCAGTCCATAAATTCTTGACGTTTCCTTCCGCTTGCCTGGAAGACATCCCCCGGCTTTATTGGGGGTTAGCACCCATTCCGTATTCAGTTTTACACCCTCTTTACTTTCGGTTTACGTAACTTTAACCATGTAAATGTCATTGGGAATATCCAAGGAATCGTCAAACTTGATAAGGTTTGGCACACTTTGCGTCCATTGCACGATTAAGACACCTTTGCACTTGAGACTCGCCCGGACCTCGTTAAGAGAAGTGCCGGTTATCTTTTTTCTTCTGGTTCGCCCGGCGGCGGCGTTTTTCACAGGTACGTATTGATTTACCCATCACTATCCTCCTGTCATAATATAAAGTAGGCAGCCACCAACCCTCCTATAACGATGACAAAGAATACCAGGAACAAAATGGCATCCCGTGTACTATTCATTTAAGTAGCCTCTCCAACCCATCCTTCTCCACCACCCGGGGTACGATTGCCCTCAAGACCTCTAGTAGGGCCGTAGTTTTTGATTTTGCGGGTTCTGGGAGGTGATAGGAGTAGTTATCCGCACCCACCTCGACCAGCTCCGGCTTTATCTCCTTCACCCACTCGGTCATAACCGGCAAATCAAAATCCATTACCGGCTCTATGGATATGGCTTTCCTCGGGTGATTAGCCGCTGCGAGAAAGCGCTGCCGCAAAGCCGGTTCCGGCGCCCAGGAATAGTCCCAGGTCTCCCGGTTGGTCTCCAGGGTCGAAGCCAGAATAACATTAGATGGAAAGACGAACTCACCAAACCTTTCCGGGTTTTTGGTGCAGATGAGAAAATCCGTCTGGGAATTTCGCTTGATATTGTCCAGCGCTTCCATTACCCATGCCTGCGGCCACCACATCCCCATCAGGTCGGACATGCTACAAACGAAAACCAGGCCGCCGGCTTTGAAATGCTGCTTCATCCTGCCGGACCATCTGCGGGGATAGAACGGGTCGGCGTAGGTATCATAACCATCCGGGCTCACATCGCCAAATTGCATCCTGTACGGAAGCGCCGCCGGGTCACAGATATCATGGTTTTCCAGATAGCGATTCTTCAGCCTCCCGTTCGCATTACCCCTTGCCCAGCAATAGGAACAGTCATGAAGACATCCCGTGAGGGGATTCCATGTCTGTGTAACCGATTTAAACATCTTGGTCATTTCTTCGCCGCCTTAGCAAATGCTTTTTCCATTTGTTTCCATGCCTTCATCCTAACATCTTTGAGAGCCTCAGCCAGAGTATCTTTCCAAGATTCAACCTCACTCTTTGTGTAGGGTTGATTAAGGAAGGCTTCCAATTCATTAGCCAAAGCGATTACAGTGAAAATACTCGGTCCGCCACCGTCTCCTTTTTGCCGATGAATCGCCCAGCGGGGGTCGGCAGCCCATGATGGGTCAATGCCTTTTCTCTGCTTGGCGCCTAGGTGAAGATTATACCTGGGGAAGGCGGGATATATCTCCAGCCTGACCCCATACCCATCCTGGGAAATACTGTGGACTTCAAATGGCCCGCATTTTCTGATGAACTTGTTCTGCTTCATTTATCGCCCCGTTTCTTCAGGATGAGTTCAAATGACTTGGTAATGCGCTTAAATTTCTCCGCATCGCCGCCGGTCTTATCTGGGTGATAAAATTGAACCTTTTGCTGATAGACCTTTTTTATCAGCTCCGTAGGGTCATCTTTACTTACCCCAAGAACATCATAAGCATCATCGAGGCTTTCTTCCTCTTCAGATTTACTATGAGGATTCTCGCTCGTCGCCAAGTCCTTCGTCGAGCTTAACCCCTGGTAAGCGATGCCGGTTTTCTCCGCTATCCTCACCCGGTCGAGGAAAAGGAATATCGAGCGGATATTCTTGGCATAATCGGGGTAATGATTGCAGAACACCGTCTGCCATGTGCCCCTGCGAAAATATTGCACAGTGACACCATTTCCTCTTTTCATCCCACCGGAAACGTATTCCTCTTGCTCCCGCATGATAGAAAATTGGTCGATATTCCAAATATCAAACATGTGCCTAATATCGTTTCTTGTCTGGTTTGCATCTGTTCCTTTAGCCATATGCCCTCCTAACTTGGTGAAATCTGAGTTGGGCTGGATGTTGGACTTCCGCAATTAGTTTCGGCTATTCGGCAAACTGTATAGAAACAGTATAGCATAATATTGTTGTACAGGGTATTGACAAATAGGCAAACAGTGTGTATAATAGGGTTAGAAAGTAAAGAAAAGGGGGACATGAAAATGCAATGCCCAACCTGCGGTAAAACCGCTAAGAGGATTAAGAGCAAGAAGTTCCCCGGCTGGTATTATTGCAATAACCCATCTTGCAATACAACCGCTTTTGAAAATAAGTCATAGGGAGGTAACATCATGGGAATACGAGGACAAGGTAAGTTCACCACAAAGGCATCACGAAAACAAAACGATAAGTTCTTAGAGGAGTTCAAAACTCACCAATCAACATTCAAACAAGCCGATGTTGTACAAGTAGTCACTAAAGGTTGCGGGACATTCCCCGGACTTATTGTGGCTCGCATTTCAGTAATGAGCGGGGAAACTGTCTATTCCGTAGCTGTTACACGCTATGGTGGTCTCTGGATTAAGGGCGACTGGGTTATAGATACCTACTGGAACCCGATTGGAGACAAGGCACTTGAGCAAGATTATCCCGGCACGATGGAAGAGATTTTGAGCAAGTTACCAGTAATCAAAGCGTGGCAGGCGTCATTGCAATGACAGACAATCAAAAGCAGGAAGTCATTAAATTACTAATCGGCTATTATCCTGCTGGTACATACCATGCAATACCAGAAGCCCTATTCCGGCTTGTCCGGCTACATGGCTTATCCCTAAAGAAAGCCAAAGAGTTGCTATTAGAGGTTATACGACAAAACGGCTGGAGCATGTGCCCTAGTTCAATAGGAGCAATGACACTAGGAAATGTTAATGGAATGAGGGGCGAAAAGCGGATATTACAGTGGTACATACGGACTGATTGCTATTACACTCATTTTTATATCCTTAAATAGGGTATCATAAAGGAGTCTTAAAAATGTCTTCACCAAGTAACTACCCTCCCGGAGTATCAGGGTTTGAATTTCAAGTGAACCCGCCAGAGCGCTTACCCAAAGAACCTAGTAAAAGACTCAAACCATGCAGTCATGCTATTAGCATTCCATATTGTTCTCATAGAACAACATCTGGTCTTTGCAGAGTAAGATGGTGCGATAAAGCGTAACTTATTATGCAGGGGGTGACCCCATGCGGGGTAAAATAGATACGAATTTAGGGTGGTTACGAGTGGTCAAAACCAGACCAGTTAGCTACGGATGGTCAAACCGATACCAGACCGCATTAGCTTTGGTGGTCAAACCGCTTAAAACCAGTCTAGACTTGATGGTTAGCCGGATAGCTTTTTGGCTGACCATGTTTACAAGACTGATTGTATCAGGGGGAGGGTTACCCTCTACCCCCCGACCCTTAAGCGTAAAAAGTGGGAGAACGTATTTGCTAGGTGCGTATGTGCTGGCAGTAGAAAACCCGTATTTGCTGGAAGTGAGAGCTAGTGAAAACCTGTAAAGAGCTAAAGTGTGTCTGCTTTGAGTGTCAGACACGGAAGAAAGACAGACCGAAATGCGGTATGTGTCCTGGGAGAATCGCCAAACCGGATTGTACAGGGCTTACCGTTTGCATTAAAGGGGATAAATGAACATCTTGAACTTGCCCGACTGGGAAGTCATAGAGCTTAAAGAGAGCGAGTACGATTACGCTATCCATGCCAAGTACACGCCGGAGCCGACCGCTTGTATCCGATGCGGGGTTATCGGGCAACTATACCGGCATGGTATCAAGAGGCAACGATTCATGGACTTACCAGTTCACAACAAGCGTGTTGGCTTGATAGTGCATCGGCAGCGTTACCTTTGCCGAGCCTGCAAAAAGACCAGCTTTCAACCATTGCCGGATGTGGCTGACCACCACTCGTCAACCAAGAGGCTTTTAGCCTACATCGGCAAGGAATCCATGAAGCGTACCTTTGTTGGGGTAGCCGATGATACCGGAATCCATGAGCGGACTATCCGGCGTTTATTCGCTATCGAGGTAGCCCGATTAGACCAAGAGGTCAAATTCGAGACACCCCGATGGTTGGGGATTGATGAAGTTCACCTTGTAAAGAAGGCAAGGTGTCTCTTGACCAACGTGGAGCAACGGACTGTCATTGATATGCTGGCAACCAGAACAAAAGACGTGGTTAGCCGATACTTGTACCGGATGCCCGACCGCCAGTACATCGAGCTGGTGGCTATGGATATGTGGCAACCCTACAGGGACGCAGTAAGGGATATTCTACCGCAAGCCACAGTGGTCATAGACCGCTTTCACGTTATCCGGTTAGCCATTCAGGGCATGGACACGATACGAAAGGATACCAGGGCGAGCCTTACGGCACGTCAAAGCCGGACACTCAAGCGTGACCGCTATATTCTTTTCCATCGCCGGAGCGACCTTGACGAACAAGACCAGTTCATACTTGACCTGTGGTTAGGGCAGTTCCCTATGCTTGGCAAGGCGTATCAGTTCAAAGAGGACTTCTGTGACCTCTGGATGGTCAAGGACAGGCAAGAAGCCATAGAGCGGTATGAAAACCTTAAGGCGAGCATCCCGACCGAGCTACAGCCCGCCTTCAAGCCTCTGACAACGGCTGTAGGCAACTGGACAGGCGAGATATTCGCATGGTGGGACCATCCGGTAACAAACGCTTATACAGAGGCCATAGCAGGGCTTGTGAAGCTAACCAACCATGCAGGCAGAGGGTATTCGTTCAAGGCGATACGGGCAAAGTTGCTTTACTCTAACCTGCCGACCCCTCACAGACCAGTGTTTGACAGGTCATTGAAAGAGCGACCGCCCTTCATGCCACTGGAAGAAATTATAGATTACGGAGTTAAGTTTTCCACACTCCGCATAATGTTGGAAGGGGGATAGTTTGTTTGAATGCATTACACATCATACGCCGGAAAGCCATTAGATTCAGCTAATTCACCGGATTTATATATGGTAAGTATCCCCCGATAGCCAGTAAAGGAGTGGAATGTTAAGTCAATTTAAAGGAGCCATTTTAGACAATTACAGAAAGCATCGTCTTTTGCTTTGGAGATTCTGGGATGACAGGCCAAAGATGCTATTTGTTGGTCTTAATCCATCAACGGCGAACGAGCTTCAAGATGACCCGACTATAAGACGCTTGTGTGACTTCGCCGAACGTTGGGGATACGGCGGTCTATATGCCTGTAATGTTTTCAGCCAGATAACCCCTTACCCCAAAGAGTTACTAGCTGAAACAGCTATTCATTCCGCTGATATCCATGCTATACAGATGGTTAATGAGCTTGTAGTTTTGGTTGTTTGTGGATGGGGAGACGGGATAGAAAAAGCCGCATATGGCATTGCCAGAGCTAACACAATTAAGTCACTTTTTAAAGAGCCAATGTGCTTTGGATTAACCGCCAAAGGAAACCCTAAGCACCCTGTACGTCTGCCGAAAGACACTGAATTAATGGAATACGGGTTATGAAGGGATACTTACCTTATATATTATATATAAGGAAGGAAGTAAGTAAACCTTAAACCCATAGTGCCCTGTGTGAGTGCGCGAGCGAGCGCGAGAAACAGAGCACTATCACACACCAAGGGGTAAGAGTAACCAAAAACGGGAGGAAAAAAGAAAATGAAACTAAAAAATAGACTACACAACCATCCCAAAATGGAGGAACAATTAGGACTAGACAAAGAGCATGTGATTATTGACAGCAAGCTATATGGAGAATTATTGCTGATATTCAGTGAGTTTGGGGAGTTTGTTTACACAATAGAGACTAAACCTCATTCTGTCCCCTCTCCCCCGCGCTATAATGCAAAACCTGCCCCGTAAAACAGTTTAGCTATAGAATTTCCGCAATGCGCAAGAAACACTTGACAAATCAGGCACAACGCCGTAAAATCATGGGTAGATTCAACCAGTGCGCCCCAGGAGACATCCCGGGGCTTTTTTATTTATAGGCCTCAACGCAGGGTAGAGCAGTGGCAGCTCGCGGGGTTCATATCCCCGAGGTCGGTGGTTCAACTCCATCCCCTGCTACCAAAATCAATCAGCCCCGTGCAAACGCCGGGGCTTTTTCTTTGCCCACAGAAAGGTTATCTATTATGCCTATTAAACCGGGGCGTCCCTGCCGGCAGCCCGGCTGCCCCCACCTCGCAAAAGATAGGAGCGGCTACTGCCCGGAACATCTCACCCAGAGCCGCCAGCAGCTGGACAGGGAACGCCCTAACGCCAATCAGCGGGGCTATAATCACCGCTGGCAGCAGGCCAGCAAACAGCACCTGCGGGAACATCCCCTCTGCCGTTACTGCTTTGAAAAGCAACCGCCCGTCATCCGCGCCGCCG
>Ga0265297_10000619_pt1 | contig 101752 bp, 97 predicted proteins | sample Munlanlwell13791_FD_192502 | JGI IMG/M metagenome (GOLD analysis project Ga0265297, IMG submission 192502) | Leachate microbial communities from a municipal landfill in Southern Ontario, Canada - Leachate well 137-91 | ecosystem: Engineered > Solid waste > Landfill > Unclassified | place...
TATTTATTATTAGTTCTTTTATGAGTATCTTACCAATAAGAAAACCGCTTAAAACGAAAAATAAATCAACCCCGTAATAACCACTCAACGGTAAAAGGAACCAAAGATTCTTATTCAATAACTCTGGGCCAAATAAAAAAGTAAAACCATGGCATAGCAAAACTAGAATTATAGCAATGCTTCTAACAATATCTAATCCTTCATTTCTTGGCGTTATTATTTTTGTTGGCATTAAATTATTTTTTCTGCTCATTAAGCTTAATCTTTTTTATTGAGTAGACATCAAAATAAATTACTGCGGCAATAACAATCTCAGTTATTGGTTAGTTCGCCAGTAACATCAATAAAATTATATGGTTTTTCGGAAGGACCCCACCAAGAAAAATAACTATGATCATCCAATAATTTGTAATCCGTGCCAAAATAGCGGTTAAGAATGATTCGGAACGTATTTACGGGGGTTATGTGTTCATACAAGGCCTTGTCCTCTCCTTCCGGAAAATAATACGCATTTAATATACTCATTCTCGCAACCCTATTGTTGCCTTGGCCGTGGTCTGCCTGCAATATAATAACCGGTGACCTGTCGGAATTAGACAATATTTCTTCAACAAGCTTTTCAACCTGCTTGTTAACATAGCTAACCTGGTTTACATAATAAGCATTTATCTCTTCCTCGGAGCAATTATCTTCTTTGGCTATTTTCTCTCCATTGGCCCCAAATACATACGGGGAATGGGGAAGTAATATATGAGCATAAACAAAAAATGGCTCTTTCATTTTATGCAATTGCGCAAGCCTAGAAAATTGATAAAATACGTAGTTTCTTTTATCGGTAAATCTATCATAGCCAAATCGGGAGAGAAAAGGTTCTGCCATGGTTGTCTGAATAAGCAAGTCCACAAAAATCCCTGAATACCTTTCGGAAGTAAAACAACCCATATGGATAAACTTATAACCTTTAGTTTTTAGGAAACGCGACGTTTTATTATTCCTAATCATTTTTAAAGGTATAGTGAGATCTTTGGAGCTTCCTAACTTTTTGTTTAACCTATCAAGATATTCAAAATTTAATGATGACGCTACGGACAAAAGAGTAAATGCATAATTACTTTTGCTCTTAGAAGCTATATAGAAATTTTTCTTTTTTAAAAAATTGATAAATTCTTGATTGTTGTAATGATAGTAATTATTTAACACTTCATCTGAACAATAGCCATCCAGAATAATATAATATATATCAGGTAAACGATTAATTGCTTTTACATTGTTTTCACTAATCTCAATCTTACCATTGTCAAAAATATGAGAAAAATGTATTCTCCCAATTCCATAGCAAATAATATTGATAAAAGGAATAATGAGCAAGGTTATCGAAATAATGTTAAAAATGCGCGTTAAAGCAAAAATGTTGCTAAAAAATCTATAAAGAATATACGCTATAAAAACGAGCAAAACAGCGCAAATAGAAATGTAATATTTTAAAAAAACAAATTTTGATTCTTCTGATAGAAAACAAATATCTAAACCAATGCTTTTTGATATTATTTTAATAAGATGTCCGTACGAAAAAAATATTATTATGGCCACTGATACTAATATTGCCGCCTTGTAGCTATCTTTTAAAATGATAGTAAATATCACTAAAAATAATATTACAAAAAATATCGCGATTATAGCCGGATTGCAGATAAGATTTATGGAGTCTGGCGATATTATTGGGAGTTCTGCTATATTATGGGAAAAAAGGGATATTAAAGGAAATATTGCAAACAAAAAAGGATGTATTATGCGTGGAATTTTCATAAAGCTATTTTTCCGCTAACTATGTATAAATTATTTTAAATCTGACTTTCTGAATATTAGCTGTCGGACAAAACCATAAAATATTATTTATTACTACAAAATAATTCTGCAATTAAAAAGTATTTCTTCGTCTTTTATTTAATATCCGCTGTAATAATTTTTATTTCTTTTTCGGAAAGCGGCCGCGGCCATATAAAAACCTCGTCTATAGCGCCGCAAAAATACCTTTCACCAACTTTCGATAATTTTGCGAAAGCTAATGAAGCTGGGCCGAAAGTTGAACCACGGGGGATTTGCAAAGAAGAATATTTTTTGCTGTTCAAATAAACATCAAAAGTATTTTTCGATAAATCTATGGTAACTAAAAAATGCGTCCAAGATCCTGCAGGCAAATTGAATGTGGAATCTATGCCGAAACAATGGAAAGTATACTCATGCTTAGATGTATCAACCGATTGCAAAACAAAATCTTTTTCAGCGCTATGGCCGTTATTGATAATTGCAATTGTTTTATTGTTTTGTTTAATGCCAGGCTTTACCCAGAACATTATGGTAGCACCTTTTAAATCTTCAAGGCTTAATGTTGTTTTAATACTTGAATCTGTTCCGTTAAAATAAGCGGCATCTCTTGAATGGCCATTTGCATTGCGCACCTTGTACATGTCGGCATTATACTTAAGTTCTACAGCTTTATCCGTATATAACGCAAAAATAATTTCTGAGTACAATTTCCCACGATCTGCTTTAATATAGCTGGCTTCATCGGTTACATTACTAAATGCATATGGCTTGTCATTCTCGGCCCACCAGGAAAAATAACTCTGATCGTTTAACAATTTATAGTTTGCATTAAAATATTTATTAAAAATAATCCTAAATGTATTAACTGGGCTAATAGATTTGTATAATAATCTTTTCCCATCCTGCGGCAAATAATACGCATTCAATATCCTCATTCGCGCCGACATGTTATCTCCCCTGCCATGATCTGATTGCAACACAATAATAGGAGATGGTTTGGTTTCTGATAATATTTCGTCAATAACCTCTTTAATCTTATTACTTGCAAAAATGAGCTGATTTATATAATATTGATCTGAATTATACCCTTTATTATCATCGAACCTAACGAACTCGCCATTTGCGCCAAAAACATATGGGGAATGCGGAACAGGTAAATGCGCATACACAAAAATTGGTTTATTGCTAGCTATGCGTGCGTGCTTAAACTTGGAAAATGCACGCGATATCCGTTCCCTCCTGGCAGTAGCGCTAAATTCGCCAAGCGTTCGGCGAGGAGAAAAAAAAGATAGAATAGTTGTTTTTGTCAAGTCGGCGAAAAAATCGTATTCGGGAGAATCTTGCCACCCTATATGAACGACATCATAACCTTTTGATTTCAAAAAACTCTCAACCTCGTTGTCCTTAATCATAAATAAAGGGACGGAGAGATCAGTTGAATTTATACCCATTATATTGGTTAGATTATCTAAATATTCCATATTTAAGGAAGATGCCAGCGATAATATAGTAAAAGCGTAATTGCTCGCACTTTCTGAAGCTATATAAAATCCTTTTTCTTTTAAATAATTAATAAATCCACCGTTATCGTAATGGTAGTATTCTTTAAGGGTGCTTTCGGCACAATAACCATCTAGAATAATATAATAAATGTCAGGTAATGCTTTTTTATTTTCATCGCTTATCGATAATGATTTTATTTTTTTTTGCAAAGAGGCATTTTGCAGTTTATTATGCTTTGTTACGTATACACCAATATTAAAAATGAGGAAACAAGATAAAACGATACCCATTGTATTAAAAAAACGCGTAAGCGCATAAAAGTTGCTGGTTTTTTTCCGGAAAAGACGAATAAACCAGAGAAATACAATAATCCAAATAATAGAATAAAGATAATTAGCCTGTAATTGCCCAATTGCTATGCCAAATATAGTTTTATATTCAATTTTTTGTATTAATGAACTAAAGTGCCCATACGAAAAAAACATTAACAAAAATAAAGAAACCAAAACGCCGGATTTATGCCAATCATTAAAAACATATCTTAACAAGACCCATAATAATAACGCAAAGAATAGCACAACTAGCGCTATGGCGGCAAGCTTAGATAACACGAAACCTTGTCCTATCGCCCATAGTTCTGCTATGTTACTAACAGTGAAAAATGCGACAGGAAAAATGGCAAATAAAAAGATATGTATTATTAAAGGTTTCTTCATAACGTTATTTATTTTTTGTCATTAAATATAGAGTTCTTTTGGAATTAAGAATATTCAGAGAGCGTTGTATAGTAAAATATTTTTTGAATTCTTCCTCGAATGACTTTTGCGTATACAAATCAAAAATATCTTCTCTTGTAGCAAGAAGCCTTTTAACTTGCGAATCCTCCTTGGGAATAAATTCTATAATAAGCGAATTGCAAATCTTATTAAAAAAATCGGCAATTTTGCTAAAAGGAAGATTATTGGAAATAGCCAAATGATGGATCAAGGCAAGAGCAAATACCATATCTGCTGGGCCACGTTCAAATAAAGATGCTCTTTCCTGATTCTCCCAGCCGATAGCGGGGCTGGGATTGGTTAAATCAAGCAATAGCGGCAAAATATTTGTTTCGTTGTTTTTTGTGCTCTCTAGGTAATTTTTTTCACAAGCAGCCGGATCATTATCAAAAGAAATGGTTTGTATACCTTTGGAACTAGCGATACGGCTAAATATTCCGGTATTTGCACCAAAATCCCATACATTTTTAGGATTAACTTTATCTAAAAATTCGGCTACAATTTGTTTTTTGTTATCAAATGCTTCTTGCGAGTAGTTAGTTTTATCGTAGTAATCAGCCCACTCGGTATTTTTTGGCTGCCATTTCAACTTTGTAATAATACTCTCCAGATTATCAACGAGCCCCAAGAGAGATAATTTTGTTACGTTTTGACTATTTAAGTTTACTTTTTTATCAGCAAAATGTCTTTGGCTTTTGGCGTGTAAATGTATATGTAAAAGCAATGGAAAGCTAAAAAAACTAGTCAACGTAAGAAGCTTGCTTGCTAAGTCTAAAGGAATACCATCTACATAAATCCTAAATAATTGGCTTAACCGTATGTCTTTATATGCCGTCAATGCTAAAGGCGCGAGAAAATGCTGACAAAATTGCCTATAAGCAACCCAAGGTTTGCCTGGCTCATATTTTTCAAAAGAAAGAGTATCTATGAGTATAGGTTTTCCTTTTGCAAATTGCACATTATATGCACTGCAATCTTTTAATGACATCCCATATTGCAGGGACTTTTTTTGGATTTGAAGCGTAATTAAAGCTGCGGCGCGTAATTGGCTAAAACACCATTCATAAGGGTAGGAAATAAAAGGCAGTAGTTCTGGTTTAATTATTTTATAAGCCTCGTTAGATCTTGCATATTTACTATCTACCTCTTCATGCGAAATCAATAATTGGGAATCGGAAAGTTCTTTGTAAAGCCCTGAATTTATTAAATAATCGTGATTTTCTTTGTAGGATTTATTTATTTGCCGATAAATTAAAGCGCCCTCGTAAAAAAGAAACCCACTCGGGTCTCGAAATGAGCTTGAAATATTTGTATTATTTTTATTGTTCATTTTTTATTCTTGAAAAAAATTTTTTAAAGAAATTTTTAATTTTATTCCAGAATAATTTAATTGAAAATAATCCCCCGAGTAAAACCGCAATAATTAATTGAAAAAAATAACTTCCGGTTCCAGGATCTAGATAGGCATAGCTGTTATTAGAAAAAAACGAAAAAAATATAAAAATAAAGATCCCTACTTTTGCAAAATATACATAACTTTTCATGTTGCCGCTCCTTTTTTTTATTATCGCAAGAAACATTTCAAGTAGCCCCAATATCGTAAGTTTTACTATGTTTTATAGTAAACTATATAAAATTAATATGCTGCGGAGATTCGCCTTGAAGCTCCGGAAAGCAAGAATTATTTTTCTTTAAGTCCCACAGGAACTCATTTACCTTATGCTGGAGGCATAATGAGCCGCACATAGTGCAGGCGTTGAATTTTTCACTTGCAATGAGGCTTAGAACTTCCCAATAGCGTTCGCTCCTCCAGATTTCCTTAAATGATTTTTCGGCAATATTGCCGATATGGTATTTCTTGTATTTATCGTTAAAAAGCATTCCGCAGGGAGCAACCAGACCCGAGCCTGAAAACTGCATAATAAAAGCAGGGCCGTAGCAGCGCGAATAATTACGTTTTCCTTTACTTAATATTTTCGACCATTTGGCTTTTACAAGATAATTGTTATCGGAATATTTCTCTGCTTCTTTAAGAATATTAACCAAATCGAAATATTTGTCGTATTGAACTCCCAAACTCCCTGCTTCATCATCGCTGCAGTGCTTAATGACTGAATAATCTACGCCTAATTCTTTACCGAGCTTTGCCAAAGGAATAACCTGGTCGGCAAATTGAGGAAGAAGCACCATTTGAAGGCCGAGAGTAACAGAAAGTTTATTTTTTCTCTTTATGGCTACGCTTTTCTTAATTGTTTCTATTACTTTATCAAAACATTCTTCTTTGCAGCCCATTATCTTTGCATAGTTAAGCGGGTCAGCCGCAGATATGTTAAATCTAAGGTAGGTAAGAGCCGGCAATACTTCCTCTAACTTTTCATCTCTAAGAAGATAGCCGTTTGTGCCAAGAGCCATATCAAGGCCGTTACTCTTTCCTTTTAATATTGCATCATATAAATGCGGGGAGCAGGTGCTTTCGCCGTCGCTTACAAAACTTATGGCTTTAACGCCTATTTCCACGGCATCGTCAAGGAAACGGAAAATTACATCTTTAGTCATCTTTTTTATATCGTTATTTTGAAGCTGGCCATAGCAATAAACGCATTTATAGGTGCAGGCGCGCGTTAAGGCGCAGTCTATAGTAATAGGCGCAATACGCTCCCCTCTCGTCCACGCCTCGAGGCGCTCTTTGTGCCAAAGTAATTTATGCCCGTCTAATATTAATTCAGCCATTTGCATTACCTTCTCTTTTACTTGCGCTGTATCTTTGTGCTGATTGAGAATCTTTGCTGAATTTACCCTGCATATCTTTGGCTGTGCCATCAAAATAAATATCTTTGACCAGCCTAAAATAGCCTTTTACTACCTTAAGAAATGAAGGAAAAGTTACAGCCTTGGATATTCCATCAGGCCGCAGCCCAAGCCTGTAAGGCACTTCAGCAAAGAGATAGCCTCTTTTAGCAACTTTTATAAGAATTTCTGTTTGAAAGAAAAAACCTGTACTTTTACAATTCATTTCCGATAAAATCGATTTTCTATATAATATGGTGCCGTTGGTATAATTAAAATTAACCCCAAAAGTTGTATTTATAATAAACCTGTAAGTATATGATAAAAAATTTCTAAAAACAGAGCGGATTTGCCTGTTAAATACAAAAGGGATAACCACGTCTACATGATTAAGCAAACTTGCGTAGCGAAAAGTCTCCCAGGGGTCATTTTCGTTATCACCCGGAAGCATTACTAAAGCGTCACCCTTTACCCTGCCCACACCGTCACAGAAAGATGCCCCTATTCCCTGGGGGCTTGAATGTTTGATTAAACTTATACGTTCATCTTTTTTGCTTAAATCCAGGGCGATTTCTTCTGTTTTGTCGGTTGAGCCGTCATTAATTACAACTACCTCGCCGTTTATTTTGAAATCGTCAAAAGCTTTAAGAGTATTGGTGATGGCGGGTAGAATATTCTTCTCTTCGTTTAAGGCAGGCATTATTACGGAAATGTCTATTTTATTAGTAGCCATATTAAACACGTATATAACCGGCTTCCTTGCTGGTTATCCATTCATTAACTAGCCTGTCAAATGGCCGTTTATCCGTATAGGGATCGTAAACTTTCATTTTAACCAGCTCCATTGCTTTGATATCATCCTGGGCGCAGCAATGCGAAGGCCCCAGAAATTTAAAATAATCGTTTACCCCTGTTGCGATAAATTTTACGTTTAGCTTTTGTAAAATTACGTCGTTTCTTAACTGTTCGAGCGCTCTAAAGGCCAGAAAATTGACTATTGAATAAACTATAGGCACAAGCCCGCTAATACTCATCCCGCTGGCTATGCCAACGGTGCCTTGCTCCATAATGCCGCAGTTAATTATTCTTTTGGGAAATTCTTCTCTCATTTTATCAATAACGCCGAAACCCATGTCGCACACTAATAAATAGTAACGGGGGTCTTTGCGAAAATAAGGAACCAGGCTGTTGACAATATCCTTTCTAAAATTAGTTTCCATAACTTTTACCTTTCGCTATTTCTTCGTCGGTTGGAATCCGAAAATGAAACTTGGGAATATTCTCCATGCATTTTAAACCAAAACCTTTTATGGTTTCTGCAATAATTACATTCGGCTTTTTATTTTTTCCTTTTTTTGCTTTCTCTAAATTTTTGGCTAAAGCGGTAACGCTATGGCCGCAGGTTATAACAGGCGAAAGGCCGAAACCCTTAAGCCTTCCTATTATATCTTTGGTTTCTTTATCAAGGACATTTACTATAAAATCCATTGCCTGAAGGCGGTTGGCGTCAATTACAATGGTAAGATTGCCTACTTCGTGCTTTACGGCAAACTGTATTGCCTCCCAGGCAGAACCTTCCTGCAATTCTCCGTCTCCCACAACGCAAAAGGTATGATATTTCTTCCCCTGTAGTTTAGCCCCAAAGGCAATTCCTGTAGCTATGGGTATGCCGTGGCCCAGAGAGCCGCATCCTGCTTCAAGACCGTATTCGATTCTGCGCTCCATGCAGCCAAGCAGAGAACTTTCCGGTGTATAAAAACTTTCCCATTCTTTCTTAGGAAGGATATCTTTGTCGGCTAAAATAGCATATAGAGCATAACAGCCGTGCGCTTTAGAGAAAACCAGCCTATCGCGGCCTTCCCATAGGGGATTTTTTCCCTGATAGTCCATTACCTTATAATAAAGGGCGGTGAGAATATCCACGCATGACAAAGAAGGCGCGATATGCCCGGCTTTATTGCGTACAGAAATATCTATAACGTTTTCTCTGATATAATCGGCTTTATCCTTTAATGAAAATTTTTTGCTCATAGCTTTAGCCCAAATAAAATTCGCGCACGCATTTAATTATATAATCCATTTCTTTTGTGGTCAGATGTTGGTGAACCGGCAAAGTAATAATTGTGCTGCAATGCCTTTCGCAAACCGGAAAATCGCCCTTTTTGTAACCGAGGTTATTTGCGGCTTTTTGCAGATGTAAAGGTATAGGGTAATGAATTTTTACTTCAACGCCTTTCTTAAGCATATACGCATATAAGGCGTCTCTGTTTTTCGCCTGGATAACATAAGTATGATATACCTGTTTTACGTTTGGCCTTCGGGGCGGAATTGTAATATAACCTTTTAAGCTTTTAAAAGCTTCGTCAAAACGCCTGGCATTTGCAATGCGCTTTTCGGTAATAGAGACAACATCTTTTATTAAACGGTTAGCTATAACTGCCTGCAAAGAATCCAGTCTGCTGTTATGCCCGAATATTTCAATTTCATCGCGGGTGCTCAAGCCATGGTTACGAAAGAGTTTTAATCTTTCACATAATTGTTTTGAACGGGTAACGATTATTCCGGAATCTCCCCAGACATTTAAATTTTTTAAAGGGTGCATGCTAAAACACGCGGTCTCACCCCAGGAACCTACATGTTTTCCGTCAATTGCGGCAAGTATAGACTGCGCCGCGTCTTCAACTACCAGCAAATTATGCTTTTTGGCAATTTCCATAATTCTTGGCATATCTGCCGGGCAGCCGGAAAGATGAACCGCTAGTATCGCTTTGGTTTTAGGCGTAATTGCTTTTTCAATTTTATCCACATCAATTGTGTATTCTTCATTGTTATCCACAAAAACAGGGCGCGCTCCGGACATAGCTATTGCGCCGACAGTAGCTATAAAAGTGTTGGGCGTTGTAATAACCTCGTCCCCCTGGCCTATGCCTAAAATTTCAAGAGAAAGAATAAGTGCGTCCGTTCCGGAACTGACTCCGATAGCGTAAGGTATTTTACAAAGTTTGGAAAAATTTTCCTCAAACTTCGCCACATCTTTACCCAAAGTAAAATCGCCGCTTTTAACCAGCCGCGCTATGTCTTTAAGGTAAGGGTTGATATTTTTAAACTGCCTGCCCAGATATGAATAGGGAATTTTCATTCTGTCTCCTCCTTATTGTTGATAGAAATCGCAAATACAGTTTACTATATATTTTAGCTCTTTTTTGCTAAGCCCGGGGTAAATCGGCAAGCTCAAAATCAGTTTTGACTGTCTCTCTGTTACAGGCAAAGAACCCGGTTTGTATCCCAGTTTTTTGGCGGCGGGCTGTAAATGTATAGGGATAGGGTAATGTATTTTGGCGCCAATGCCTTTTTCTTTTAAATATTCAATTAATTTTTCGCGGTTTTCTGCCTGAATAACAAAAGTATGATAAACTGATTTCTCATAGGGTTGCTCAATTGGAACTTTAATTTGAGTTAAACCGGATAAATACTTCTGATAGAACGATGCATTTTCTCTTCTTTTATCCGTCCATTCTTTTAAGTATTTGAGCTTTACCAGTAATAACGCTGCCTGAACAGTATCCAGTCTTGAATTAGGGCTCCACACATCGCAATCATTACGGCTGCTAAAACCGTTGTTGCGTAAAATCTGCATTTTTTTATACAGGTTTTCGTCATTCACCGTAATCATACCTCCGTCGCCGCAGGCGCTCAAATTCTTTAAAGGGTGCAGGCTAAAGCAGCCTATTGCGCCGAAAGAGCCGACAGGCTTATTTTTATATTCAGCACAAACTGCCTGCGCGCAATCTTCGACGACCGCAAGGTTATGCGCCTTTGCAATTTTTAAAATTGCAGTCATATCCGCGGGCCTACCGGTTAAATGGACCGGCAGTATTGCTTTGGTACGTGGATTTATAGCATTCTCTACAAGGGCAGGATTTATATTGTAATCTTCACCCACATCTACAAAAACAGGTTTTGCTCCGGCTAAAGCAATACAGCTTGCAGTAGAAACAAAAGAATTAGCAACTGTTATAACTTCACTGCCTTCGCCTATGTCTAAGGCGCGAAGAGAAAGTATAAGCGCATCCGTCCCCGTGCCTACACCTAAAGCATATTTAGTGCCGCAAAGCCCGGCAAAAGAATCCTCAAAATCTTTTACTTTGTCGCCAAGGATAAATTGCCCGCTTTTCAAAACATTGTTTATAGCCGATAAAATTTCCTTTTTTAGCAGTGTATTTTGTCCGGCAAGGTCTACATAAGGAATATTCATTTCAGATTTATTGCCTTCATGGTTTTAATATTGTAATAGCGCATGTCATCCATAGAATTGGGAATTTTTCCGGCGGAAAATGCATCACGAAGGTCCTCAATTGCCTCTTCCACGCTGTGCGTTGCGTTAAAACCCAATTCTTTTTTTATTTTTTCACTGCAAACCTGATAAGACCTGTTATCATCTGTCGTGGTAACTTCAATGGGTATATTTTTATCTATAACGCTTCTAACTTTTTCCGCAATCTGCATAACAGTAAAGTTCTCATAACCTGCATTAAATATTTTCCCATCTATTAATTTATCAGGATATTCCAGAGTCTTAACGTAAAGGTTTGTCATATCTTCAATATGGATATTGGGCCTTTTCTGTCCTCCGCCGAAAACGGTAATTTTCTTTTTGTTAACAGCGTGGTTGGTTAAAATATTCACGGTTAAATCAAGCCTAAGCCGCGGCGAATATCCGCATACCGTTGAAGGCCTGAGTATCAAAATTGTAAAACCCGGAACTTTTTCTTTTGTAAGAACCTCCTCGCAGAGCATTTTGTATTTGGAATAATCGGTGAGGGGCTCAAGGAAAAGCTCTTCTGTTACCTTTTCTTCGTCCTTTATGCCGTAAACGCTGGAGCTGGAAGCATAGATGAAACGCTTTACTTTATTTTTCTTGGCTATTTTTACCAAAGGTATAAATGCATCATAGTTTATGGATTTAGCAAGTTCCGGATTTAATTCAAAACTCGGGTCATTTGAAATGCACGCCAGATGGATTATTGCATCTATTCCCGGAATTTCTTTTTCTAACATCTTGCTGTCTCTGATGTCAGCTTTGATTTGTTTTAAATTAGGATTGTTTTTTACGCTGTCTAAAACATTATCTCCATACATGTATAAATCTATTACTTTAACCTTATACCCCTTGGCAAGAAGCTTAGGGATAAGCACAGCGCCCACATAGCCTGCACCACCCGTAACTAATACGCTTTTTATTTCTCCCATTGTTGTTAATTTAACCTCCGTTTATCTTTGCGAAAGGATATCGGTTATACAATGACAAATTATTGAGTGAGCCAATTCTACATACCCGTAAGATTTGGATGGCACATAAAAATTAGTATCTCCGAGCTTCCTTAACGGGTTAGTTTTTTCAAAACCGGAGAAAGTAACCAGAAAACAACCTTTGTTTTTTGCTGTCATGGCGGCGTTTAAAATATTTTTTGAGCCTCCGGATGAGCTTATGGCAAATACGATATCGCCTTTTTGGGCAAAAAACTCAATTGGTTTTTGGAAAACGTTTTCGTAGCCTAAATCGTTGGATAAACATGTAAGCAGGCTTGCATCACTGACAGCCATAGCGGGTATTTTAGCGTTTTTTAACAAATCGGTGGTGGTGTGGCTTGCAATTGCACAGCTGCCGCCGTTGCCTACGCATATCACTTTATTTTTTCTCACATCGCAGCTGCCGATTAAACCGGCTATTTTTCCAACAGCATCGTTTAAAGATAAATTTTTATCCTGCTCATGAGTAACTTCAATTTTTTCGACAATTACGGCTAGTTCTTTAAAATATTTCATAATTATTTTAGAAGCGTTGTAACGTATTTTAATAATGACCCGGGTTCAACAGAAGAGCGGTTACCGACAATCAAAACTTTCATAGCCCCGACAGCATTACCTATAAAACCGATTGTCTCTATGGGGTAATTTTTGTGCGCGCAGGGGGCGGTTATGGAAAAATAGGCATCCCCCGCGCCGATTCTATCAACCACTTCCGTAGAAAATACAGGTACGGGATAAAAGCCTTCTTTTTTGGAAAAACCGAGAGAACCGCGGTGGCCCCTTGTAATAATTACGTTATCGCACTTAAGCTTTTTGCTGACCTTGCTGATAAGTTGTTCCAGATTTGAATATTTATCGTTGCAGGCAAGCCTTATCTCAGGCTCATCTATACAAATATAATCTGCCCTGGGAAATTTTGTAATAAGATTAAACCCGAGATTCGCGCTGTTAGTCTGAACATTTACCGCTAAAAATTTTGCTTTTTTGGAAAGTAATTTTGTAATTTTTGGGGTAATTATGCCGTGGCCGAAATCCGCAACCAAAACCATATCAAAATCTTTAAGATTAGAATTAAGATAGCCGCAGATATCATTTTCAAGCGATTCAGGCAGGTGGTTAGCCTCTTCCAGATAACATATTTCAAATATTTTATTTAAAAAATTTGCGTCAACAAACCTGCGCTTAACAACCGTATGCGCGCCCTGGCAATGATAAAAGTTTGTTTTTATGTGCGGCTTAAGATGTCCTACGATAAAATTCGTATAATCGTTCTTGGTGCCTATCGTGGTCAGCAATGTTACATTTTTAGAAAACCCTGCAATATGATTAGCCGCAGCCAAAACCCCTCCGGCGAATATTTCATTATTGATAAATCTTGTAGCAATAATATTGTCTTTTTGGGTTTTGCCCATGCCAACACAGTAGTGATATTCATCTATAATAATATCTCCAATAACAAGGACTTTTATATCCTCTAATCCTCTTAAATAATCTATAATATTTTTTACAGAATAACTTTTTTTAAATTGGTGGAAGAATTTCTTTGTTTCATCAGGATATGAAGCCATGAAAGTGTTTATTAAAGAACTGGAGCTAAAAGTTATCTCATCGGTAAAATGTATTGAGCCGCCGACAGACTTGATCGCTTCTTCTTCATCGCTGATTTTTCCGGTAACATCCTCTTCTTTTTTTATGTAATCGCTGCCCTTTACGTAAAAATCAGGTTTTAGCTTTTTTATCGTCTCAACTGCGGTTGGCCATTCGTTTATGGCTACAAAATCAACGCATTCAATGGCAGCAATTGTTTCTGAGCGTAAATTCTGGTTAAATATCGGCCTGCCAGGGCCGCGGTTTACATGCTGGTCTTGGGTTAGAGTAACGACCAGAATATCCCCTTTCTTCTTGGCTGCTTCAAAATGTTTTAAATGACCGGGGTGCAGAAGGTCAAATACTCCGTGGCAGTGGACTATTTTATTTCCTTTTGCTTTTAGTTCCTTTATTGTTTTGGAAAGTTCTCCTATGGTCTTGATTTTAGAGTATATGTCTCTTTTCATGGTTTGTTATTTTGATAAATACGTAAACCAAGCCTTGGTTGCCTCTGCTATTGCCTGCGACTCCCAAACAGGAGCATCGCTCCAGTTATTAATATTATCAAGCATTGTTTTAACGCCGGAGGCAAACGAAACTTCCGGTTTCCATTTCAATAGATTTTTTATTTTTTTAGTATCCGCAAAAGTGCATTCCGGCTCTCCCGGCCGTTTCGGAATATAAGTTACTTCTCCCCCCAGAAGTTTAACTAGCTCATTTACACTATAAGTGTTACCGGAGCCTACGTTCATAATTTCATTTTTCAGATTCGCCTGCGACGCTAAAAAGAACGCATTAACCACATCTGTAACAAAAGTAAAATCCCTGGTTTGCTTGCCGTCTCCTACCACGGTAAAGGGTTTATTATTCAATTTCTGCGCCAAAAATACTCCAAAAACCGCGCCATACGTGCCGGACGTCCTTGAGCGCGGGCCATAAACGTTAAAAAGCCTTAAAGACGTAACAGGAAGTTTATAAACCTGGCCCCAATGCAAAACAATTTGTTCTCCCAAATATTTAGTTAAAGCATAAGGGTATTGGGGGCGTATTTGGGCGCTTTCTGGTGTGGGGAAAGCATCAGGTATGCCGTAACAGGAAGATGATGCAGCATAAATTAATTTTTTAACCCCGGCTAACCTGGCGGCCTCGCAGACGGCAACTGTTCCTGTTACGTTTGACCTGTAATAATTCAGCGGGTTGACTATCGAAGGAACGATATCCGCCAAAGCCGCAAAATGAAACACCGTATCTATGCCGTTAAAATATTCTTTTATGTTGTCAAGATCAGATATGTCGATTTCAATTATTTTAAGCTTTTTATCATCTTTGTGACAAGCAAGATTTTGCATCCTGCCATTTGAAAAATTATCCAGGACTGCAACCTGATAACCTTCACAAAGAAGCTTATCAACCATATGGCTGCCTATAAACCCCGCCCCGCCTGTAACTATAGCTTTTTTATTATCCAACATCGTCATATTTAATTCTCTGAAATTCAACCAATTTTAAAATTCCCTGGCCTAAAATTCGATGTTGACGCCCGATTTTGACTGTTTTGAGTTGATTCTTTTTGATGAGTCTTAGGATGATTGAACGGCTCAATTGCAGTATTTCTTCAGCCTCTTTGAGAGTATAAATTTCGTTAGCAATAACTTGCATAACCAGCCCCTACCAAAACAACTTAATAATTATAACAATGTAACGAGAAGTGTCAAGGCGCTTCTTTATGTAGCAGAATCAACTATTTCCTACCGAAAACCCTAATGTTTTCAATGATATAATCAATTTCGTTATTCTTCAAAAATGGGTTTATGGGAAGGGATAGGACACTTTTTGAGGCTTGCTCTGCATTGATAAGGCTTCCTGAGGTTTTTACTGTTCTGAAAGCCTCCATTTGGTGCAAAGGCAATGGGTAATAGACACGCGCTTGGATACCTGCATCATTTAGAAATTTAAGCATTCCTTCGCGTATACCTGCTGCAACTTTAATTGTGTAAAGGTTGTAAACGTGAGAATCTCCGTTTGGCAATTGGATATTTCTAATGTCTTTGAGCCCGCTATAATACTTTTGCGCCACTTTCTGGCGTAAACCGTTAAGTTTATCTATATATTTAAATTTTGCTAAAAGTATGGCCGCCTGCATTGAATCAAGCCGTGAATTATAGCCTATATATTTAGCGTTATACTGGCCGGCCTGGCCATGAACGCGTAGAACCTTAACTATAGTGGCTATTTGCTCATCATTTGTCGCAACCAGGCCTGCGTCACCGTAAGAACCCAGGTTTTTCGAAGGGAAAAAGCTAAAAGCTCCGCAATTGCCTATTGTTCCTAATTTTTCCCCATTAAATTGTCCGCCGAAAGCCTGAGCAACATCTTCAAGAATAAATAGATTATTTTCTTTGGCAATATGGGAAATTTTATCCATTTCTGAAGACTGTCCGAATAGATGTACCGGAATAATTCCTACTGTATTTTTGTTGATAGCTTTTTTTATATTTTCCGGGTCTATATTGAAACTCCCGGGATTTATATCCACAAAAACCGGCGTGGCTCCGCTTCTTGCAATGACTTCTGCGGTTGCTACAAAAGTAAAGGCTGTTGTAATAATTTCATCGCTGCTATCGAAATACTCTTTGTTCTTTCTTTGTATTGCCAAAGACCTCAAAGAAAGCAGCAAAGCGTCTGTGCCTGACGCAACCCCTATTGTATATTTAGTTTTAAGATATTTTGAAGTTTTTTCTTCCAATTCTTTTACGGGTTCGCCTAAAATCCAGTGCTGGCTTTTTAAACATTCCTTTATTTGTTTATCGATTTCTTTTTTAATAAAAAGGTATTCTCTCTTTAAGTCCAGAGGCGGTATATTCATCTTCTTTGGCATTGTTAATTAGTCTCCCTTTGCAATTTACAATTACAAATTAGCTCTCCAATAATCGAGCAAATTCTGAAGCGTTTTCTCAAATGGTATCTTAGGCTCCCAACCAGTAGCCTCTTTAAATTTAGTGTAATCACCGATTAACACCGGGACGTCCGAGGGGCGCATCCTTTCGGGATCCTGCTCTATTTTGACTTTCACTTTTGAGTAGGAAAGAAGTATATCCAATAACTTACTAATCTTATACCCCTTAGAGCTACAGATATTATAAATCTCGCCTGGTCTGCATTTTTCAAGCGCCAACCAATATGCATAAACTATATCCCTTACATCGGTAAAATCTCTTATTGCCTCTAGATTGCCTACCTTAATAACAGGTTTTTGCTTTCCTTTCTCAATTAATGCAATCTGTTTTGCGAAATTTGACGTTACAAAAGGCTCTCCTCTGCGTATTCCCGTGTGATTAAATGCCCGCGTAACTACGATGTTAAGGCCATAACTTTCAAAATATTGAAAACCAAGCATATCCTGAGCGACTTTACTGACGGCATAAGGAGAAAGCGGCCGGAGTGGGTTTGTTTCTTTGATGGGTAATTCTTTTTCATAAACAAGCCCATATTCTTCGCTGCTGCCGGCAATCTGGATGAAAGGGTTTACACCTAAAGACCTTACCGCTTCCAATACATTAAGTTGCCCAACAATATTTGTGGTAAGAGTTTCCTGTGGAGCGTTAAAAGAACTACCTACAAATGACTGCGCTCCAAGATGGAATATTTTGTCCGGTTTTATCTTTTCAATTGCCGATTTTATGCTTACAAAGTCCCGAAGGTCTGCTTCATAAATAGCAATTTTATCTTTTATATGGTTTATATTTTTGGTATCCGAGCGCCAGCGCATTATTCCGTATACTTCTATATTGTTCTTATTTAAAAGGTATTCCGCAAAATGCGAACCTACAAAACCAGTTATGCCCGTAATTAAAACTTTCATATTAATCTCCAAAATTAGCGAAATTAACCTAACTTTTCTCTAAAATATCCTATAGTTTTTTTAAGCCCTTCCTCCAGTGATATTTTGGGCTGCCAGTTAAGCATTTTTTTTGCTTTCGTAATGTCAGGTTTTCTTTTCTTTGGGTCATCTTCAGGTAAAGGTAAAAATTTTATTTTTGATTTTGATTTCGTCAACTTCAAAACTGATTTTGCCAATTCTTTTACTGTAAATTCGCAAGAATTACCAAGGTTTAACGGCAATTTATAATCAATGCTCATTATTTTTAAAAGTCCGGCCACAAGGTCGCTAATGTAACAGAAAGACCTGGTTTGGTTACCGCGGCCGTAAATAGTCAAATCTTCTCCTTTTAGGGCCTGGACGATAAAATTAGAAACGACCCTGCCGTCTTCTATCTGCATATTCGGCCCATAAGTATTAAATATTCTGACTATCCTGATATCTATTGAGTGCTGGCGGTAATATGCGTAAGCAAGGGCTTCCCCGCCTCTTTTGCTCTCGTCGTAGCAACTGCGCACGCCTATAGAATTTACATTGCCCCAATACTCTTCTACCTGCGGATGCACCAGAGGATCTCCGTAGACTTCACTCGTTGATGCAAAGAAAAATTTTGCGTTCTTTGCTTTGGCAAGCCCTAAACAATTGTGCGTTCCAAGCAGCCCTGATTTTAAAGTTTTTATCGGATAAGCTATGTAGTCCTTGGGCGAAGCAAGAGAAGCAAAATGCAACACCCAATCTATACTGTCATTTATATATAAAGGCGTTGAAATGTCGTGTTCAATAAGCCGGAAATTTTTGTTATTCAATAAATCTTTGATGTTATCTTTTGAGCCGGTAATAAAATTATCAACGCAAGTTACGCTTTCTCCCTTTTCGAGAAAAGTTTTGCATAAATGCGAACCGATAAATCCGGCTCCGCCGGTAATTAATATATTCATTGCGCTTAACCTTTCCTCCATCTGCCTTCATTAACCTTAAACCATTCAACAGCCTTTTCTAACCCTTGCTCAAAACTAATCTTCGGCTGCCAGCCTAAAAGCTTAGCAGCTTTACTTATATCGGAATGGGTTTTACGCACATCTCCGGCTCTTTGCGGAAGATATGTTGCGCTGATATTTTTATTCATAATTTTATTTAACGACTTTAGCAGGCCGTTTACCGAGTTAGGCGCGCCACAACCTACGTTAAATACCTCTCCTTCTACGCCCGGCCTGGTTAAAGCCAGTATATTTGCTTCAACTACATTTTCTATATAAGTGAAATCTCTTTCTTGTTCTCCGTCGCCATATATAGGAGGGCTTTTACTTTCCAAGATACACGTTATAAATTTCGGGATAACTACAGCATATTCGTCATCAAGAGATTGCCTCGGGCCATAGACATTAAAATAACGTAAGCACACCACCCCAAGGCTGAATTGTTTGCTAAATAGATAAGCGTAATGCTCATCTATAAGCTTGCTTGCAGCATAAGGAGAAATCGGCGCAGGAATATCGCTTTCTTTTTCCGGAAAATCGAACCGCTCTCCGTAAACAGAACTGCTGGAAGCCATAGCAATACGCTTAATGCCTTTTTCTCTCGCTTTTAAGAAAAGTTTCAATGTAGCTGTAACATTAACATCGTGATACTCTAAAGGCCTCTCCATTGATTTAGGCACACTTCTAAGCGCTGCCTGGTGCGACACAACGCTAACTCCTTCTAACGCTTCATTAAGAGCCGCGTCATCCCTTAAGTCTTTTTGGATGAATTTTATTTTTCCTTTATGCTGTGCGATATTTTCTATTTTCCCGGAATAAAGGTTATCAAGCACAATAACTTCCGCGCCCATATTAACCAGCCGGTCAACAATATGAGAGCCGATAAATCCGGCTCCGCCGGTAACCAGGACTTTTTTTCCTTTCAGTCCGCTCATTACAAGTTCTCCTTACTTAAATACGTAGTTTTTTAAATAATGCTTAACTGCTTCCTGCCAGATGGGTAAATTATAGCCGCTTAAAGCTTTGAACTTTTCTTTTGAAAGCATCGAATTTTTTGGCCTTTTGGCCGCACGCTTAAGCTCTTCGGATTTAATCTCTGTAACAAGCGTTTTTAATCCTGCTTCCCGTATTATGTAGCGGGCAAGCTCTGCCCAGCTGCAAAAACCGGTATTTGTAATATTGTATATACCGGAAACAACGCCTTTCTTGAAATATATATCAATTATATCCGATATTGCTTTGGCTAAATCAAAGGTATACGTAGGAGACCCTGTCTGGTCGCAAACTACGGAAATTGCTTCTTTTTCCTTTGCAAGACGCGCTATAGTAGAAATAAAATTTTTCCCGTTGGGCCCGAAAAGCCAGCTAGTCCTTATTATTATGTGCCTGTTTAATTTCGCTGCCAAAGCCTCCCCTGCCAGCTTTGACGCACCGTAAACGTTCAGGGGATTTACGATATCTTCTTCAGTATATGCGGTTTTCTTATTTCCGTCAAATACATAGTCTGTGCTTATATATACAAAGAGGCACTCTTTACTATTTATAGCTTCAATTACATTTTTGGTTCCTTCTTCATTTACCCGGAATGCCTCTTTAATGCTCGCTTCCGCACCGTCTACATCAGTATATGCAGCACAATGCACAACCGCGTCTAATTTTATATTGCCTATCTTTTTTGCCAAAGAGCTTTTATCTGTAATGTCGCAGTTTTCCTTATCTATGCCTAAAATATCGTAACGCCTAAGCTGGGCCGATAATGCCGCACCCAGCATGCCACAGGAGCCTGTAATTAATATTTTTTTATTTTTTTCCACCACTTAGCGTTTTCTTTATACCAATCGACAGTTGCATTAAGCGACGCACTGAAATCATAAACAGGCTTCCAGCCAAGTGCGCGCAGCTTAGAAGAATCCAATGAATAGCGGCGGTCATGGGCGGGACGATCCTCTACATATTCGATATATGCCTCATCCAGACCGAATTTATTAAGCATCAGTTTTGTTAATTCTATATTCGCAACTTCATTGTTCGAAGATATGTTATATATTTCCCCGGATTTACCTTTATGCATCAGGAAATCAATTGCACGCACATGGTCATAAACATAAATCCAGTCTCTCACATTAAGCCCGTCTCCGTAAAGAGGCAATTTTTTGCCCTGCAAAAGGTTGGTTATAAACAGCGGTATTACTTTTTCCGGATATTGGTAAGGGCCGAAATTATTAGTGCATCTTGTAACTAGCACCGGTATTTTATAAGTTGCCGTATAAGCGCAGGCTAAACAATCCGCGGCGGCCTTTGACGCTGAGTAAGGGCTTGAAGGCGAAAGCGGGTCTGTTTCTATAAACGAGCCTTCCTGCGCGCTTCCATAAACTTCATCGGTGCTTATTTGTATAAAAAGTTTTATTTCAAAACTACGGCAGGCTTCAAGCAAAGTAAATACTCCATTTATATTTGTTTCAACGAAATCTTTTGCTTCTTTTATCGACCTGTCGACGTGAGTTTGCGCAGCAAAGTTAATTATGTAATCTGCCTCTTTTATTAATTTACTTACCGTTTTAAAATCTTTGATGTTTCCTTTTACGAATTTATAATTTTTGTTCCTGGCTACATCCGAAAGATTTTCCAAATTACCGGCATAACTTAAGCAGTCAAGGTTTGTAATTTTATATTCCGGATATGCTTCAAGAATATAGCGTATGAAATTAGAACCTATGAACCCGCAGCCTCCGGTAACCAGCAACCTCATAATAAACCCTTTAAATTAATGCCGCGTTTTTTAGCAACAAGTATATTTGCCCGAAGCAATGACTCGTATGTTCCGCAATCAGTCCAGTAGCCTTTCAAAATATCATAAGCAAGAACGCCTTCCCTAAGATACATATTGTTTATATCGGTAATTTCGTATTCTCCCCTGCGGGAAATTTTTAATTTACGTATGAAATCGAACACTCTTGAGTCATACATATACAAACCACAAACTGCGTAATTTGATTTTGGCTTTTTAGGTTTTTCTTCTATAGAAATAACTTTACTGCCCTTTATATCAGCCACTCCAAACTTTTGAGGATTGCTTACTTTTTTTATAAGTATTCTTGCTCCTTCGCATTGTTTGGAAAATTTTTCTACATAAGGCGCAAGGGACTCCCCGAATAAATTATCCCCCAAGATGACAACTATTTTGTCTCCGTCAGCAAAATCTTCGGCAAGCCTTAAAGCGTCAGCTATTCCTTTTTCTCCGGTCTGATAAGCATAATGGATTTCCTTTAAATTTAGCTCCTTCCCGTTACCCAAAAGCCGCAGAAACTCACCTGCATGGTTGCCTCCGGTAACTATAAGAATATCTTTTATTCCTGCGTCCATAAGCGTTGCCAGAGGGTAATAAATCATCGGCTTATCAAAAACAGGCAAAAGATGTTTATTGGTAATTTTTGTAAGCGGTGACAGCCTTGTTCCAAGCCCGCCGGCTAAAATAACTCCCTTCATTTATTTTTTCCTCCAATTATACGGGATATCGTTTTCAAACGCATCCACCCTGTATTCATCGGGTTTTTTGCTATTATACGGCAGAGTGGGCACGTTTACTACTATAGCGGAAACTGCCGATATGCATTTAAAGCCATGATAAACGCCCTTTGGAATTTTTACCAGTTTCGGGTTGCTAAGCCCCAGCTCAAAGTCCATAACTTGGCCGTATGTTTTTGATTTTTTTCTGGCGTCATACAGCGCAAGCCGCATCTTTCCGAAAACACAGCAAAAATGATCATCCTGTAATTTATGGTAATGCCAGGCCTTTGTAACGCCGGGCTTTGCGGTAGTTATATAAACCTGGCCGAATTTTTTAAAAATTTCGTCATCGCGGCGAAGGATTTCCATAAGATGACCTCTATCATCATAATTTACTTTTAATTCTTTCGTCTCAACGCCTTCAATCATAGCCTTATTATGTTTTTTGCATTATGCCCATAGACATTACGGGCATCAAATATGAGCTTTACGTTGTTCTTGATGAAATTATAGTCAACATTACTGTGGTCAGTAACCACAATTGCACAATTGAATGTTTTTAAAGTATTTTTATTAAGCTTAATCCGTTTTAAATCAATTTCATGAATTTTAATATAAGGCAGGAACGGATCGTAAAAACTTACCCTGGCGCCTTTTTTTTGCAATTCTTCAATTATTTCTAAGGCCGGAGACTCCCTTAAATCTTTTACGTCTTTTTTGTACGCAACTCCAAGGATTAATATTTTCGCGCCTTTTAAATTAACATTACGGCTATGCAGCAATTTTTTAATCCTTTCTATGACGTATTCAGGCATAAAATGGTTTATATAAGAAGCCAGGTCTATCATTTTCGTTTTAAACCCAAGTTTCTTTGCCTTCCAGGATAGGTACAAAGGATCGATAGGAATACAGTGGCCGCCAAGACCCGGGCCCGGGTAAAAAGGCATGAAACCGAAGGGTTTTGTTTTTGCCGCCTCAATTACTTCCCACACACTTATCCCAAGCTTATTGCAAACAATGGCAAATTCATTGGCTAAGGCGATATTTACAAGGCGGAAAGTATTCTCCAGAAGCTTTGCCGTTTCTGCTACTTCCGGGCTTGATGCAGGAAATACTTTTTTTATTATTTTTGAATATAAAAGACGCGCGAGATCGGTTGAGTTTTGCGAAAATCCGCCTACAATTTTCGGGATTTTTGTTAAAGGAAATTTTTTATCCGCGGGGTTGACCCGTTCCGGAGAAAAACAGAGAAAAAAGTCTTTTTCCGGGCGTTTTCCGGCTTCAATTAAAACAGGCAAAACCACCTCTCTCGTTGTGGCAGGATAAGAGGTGCTTTCCAGGATAATAAGTTGGTTTTTTAGATATTTTTTTATTGTTTTTGCCGCAGCCAAAACATATGACACATCCGGCATTTTAACTTTTCTAAGCGGAGTAGGTACGCATATTATGATAACATCACAATCGCCAAGCACCTTTGCGTCAACCGTAGGCAAAAATATTTTTTTACGAATAAGGCTGATGGCTTCCTGGGGATTTATATCAACAATATATTTTTCTCCTTTATTTAAACGTTCGATATGATGCGGATTAGTATCAATGCCGTAGACAAAATATCCTTTCTTGGAAAATGCCACAGCAAGCGGAAGGCCCACGTAACCTAGCCCGATTATTCCTATTTTAGCTTTTTTGGTTTGAATTTTATCTTTTAGCAAATTGTACATATCTATGTTCTCCGTAGTTTGTTTTATATTTTTTGGCTGATGGTTAGCTGCGTAAGATATCCTTACTTTACGTTCCGATTCCAATATACTTAAAACCTGCTGCCTCAACATAAGCTTTGTCGAACATGTTTCTTGCGTCAGCAATCAGAGGATAATGCATATATTTTTTTAGTTTAGCAAAATCAAGTTTTTTAAATTCTTCCCATTCAGTAAGGACACAAACACAATCGCATTTTTTTACCGCATCATATGCATTCTTGGAAAATTCTAATTTTTTATTGTCAAAAATTTTTTTCGCTTCGCTGTTTGCCTGCGGATCATATAATTTAAGGTGCGCTCCGGCGCCTAAAAGAGAATTAACTATATCTATAGAAGGGGCGAAACGCATATCGTCGGTGTCGGGCTTAAAAGAAAGCCCCAGAACCGCAATTTTTTTATTTTTGATAACCCACAGATGTTCTTTTATCTTTTCGACAAAATATTTTCGCTGCTCTTCATTTATTTTTTTAACTTCCTGAAGAAGATTAAAATCATAGCCCAATTTTTTGGAAATATAAATAAAAGCTTCGAGGTCCTTTGGGAAACAAAATCCTCCGTAGCCCAAACCGGCTTCAAGGAAATCTTTGCCTATGCGCCTATCAAAACCCATGCCCAAGGCTACTTTTTTCACATTTGCGCCCGCCAGGTCGCAAATATGCGCAACTGCGTTTATGAAAGAAATTTTTGTCGCCAGAAATGAGTTTGAAGCATGCTTTATCAGTTCAGAGGTATTTATATCAGTTACAATTATTGGCGCTTTGATTGAGGAATATAACTCTCTTAAAATTTTTTCGGCGCGCCTGTGTTCCACCCCGACGACAATTCTGTCGGGATGAAAAAAATCATATATGGCCTTTCCTTCCCTTAAAAATTCCGGATTAGACGCTATGTCAAATTCTACATTATTTTTCCTATACCTGCATATTGTTTCCTTGACCTTGCTTCCTGTCTGCACGGGAACGGTAGATTTTTCAACAACCAGCTTGTAAGAATTCAAATTCCTGGCAATTGCCCTTGCAACATTTTCTATTGAGGTCAAATCGGCTGACCCATCGGGAAGCGGCGGAGTTCCTACAACTATAAATATTATATCTGACCTCTTTACGCTTGCCTCAAGCGCTGATGAAAAAACAAGGTTTCCTTTCTTTGTGTTTTTTATTACGATTGAATCGAGCCCCGGTTCGTAGAAAGGGATAATTTTTTTCTTAAGAAAATTTATCTTTCTGGTGTCGTTATCAACGCAAATTACCTTAAACCCCAGTTCCGAAAAACAGGCAGCGCTCACAAGCCCCACATGGCCAGCGCCTATTACGCAGATTTTATATTTCTGTGGTATTTTCATAAAATATACCGCTCTTAATAACTGCTCTTTGCGCCGCTGTAACTTTGGTCGAAGCCGATATGCAGATCCGGAAAATCTTTAAGCGTAAAGGCGACCCAAAGAGTTAAATCGGTTATTCCTTCTCTCTGTTTATCCACATTGACTCCGACATCCATCCACCAGCAATGCAAGTCCCTGCGCAAAGCGTATTGCTGTTCAAGAAATTTACCGGTTTTAAATTCGTAGCGGGTATAATTTTTAAATAAAAGCTTCGGGGTCAATTGATAATTAAAATCAAGCGTGGTTTGAGAGCTGTATACGCCAACATCTGTATCGTAATTGTATTCGCGCACGTATCTTTGTCCTACTGACACTGAATACTTTTTGTTAATAACGTCACTGAATGTAACGTCGAGATTCCCTTCCCTGAAAGTGTTAACGACTTTGTCATATTGGGCAGTGCCTTTTAGAGAAATACCGGGTTTTGGATAAACTTCTAAATCTGCCTGTATCGTATCAAGATATGTGCCTAATCTGTCTAACGTCCCGCGTTTATCTTTTTTATCAACCTGATATATTAAGGAAGGGCTGAAATATACAAAATCCCAGGTAGTTTCTGCATTTTTTGCTTGTAACTTATTATTCAGGGCTATGGTAACGGTTTGGGTCCTCTGCAGATTATCTATATTGTCAAATTGAATAATTGAATATATGTTGTCCTTGGATACGCTTGGTTTGGTTATATAATTGTAGCTTATTTTTGGCGTAATTATATGCCTAATTTTATCGACATCCTGGCCGAATAAGTTAAAATCCGTATTGAATGTCTTGTAGGCTTTTGTGCTGAAATCTATGCCCGTTTCAAGAGCTGTACGAAAAATATTCTCACTGCCGTTTAGGTTTTTTGAATAAAATGTGCTGTAATTTCCCACGTAAGGATTTGCATAAAGCCAGCCTAATGTTTTAGGGTAATTAAAAGCATTGTGAGTATTAACCCTTTGAGCGTTGTAATCGTCATTTATATTTGCAATTTTTTGAGAAAGCGAGCCAGCAGTTGTTTTTGACGTTAAATACAAATTACTGTTACCAAGATTTTGCTGGAAAAAATCATATTCCATTTGCGGCAGGTATTCTGTTTCGCTGAAAAATTTATTTGCCCGGCCCTGGGTTAAAAGAGAAAGCGATGAGTTAGAAAAGGAATAGGTGGTTAGATTATAGCTTAAGGGATGCGGGTCTATATCATATTCCCTTTCAAAAAAATCTTTCATAAAAAACTGATCAGAGAATTTGTTTAATTCGCTCAATGAAGAAAGCCGGTCTGTAGGCTGCCAGCTATGAGAAAGTTGAGCTTTGTAACGGTCCTGCGGCAACTGGCTATCATCCAAGCCTTTCCTTTCCGGATATTTATTAAAAAGCTCATCACGATTTTTAGGTTTGTTGAACTCATCGTTTAGATAGTATAAATTTGCGAAAGCTTCCCCGAATTTTTCCGTATCTGAATGATGGCTTACGCCAGCGCCTACTCCCCTGTTCTGATACCAATCAAGTATAATTCTGCCGCGCTGACGGTCGTTAAGAACATAACGGTAGCGCCCCAGAACATAATAACCCCAGTCTCCGCTTTTTCCGGGAATTATCTGGAACGGAAAAGTCTTATATTTAAGCGGGAGCGCTAAATAAGGAAAATAAAAGACAGGTATTTCTTTTACTTTCATCACAACGTTTTTGGCAACAATTTTTACTTTAGGATAAGCAATTATCTGCTTTGCCATCAATCTATAGTGGGGTTTTTCCAAGTCGCATGTCGTAACATACCCGTTGTCTAACACATACTTATTCGGTCCTTCGCTGCCGGCGGAAGCTGCCTTTCCGTAAATAGGCGGCGCTATCATCCTCATATTTACCATTTTCGCATTCTGGGTGTTAAAATTATAAACTACCGCTTCGCCATAAATAGTTGTGTCTTTTCTTACTATTTTTACGTTGCTTTTTAGGTTAGCAATGTTGGAATTGGCATTATAGCTTGCCTCATCGCAGGTAATCACCATCTCCTGGTATTTCAGTTTTACATGGCCTTTGACAAAAACTGTGCCGTCTGCCTGCACATAATTTATTTCATCGCCGTTAATTTCAACGGGAAGGACCTTTTCCTGAGGATAGGCCAGAAAAGGAAGGCACGAAAAAAGAATAAAAATAACTACAGTAAAAACTTTCTTATTAAATATTTCTTTCATTTATGTTTGGCGTCTAAAGTTTTCCAATCCTCAAGGAATCTTTTTATCCCTATGTCGGTTAAAGGATGCTGCATCAACTTTTCAATGACTGCATAAGGGACCGTTGCTATGTCTGCTCCAATTTTCGCTGCTTCAACAAAATGCAAAGGATGCCGGATTGAGGCAACGATTATCTGGGTAGGAATACCATATTGGCTATAGATTAGTTTGATATCTTTTATCAAATCCATTCCTTCAAAAGAAATGTCGTCAAGCCTGCCGACAAAAGGAGAAACATAAGTTGCGCCTGCCTTTGCAACAAGCAGGCTTTGGGAGGCCGAAAAACAAAGAGTAAGATTTGTTCTTATGCCCAAAGAGGTAAGCTCTTTTGTTGCCTTAAGGCCTTCAACCGTTGAAGGAATTTTTACAACAATGTTTTCCGATAGCCTGGAAAGTTTCCGCGCTTCCTTTATCATATCTGCCGCGCTAAGAGCGATGACTTCCGCGCTCACAGGCCCGGTAACCTCACTACATATTTTTTTAAGCTGCTCTATGGGCTTTTGTTTTTCTTTAGCAAGAAGGGTGGGATTGGTAGTAACTCCATCGAGGACTCCAAGCAAGTTTGCTTTTTTTATTTCTTCAAGGTTTGCACTGTCAATAAATAGCTTCATTTACGCTCCTCTAATTTTTCCTTAGCCAGCAAAGCTGCACCTATTATTCCTGCATCTTCTAGTTTTGCTTTAACCAGTTTTAAATCTGCAAGCTGCGGCCACATTGCCTGCTCCTTTAAAACGCGCCAAAGGAACGGGCCAAACAGGCTAAATGCCCCGGAAACACCGCCGCCAAAGATTATAATCTGCGGATTAAATATATTAACCATGCCGGCAAGGAATTTTCCTAAATAGGCAGAAAATTCTTTCCAAACAATCAATGCTTCTTTTTGTTTTGCTTTTGCCCTATCGAAAATTTCCTTAACTTCTTTCGGGGCCGTTTTCATTTTTTTAAGCTGCCGGTATCTTTCAAGTAAATGGTTGCTACCCGTAAAAGTTTCAATACAGCCGCTTCCTCCGCAGCCGCAATGCTTTCCATTTATGTCTATGACTACGTGGCCTAGTTCGGAAGCGCTGGTACGCCCTTCTAAAATCTTTCCATCAGAAATAACAGCGCCTCCAAGGCCCGTTCCAAGCGTCAGGAATATTGCGCGGCGGCTTCGCCTGCCTGCGCCGCGGCGAACCTCGGCAAGTGCAAAAATATTTGCATCGTTATCAATGAACACGGGAATTTTAAGTTCTTTTGTAAGTATTGTTTTGAGAGGAAAATTTTCCCAACCCGGGATATTCGGAAGGTAGTATATTGAGCCCCTCTCTACGTCAATTATTCCCGGCGCGCCCACGCCTACGGCTTTGATATTGTATTTTCTAAATGTCTCTTTTAGCCTTTTTATCTCGCCTATAAACGCTTTTCGTTCGCGAAGGCTGCCCGAAGAATACACTATTTTCTTTAGGATTTTGCCGTTTGAATTTACTATCCCGGCTTTTATATAGGTGCCCCCCCAATCAATGCCAAGATAGACACTCGCTTTATGCTCGTGTGCTATCTTTTCCATATGGGCTTCGCCCCTATGGCGCTCCAAAATACTTTTTTTCATCGTATTTTTCCACTGTCACCCCTTGGGAGATTACCTGCAATCACCCAAACCCCCTGCATGTGTATCGGATAAATCCGATACACTCCCAAAAAACTTTCATCACAATATTTTATCGGATTATCGTTGATTTGCAATGAAAAAGTGGGAAAAACAGATAGCAGATTTCAGATGGTAGACGACAGATAAAAACAAAAAAGATCGAGAAAGATGGATTTGTAACAAATCTCGCCGCAGGCGAGCTTCTTCATATTTGTTCCAAAACCTGCCACAACCGCCAATATGCACTTTATGGAACGTAAGATATTTTGAACTCAAAAAAGATCGGGAGAGAGGGATTTGAACCCTCGGCCTTTTGGTCCCGAACCAAACGCGCTAGCCGGACTGCGCTACCTCCCGAAAAAAATGTTGTTATCTAGGGTTATCCCTTTATTTTTTTCGGCATCGAGGATAAATATCCGGGATGCCTAGAATAGAATAAAGGTTAAACTTAAACCTTCGCCCTACTTTTTAAAAGATAATCAAACTCAATATTTACCCAATCGCCCACTCTTTTATATTTCAAATTTGTATTTTCGTAGGTAAAAGGGATTATGTCAACGGTAAAAAAACGCGGTGTTACTTTCTTTATTGTAAGGGATATCCCGTTTAAAGAAACTGAACCGTTATCGATTACGTACTTTCGAAAATCTACCGGCAAGTTTAACTCTAAGTGCCAATAATTATTTTTTTTAATTATTCTTTTTATTTTGGACTCTATATCGATATGCCCCAGGACAAAATGCCCGCCTAATTTTTCCCCCATTTTAAGAGCCGGCTCAAGGTTTACAAAATTTCTTAATTTAAGCCTTTTAAGGTTTGTTTTTTCAATTGTAGATTTAACTGCATCAAAATATAGAACGCCGTTTGTTTTATTGGTAACCGTCAGGCAAACGCCGTCTACGGAAATACTATCCGAGACTTTTGTTTCTTCGAAAACAGCTTTTGCCTTTACGCCGATTTTGGTTAAAGCGCTGCTTTTTGCTATCTTTTCTACTTCGCCTATCTCTTTGATTATTCCGGTAAACATTTTTATTTATCCAAGAATTCTCCTTCGATGTCTTCTACGATAAGGGTATCTCCCATTACCTCTTCTATATCCAGCTTGGCTCCTTCGCACATAGTACCCTTTGATATCTGCTTAAAGGTTTCGCTGAAAGTTTCTTTGCTTACCATTTTTAGATTTCCTATTTTTAAACGAATAAGCGTTATGCTTTTTATATCGGACATATGTTTCGTTTTTTCTAAAATGCTTTTAAGCACCGATTCGGCTAAGTGATACTCGTGCATAGCATCTCCTTTATATATTTTTACCGGAGCTCCCGGATTCTTTCTTCCGGGTAATTCTTATCTTTTTAGCATCAGCCCAAAGATGCTCAAGGTTATAAAATTTTCTTGCCTCATTAACAAATACATGAAGTATCACATCAGAGAAGTCACCGAGAACCCATTCTGACAGCTCATCTTTTTCGAAATGATGCATCTTAAAATTGTTCTCTTTGGCTTTATCGGCTACCCAATCTAAAATAGCAACCGCCTGAGTTCCGGTTTCTGCGCTGCAAATAACAAAATAATCGCAAAGCCCGGAAATCTTACTTACATCAAGTATAATGGTATGCTTTGCTTTTTTATCAAGTGCAAATTGGGCAACCTTTAATGCCTTTATCCTGCTTTGTGAAATTTTTTTAGGAATAGCTACCTCCTATAATAGAGTAAACATCCTGCCGTCTGGCAGGATTAATCATTTAAAAAGCTTTATAGCTTCTTCAATTACCTTTTCGGTTTTATTATCTATGTCCCCTACGCAGGAAATGCATAAATTACTGAAATTAAAAATCTGCCTGGATAAATCCCGTATTTCATCCGGCGTTACTTTTTTTATTTCTTCTTTTATCTCTTCCAGAGAATAAATTTTCCCCAGAGAAAGATAAGTTTCCGCAAGATAAAACATGCGCCCCTGAGGACGTTCCAAGCCCATTACAATTTGGCCCAGCATATAATCTTTTGCCCGCATTAATTCGCAATCGCTAACTTTTATGTCTTTAATTTTATCAAGTTCTTTAAAAATACTTACCATAGCTACTTTAATTTTATCCTTATTCAGGCCTGCGTGGATTACGAATGCTCCGCTGTCTTTGTATTTTCTGGCATCCGTTGAAATTTCATAGCAAAGGGCTCTTTTTTCTCTCACTTCCTCAAAAAGCCGGCTGCTCATATTTGCGCCCAATATAACGCTTATAAGTTCTACGACAAATTTTTTGCGGCTTAAATAAGAAACGCTTCTAAAACCTATGCATAGATGTGTTTGTTCAATCTTTTTATTTTCTATTTTAATGTATCTACCGGAAAGCGCACAAGGTGCGGTGTATTTAAGGCTGACTTTTTGAGGTATCTTATTAATCTTTTCTCTAAGTAAATTCAATACTTTTTCATAATGATAATCTCCGCTAAAAGAAACTACTAAATTCGAGGGCTTGTAATAACTCTCCCTGAAGGAAGATAAATCCTTCCTGCTTATTCTGCTTACGGTAGGGACATAACCTATAATTTCTTCGCCAAGAGAATTATCCGACCAGATAAGCTTGTCAAGCAAACTTCCCGCGCGCGAAGTTGGAAGGTCGTTATACATTTTTATTTCTTCCAGTATTACGTTTCTTTCCTTGGTTATATCGTTGTTCTTTAGCAACGGAGAAAACACCATATCGAGAAGAATATCCAAACTAACAGGCAGATTTTTGCTTAAAAAATGCGCATAATAGGCTGTAGTTTCCTGGGAAGTAAAACCGTTCAACGCGCCACCCCTGCCTTCTATTTCTCTTTTTATTTCCCGGTAAGAATGGTTTTTGCTTCCTTTAAAAACCATATGCTCAAGAAAATGAGAAATCCCGCGGTTGTTTTTACTTTCAAAACGTGAGCCTATTTTTATAAAAACCCCCAAAGATGCCGTTTCAATGCTTTTAAAAGGAGAAAATATAAAAGTTGCTCCGTTTATATTTGTCAGCTGATACATAGTTGGTTAAACATCCTTTAAGCAGAGATTTTTCTGCTGGTTGCCTTTAATCTGGTTTTAATGATTTTACGTATTTTTTAAGCTCACCCAGGAAATTGCGCTTTAAATGATTTTCTTTTATAAATTTAACTATTGCGCTTCCTATAATTGCTCCATCGCCAAACTTACAGATGTTTGCAAATTGCTCTTTTGTATGCACTCCGAAACCTACGCATATCGGAAGATTTGTTTCTTTTTTTAACTGTTTTATGTGCCCGGACAATGCTTCATAAGAAATTTCCCGCGCTCCGGTGGTTCCGGTAACGGAAATATAATAAATAAACCCCTTGCAGACTTTAATAATTTTTTTTGCCCGCGATAGCGGCGTAACCGGCGTTATAAAAAAAACTGTTTCTATTTTGTATTTTTTAGCCTTTTTTACATATTCGGACGCTTCATCGATTGGAAGGTCTACCGTAAGAATACCGGAAACACCAGCTGCTTCCATGCTTTTGAAAAAGTCCTCTACTCCGAATTTAAAAACCGGGTTGCAATAAGTCATTAAAGCAAGCGGAACTTTGATATCTTTTTTTATTTTATTTAAAGTCGCAAATAGATTTCTTGTATTTGCGCCGTTTTTCAATGCAAGGGAGGCTGCTTCCTGAATAACCGCTCCGTCAGCAACCGGGTCAGAAAAAGGAATACCCAGTTCAATGATATCTACTCCTGCTTCCTGCAGGGTAAGGAGAATGACTTTAGTGTATTTTATGGTGGGAAAACCATACGGCACATAAGCGACAAAGGCTTTTTTACCTTGTTTTTTAAGAAGCTCGAATTTTTCTTTTATAGTCATACCTTGAAATAATTAAAATTATGGATTAGTAATTATAAATTTTAATCCTGTTTTATGTGTTCTTGCACGATTTCCAAATCTTTGTCTCCTCTGCCGGATAAACAAACTATAACCAAAGCGCCTTTAGCGCGCTTGGCTAATTTCTTTAAATAATAAATTGCGTGGGCGCTTTCAAGGGCAGGAATTATTCCTTCAAGCTCACTTAACATTCTAAAGCCTTCCAAAGCTTCTTTATCTTTTACGGCAACATAACTTGCCCGTTTTGAATCTTTATAAAAAGAGTGTTCCGGCCCCACCCCGGGATAATCAAGACCTGCCGCAATTGAGTGCGTGCTTCGCACCTGGCCGAAATTATCCTGCAAAATATAGGTTTTTGCTCCATGTAACACGCCTACATCTCCGAAACTTATTGAAGCTGAGTTTAAATTTTTATTTAACCCACCCGCTTCAACGCCGATAAACTTTACTTTTGCATCTTTAAAAAACGGGTAAAACAAACCCATAGAATTGCTGCCTCCGCCTACGCAAGCTAAAAGATAATCCGGAAGCCTATTTTGCTCTTTTCTGATTTGAGCTCTTGCTTCTTTGCCAATAACTGACTGGAAATCCCTTACAATCATCGGATACGGATGCGGGCCAAAGGTTGAACCGATAAGATAATAGGTGTTTTTTACATTAGTAACCCAATCTCTTATTGCTTCATTGCAGGCGTCTTTCAGTGTTTTTGAACCGCTCTTAACGGCAATTACCCTGGCGCCAAGAATTTTCATCCTGAAAACATTCATGCGCTGTCTTTTGATATCCTCTTCGCCCATATACACATCACACTTTAGATTAAAAAGCCGCGCAACTGTCGCAGCGGATACTCCGTGCTGTCCGGCGCCGGTTTCTGCAATTATCCTCTTCTTGCCCATACGATTGGCAAGCAAAGCCTGGCCAAGAGAATTATTTATTTTATGCGCTCCGGTATGTAACAGATCTTCTCTTTTTAAATAAATTTTCATACCAAGATGTTTGCTTAAATTTTTGGCGAAATACAGCAGGGTGGGACGACCCGCATAGTTTTTAAGGTAAAAATTAAATTCTGTTATGAAATTGTTTTCTTTTTTTGCCTTGCTATAAAAAGATTCCAGTTCCCGTAAGCAGGAAAACAGCGTCTCCGGCATGAATTTACCGCCAAAATTACCGTAATAACCTTTTTTATTTGGAAGAGACATTTTTTACCTTTTTTATGAATTCTTTTACAAGTTCCATATCTTTCTTGCCGACAAATTTCTCCAGGCCGCTTGAAACATCGACCGCATAGGGGTTTAGTTTTACAACTTGCAAAATGTTTTTTACAGTAAGCCCGCCGGACACTATTATTCTGCTGCCGGCCCTAATCAGCTTTGAAGCTTCTTTAAGCATATTTTTATCCAAAGTGTTTTTGCCCTGGGCTTTTTGTTCGTATTTTATATCAAGCATGGCTGCATCTATTTTGTAACGTAACATTTTTTCGCCAACGGGGCTATCTTCCGGAAAAAATACTTTTATGACTCCAAATTTTGGCGTAAAACTTAAGCAATAAGAAGGGTTTTCGTTTCCGTGAAACTGTAAAGCATCCAGAGAAAGCATATTTGCCACCTCAAGTACTTTTTCTTTTTCCTCATCCATAAATACCCCTACTTTTGTAATGTAGGGGCCTAATCCTGAAATTATTTTTGCCGCTTCTTTTTCGGTTATGTAACGCGGGCTTTTTTTTGAAAAGATAAAGCCTAACGCATCCGCTCCGCAATTGGAACAGGCCAAAGCATCATCTAAGTTAGTTATCCCGCAAATTTTTACTTTAATCATGTTTTTAGACAAAACTTGCCGCGAATTAAAGACGAATTACCACTAATCCATTCGTGGATATTCGTGTTTATGCATCAATGTGCAATTCTTTTATCTTTTCTGCAATATTGTCTGCCTTCATAAGGCTCTCACCTACCAGAATCGCGTCCACTCCGAGCCCTTTCAACAATAAAACATCTTTAAGCGTATTTATGCCGCTTTCGCTTATTTTTGTAATTGTTTGCGGTATAAAAGGAATCAATTTCTGCGTAGTTTTTAAATCAACCTTCAGGGTATTTAAATTCCTATTATTTATTCCTATTATATTTGCGTTTGTAGCCAGGACTTTTTTAAGTTCCTTTTCAGTATGTATTTCAACTATAACGTCCATGCCCAATTCACGGCTAAAATTATAAAGCCGCGTAAAGCGCGCTTCGTCAAGTATGCGCATAATAAGTAAAATTGCGTCGGCCCCGACTGCACGAGACTCAATAATTTGTATCTCATCTATGATAAAATCTTTGCGTAAAACCGGAAGGTCGATTTCCTTTTTAATATCCTCTATGTAATTAATCCTTCCCAAAAAAAACTCGCTTTCGGTAAGCACGGAAATTGCGTTCACTTGCGCTTCGCGGTAAATCTTTGCAATTTCAATATGCGAGAAATCTTTTCTTAATACGCCGGAAGAAGGAGAAGCTTGTTTTATTTCACCGATAAAGGAAATTTTCCCTTCTCTTTTTATCGCCTCGTTAAAAGAAATAACTTTAGGGGCTTTTTTTACCAGAGAAAGCAGCTCATCCCTGTTCTTTTTCAAAATCTCGACTTTCTTTTTCTTTGCCTCTACTATCAATGAAAGTACGTTATGCATCTGTTATTTATGAGAGTTTACAAATTTTTTAAATTCCGATAATTTATTTTTGGCGCGCCCAGAATCTATAATATCCGCCGCAAGCCTCACGCCTTGCCTAAACGTTTTTGATTTACCAAGTATATAAAAACAGCAGCTTACATTAGCCAGCACAATGTCGCGTGCCGGCCCCGGTTTTGCATCCAGAATATCGTTTATTAGCTTTGCACTTTCCTGCGCATTTTTCACTTTGATATCCTTAACGTTTACTTTTTTTAATCCAAAATCGGATGGCTTAAAAGAAAGGTTTTTTATTTTCTGGTTAGTTAACTCTGCTGCCGTTGTTGTACCGGCCAAAGAGACTTCATCTTTTAAATCTTTACTGTGGACAACAAAGGCATGCTTTACGCCTAATTTTTTCAAAACACTGGCCATGGGCCTAACCAGCTCCTGCCTATAAACTCCTAAAACATGGTGCGTAGCAAATGCAGGATTGCAAAGCGGGCCTAAAATGTTAAATATGGTGCGCACCCCTATTTCTTTCCTTATCGTAGCTACCTTTGCTAAAACGGGATGATATAACGGTGCATATAAAAACCCTATACCGACTGTTTTTATGGCTTCAGCCATTATAGAAGGCTCAACGTCAATTTTTATGCCTAGCGCTTCAAGGACGTCGGCGCTGCCGCAATGAGATGTCATTGCGCGGTTTCCATGTTTTGCAACCTTAATGCCTGCGGCTGCCACAACGAAACTTACTGCAGTTGAAATGTTAAATTTATCAACGCCGCTTCCGCCGGTTCCGCAGGTATCCAAAATCTGCTCATCTTCGAATTCTATGCCGACAAAACTGCTCTTTACCGAAACCTTCCTGCTCAAATGCCTTATAACAGTTGCAGCTGCTAAAATTTCATTTTCCGACTCACCTTTCATTTTAAGCGCAATAAGAAAAGCGGCCACCTGCGAAGGGGTTACGCGGCAGGCGAATATGTTTTCGAAAATCTCTTTTGTTTCCTCGAAAGAAAGGTCCTCGTATTTCGTAAGTTTATCTATTGCTTCTTTTATCATTGATTATATATTCAAAAAGTTTTTCAATATCCGTTTCCCTTCGCCCGTAAGTATTGATTCAGGATGAAACTGCACTCCAAAGAGAGGGTATTTTTTATCCTGCACTCCCATTATTGTTTTGTCCTTCGTTTCTGCGGTTACCGCCAAATTGTCCGGCAATAGCTTCCTGTCAATTATAAGCGAGTGGTACCTTGTTGCAGAAAAAGGATTCTTAATTCCCTTAAATATGCCTTTTTTGTTATGGTAGATAAGAGAAGTTTTACCATGCATTATATAAGGAGCGCGCTTAATTTTACCGCCAAAAACATAGCCTATACATTGATGGCCTAAACATACCCCAAGAACCGGAAGCTTCGCATAAAACTCTCTTATAACATCGCAGCTTATGCCGCTGTCTTTTGGACTGCCTGGTCCGGGAGAGATAACAACTCTATCTATTTTTATTTTTCTTAACTTATCAATAGTTATTTTGTCGTTTCTGTAAACAACAACCCGACTGCCAAGCTCTTCAATATATTGAACAAGGTTATATGTAAATGAATCATAATTGTCAATTACTAATACCATAGTTACGTTACTGTTTCTCTCTTTTAATCTTCGCTCCTAATTTGCGCAGTTTCTCTTCAATATGCTCGTATCCGCGGTCAATATGGTATACCCTAAATACTTCTGTCTTATCTTCCGCACTCAAACCCGCAATGACTAAAGCGGCAGAAGCTCTCAGGTCGGAGGCCATTACTTCTGCGCCGTACAGCTTTTCTTTGCCCTCTATTATTGCATAAGGCCCGTTTCTTTGAATGCCTGCGCCCATACGGTTGAGCTCTGCAACATGCATGAACCTGTCAGGATAAATCTTTTCGGTAACAAGAGAAATGCCTTTTGCGAAACAAAGACATATCATAAATTGAGCTTGTAAATCCGTAGGAAAACCCGGATAAGGAAGAGTTGTAATATTAACCGGCCGAAGGCTACCCCTAGGTGTAACTTTTATCGAACGCGCATTGTCAATTTGTACTTCCGCGCCCATTTCTTTAACTATTTCTATGGCTGAGGTAAGATGAAACGGGTTAGCGCCATTAATTATAAGAGGCGAATTAGTAGCCAAACTTGCAGCCAAAAACGTGCCTGCTTCAATCCTATCCGGGATAATATCAAATTCGCATCCTCCAAGTTTCTTAACGCCTCTTATTCTTAGAAGCGGCGAGCCCTGACCTGTTATGTCAGCGCCCATTTTCTGAAGAAATAACCCCAAACTTTCTACTTCCGGCTCACAGGCAGCGTATTCAATAATTGTTTCTCCCTCGATAAGCGTTGCCGCCATCATAATATTATCTGTGGCGAGGACTGAAGAACCAAATTGCCCGCCAAGATACAAATGGCTGCCGCGCATATTTTTTCCATCTGCGACACAATATCCTTTCTCTATTTTTATATCTGCGCTAAGAAGTTTTAATCCTTTTATATGCAAATCAACCGGACGCACGCCTATAACACAGCCTCCGGGAAGCGAAACCTTTGCTTTGCGCCTTCGGGAAAGCAAGGGCCCCAAACAGCAGAAGGAAGCGCGCATAGTCCTTACTAACCTGTAAGGCGCAACATAGCCGCACTTTTTTGTTGCTTTTATGACCATTGTCCCATTTTCAAAAGTAATCTGCTTACCAAGCCCTTCCAGGATTTTTACCATTGTCCTTATGTCCATAAGATTAGGGACATTGTGAAGAATGCAGTCTTCATCGGTAAGAATAGTTGCGGCTATTATGGGAAGCGCGGCATTTTTTGAGCCGCTCACTGCAATCTCTCCGGAAAGAGCTGACTTATGTATTGTGAATTTATCCATGATTTTTTTTCTTAAGAACTACCCCTCTAAAATTGCCTCCGTAATCGCGAATATATTCTATAATCTCATATTTGCCTGTTTTTTCAAGAATACTGTTAATGGGCTTTTTATGCTTGTAGCCTGCTTCAATTACAAGAAACCCTTTTTCTTTTAAATGTAAATGCGCATTTTTTATTATCTTTTCCAGAAAACATGTCCCATCCATACCAGCTTCTAAGGCAATTTTAGGTTCATATTTAAGGCTTCCTTTTATCTCAGGTTTACCTACATAAGGAGGATTAGAAACTATGATATCGAATTTCTTTCCGGAAAAAACGCTGAAAAGATTTCCTTTACGTAAATTTATCTTTACTCCATGGTGCTTAATATTACTTTTGGCAACAGTTAGGGCTTTTACGCTTATATCCGAAGCCCAAACTTTTGTCTTATCTTTAAAAAATTTCTTGATGGTTATTGCTATATTTGCCGCTCCGCAGCATAAATCCAATACCTGGGTTAGATTATTATCCCTGATTACCTTTATGGCTTTTTCGGTTATAACTTCCGTATCCTGCCGCGGGATTAAAACCGCGGGATTAACGTTAAATTCAAGGCCGAAGAATTCTTCTTTGCCCAAAAGATAGGCAAGCGGTACTCCTTTTTTATATTCCTTTTTTATTTTATTCAGAGATTCCAGCCTGTTAGAATCCAGAAGGGTGTCTTTCTGCTTTAAAAATATATCCTTGTCGCAAAAAAACTGCCTTAAAAGAAATTGTAAATCGCTGCATGTAAAGTTATTTCCGCTTTCCGCAATCCATTCGTTAAGTTTCATATTGCTATCCATAGCCGTATTTACACAAGCCCCTTTAATTCGTACAGCTTCTTTCTTTCTTCCTGAATAAGCTTATTGATTACTTCGTCCAATTCACCCTCAAGAACCTTATCCAGCTGGTAAATTGTAAAATTTATCCGGTGGTCGGTAACGCGACGTTCCGAGAAATTATAGGTGCGAATTTTTTCGCTGCGCTCACCAGTACCTATCAAAAGGCGCTTTGCGGTTTTAGCTTTGCTGGATGCATCTTTTTCCATTTTTTCCAAAATGCGGGCCTTTAGCACTCGCATCGCCTTCTGTTTATTTTTACCCTGTGAGCGCTCATCCTGGCAGGCGGCCTGAATCCCCGTCGGTAAATGTGTAATACGCACTGCAGAATCGGTTTTATTGACATGCTGGCCGCCTGCGCCTGAAGCGCGGCAAGTTATGATTTCCAAATCCTCAGATTTTAAATTTATTTCAATTTCTTTCGGTTCAATTAAAACCGCAACGGTTACGGTTGAAGTATGGATTCTGCCGCTTGCTTCAGTATTGGGCACACGCTGCACCCTGTGCACGCCGCTTTCAAATTTAAGGTGGGAATATGCGCCTTCTCCGGAAACTGAAAAAATTATTTCCTTAAACCCCCCTATATCAGTCGGGCTTGAGTCGAGCATTTCAAAATTCCAGCCGTTTTTTTCAACGTATTTTGAATACATTTTTAAAAGGTCAGCGGCAAATAAAGCTGACTCCTCTCCGCCGGCGGCGGCTCTTATTTCGATAATAATATCCCTTTGCGGTTCCTGGCTTTCAAAAAGTTTATTTTCTATGTCCTCTTCCAGAGATTTTATCTTTTCATCCAAGGCAGGAAGTTCTTCTTTAGCCATTTTTTTTATTTCTTCATCCTCTTTGGGGTTGGAGATGATTTGCGAAAGATGCTCTTTTTCCTGAAGGTAGTCTTCGCGTAATTTATCCAGGTCAAGTATCTTTCCAAGAAAAGAGAATCTCCGCGCCAGCTGCTGATACCGGTCCCTGTCTTTGACAGTTTCCGGAAGCGACAGCTCAGAAGATATTCTCTGATGTTCCTGCCTTAATTTATCGAGGTTAAGCATAGCTTTTTAGATTGCAGACAGCAGTCTAACGGGCCAAGGGCCTGTTGAGCGAATGGCAAATAACGCAGAAAAACGGACTGCAGACGGCAGATACATTGACACGGATTTCTGCCAGACCGCCATCTTATATCTGTTATTGTTTTTTGGCTTTTTTTGCGTATTTCTTGATGAATTTATCTACTCTGCCTTCGGAGTCAACAAATTTTTGTTTACCCGTAAAGAAAGGGTGGCATTTTGAGCAGATATCCACGTTTATGGTCTTTTTGGTTGAACGCGTGTGTAACACATTACCGCAAGCACACATAATTGTGGCTAATTCGTACTTTGGATGAACTTTTTCCTTCATTTTTAAACACCTCCAATGAGCAGATGGCTTACGGCAGCCCGAAGGGCGAACGTAAGTCATAGCGTTTATTATTTTTATTCGCAAACAAAGCGTCTGTGAATTTACTTATTCAAAGTAAGCAAGAATTCTACATTATTCTTGGTTTTTGTCAATTTCTCAATGAGAAGCTCAAGAGCCTCAACCGAGCTCAATTCATTAAGCGCTTTTCGTAACATCCATATTCTCTGCAATTCGTCCGGATGTATCAAAAGCTCTTCTCTTCTTGTATTCGAACGCTTGATGTCGATAGACGGGTATATCCTTCTCTGGAATATGTTTCTGTCCAAAGAAATTTCCATATTGCCCGTACCCTTAAACTCTTCAAAAATTACATCGTCCATGCGTGAGCCTGTATCAACAAGCGCTGTTGCCATAATTGTAAGGGAGCCTCCTTCCTCGAGCGCGCGGGCAGCTCCAAAAAATCTTTTTGGTTTATGCAAAGCACTTGAATCAATACCTCCGGAAAGAATTCTTCCCGAATGAGGCTCAACCAGGTTATATGCACGAGCGAGCCGTGTAATACTGTCCAGAAGTATAACCACGTCTTTTTTATGTTCTATGAGCCTCTTTGCTTTCTCAAGCGCCATTTCTGCGACCTGAACGTGTCTTTGTGCAGGTTCGTCAAAAGTTGAACTTATGACTTCACCTTTTACTATGGCTTTCATTTCAGTTACTTCTTCAGGCCGCTCATCTATAAGAAGCACCATCAATATAACATCCGGGTAATTCTTCATTATTGAATTGGCAATTTTTTGTAGCAGCACGGTCTTTCCGCTATAAGGAGGAGCAACTATTAAACCGCGCTGGCCCTTTCCTATCGGGCACAATAAATCAAGTATACGGGTTGAACACTCTTCAGGCGCGCCTTCAAGTATAAATCTTTCCCTTGGATATACCGGAGTAAGGTTGTCAAAAAGAACCCTGTTGCGGGATGCTTCCGGGTCCTCGAAATTAACAGCTTCCACCTTAAGCAGGGCGAAATATTTTTCGTTGTCTTTCGGGGGCCTGATTTGCCCGCTTACTGTATCGCCGGTTTTTAGCGAAAATTTCCTTATCTGCGATGGCGATACATAAATATCATCCGGCGAAGGAAGATAATTATAGTTAGGCGAACGAAGAAACCCGAAACCTTCTGGCAAAACTTCAAGGACGCCGCTGCCGAACATAAGCCCCTCTTTCTCGGCTTTTGCCTGAAGAATTTTAAAAATGAGCTCCTGTTTTTTAAGCCCGCTCAAACCGTTAATATCAAGCTCTTTTGCTATCTTGTTTAGAGCAGAAATTTTCATATCCTTTAACTGCGCGATATCAATAGTGTCTGCCATGCTACCCTCCGTTTTTGAATCTGAATTCGTATTTTTAGCCATTAGTTTTATTTTCTCCTTTAAAGTTAGAGTTTAAATTTTTCCATAAAATATCTATTTCCCTTTTTAAAGTTTCTATTGTGAAACTGTTGTTTATTATAAAATCTGCTCTTTTGCTTTTTTCTCTTACCGGTTCAAACGCGGAAAGCCGGCAGCCTGCGGCAGCCTTTGAAAGCTTAAGTTTAATTTTTATTCTTTTTAAAAGGACGCTTTTTTTTGCATAAATTAAAATTGTGCCGTCGAATATGCCTGCAAGGTTTTTTTCAAAAAGCAAAGGAACCTCGGCAACAGAAACTCTATTTGTATTTTTTGCCTTTTTAGCCCAGGATTTTAAATCCCTTATCGCGATTGGATGCACGATTTTTTCCAGCTTTCTAAGATTTTTTCTGTCGGAAAAAACTATTTCTCCAAGTTTTTCGCGGTCAATTCTGTTTTTTCTGATTGCCTGCGGAAAAAGCACGGATATTTTTTTAAAAATACCGCTTTTTTTATCCTTATAATATTCGTGAATTCTTTTATCCACATCAAAAACACAAGCGCCTTTATCTTTTAACAGCATAAGCGCCGTGCTTTTCCCGCAACTTAAATTTCCAGTTAAACCAAATACAGGCATAATTTAAAAGTTTGCAGATCTACCTAGAACTTTGTGCCCTTTTATACATATCCACATAGTGCTTTGCTGCCTCATCCCAGGAAAAATTATATTGCGATATTTTCTTAAGCAGCTTAAGCCAGCTTTTTTTATCTTTAAAAAGCTTGGCACATCTATCTATCGCAGAGCTTAAATCATTGCTTGTATATTTATCTATTACGAACCCTCCTCCCTGCTTTTCTACATCAATAACCGTATCAGCAAGGCCGCCGGTACGATGCACAATAGGCACAGTTGCATATTTATAACTTATCATTTGAGACAACCCGCACGGCTCGAACCTCGAAGGCATAAGAAAGCCGTCGCAGGCTGCGTATATGCGGTGGGCGATTTTTTCATCGAACGCTAAGTGCAGCGAAAACGACTTTTTAAAATCCTGCGCTTTTTTCCTGAGAATCTTGAGATATTTTTCATCGCCCATTCCAAGAATTACTATCTGATACTTTTTTAAAAGATAGCCCAAAGAATCTGAAAGTATATCTATGCCTTTCTGCTCGGCAAGACGGCTAACCATTCCAAGAAAAAGCGTATCCTCGGAAACCTTAAGGCCAAGTTCTTTTTGAAACATTTTTTTATTAACAGCCTTGTCTTCGAGGTTTTTAGGAGAATACTTTTGGTAAATCAAATTATCCTTTTCCGGATTCCACACATCGTAATCGATTGCATTAAGTATACCCACAAGCTTGTCTCTTTTTTCCCGCAGCACCCCGTCGAGCCCGCAACCATAATCAGGAGTCTGAATCTGTTTTGCATAAGTAGGGCTTACCGTGCTTACTATGTCGGAAAATACAACTCCACCCTTAAGAAGATTTATTTTTTCATAGAATTCAAGGCAATGCATGTTGAAATAATCCCAGGATAACCCAAGAATTGGGTATTTATCCCTGCCGAATAAACCCTGATATGCAAGGTTATGTATAGTTAAAATTGCGGCGGTTTTGGCAAAGAATCCATCATTTGCATATACGGTTCTTAGGTAAATATTTACCAGAGCTGCCTGCCAGTCATTGGTGTGTATGGCGTCGGGCTTAAAGTTTAATTGTTTAAGCAGCTCTAAAACTTTTCTGCTGTAGAAAGAGAATCTTTCAAGATTATCCGGATAGTCGCCCTGCGGAGTTCCATATAAGGCATCGCGCATAAAATAATTGTCATTTTTTATAAAATAAAACTCAACTTTTCCCTCTTTTGTAATTCCGTAATCGCCGGCCATTTTCTGGGGTTTTACGTTTTTATAAAGAGGCATAAATACTTTTACTTCGTGGCCTAATTTAGCCAATGCGAGAGGCAAAGCTCCGGTTACATCGGCAAGGCCGCCTGTTTTAGCGTACGGAAAAACTTCTGAAGAACATAAAGCTATTTTCATCGGTACCTCCTTAAATTTTGCGACGCAGTCGCTAAATTTAACCCACAGCGCTTCAGGCGCAGGGGGTAGAATAAATAAGAACCATTTTACTTTCTATTGTACTTGCCCCCAGTTTTTGCCAGTTTTTATCTTAACCTCTATAGGAACGTTTAGTTTTACGCTTTGCTCCATATTACGTTTGACAATTTCTTTAACTTTATCCAGCTCATCCGGAAAAACATCAAACACGAGTTCGTCGTGAATCTGCATTATTAATTTAGATTTCAGGTTGTTTTTTCTAAACTCCTCGTATATGTTAACCATCGCTACTTTTATAATGTCAGCGCTTGAACCCTGGATAGGAGAATTTACTGCCTGACGCTCGGCAAACTCTCTGGCTTGAGGGTTATTGCTTTTAAAATCAGGCAGATATCTGCGCCTGCCTAAAATTGTTGTAACATAACCTTCAGTTTGCGCCTGTGCGCAAACTGTCTGTATATAATTTCTCACTTTTGGATACCTGTTGAAATAATCCATAATAAAATTATCTGCTTCCGTAATGCCTACATTTAATTCACGGGATAAACCAAAAGCGCTCATTCCGTAAGTTATCCCAAAGTTTACTGTTTTTGCGGCGTTACGTTCATGTTCATTTATATCAGATTCCGGCTTACCGAAAAGAAGGCTCGCTGTGTAACGATGTATATCCGTATTTTTATCAAATGCTTCCTTAAGTTTCTCATCATTAGAAAAATGCGCGAGGATTCTTAGCTCAATCTGCGAATAATCAGCGCAAACTATAAATCCGCCCTTAAAAGCGGAAACAAAGGCGCTTCTCAGTTTTGCAGAAAATTCGCCTTTTGCAGGAATGCTTTGCAAATTAGGGGACGAACCCGAAAGCCTGCCCGTTGCTGTTGCCGTTTGGTTAAATTGCGCGTGCAACTCTCCATGGTTTAGATTTACCGTTTCAATCAATGGAGTTATGTAGGTTGTTTTTAATTTATTTAATTCTCTATATTCTAAAATAAACTTAGCTATTTCGTGCTTGGCGGATAATTTTTCCAAAACTTCTTCGCCGGTAGAATAGCCTGTTTTTGTTTTTTTAACAGGGGTAATTTTAAGGTCTTTAAAAAGTATTTCGCTTAACTGCTTAGGCGAATTAAGGTTAAATTCTTTGCCTGTAATTTTAAATATATCTTTTTTCAGGTTTTCTATTCTTGTATCCACTTCCTTGGCAAGTCCGTGAAGCACTGCTGTATCTATTTTGATACCGCTATTCTCCATATCATGTAAAACATATATAAGGGGCATTTCAACTTCAAAAAAAAGCTTATCCAAGCTGGCTTCTTTAAGCTGTTTATCGAATATCTTATAAAGCCTGGCAACAAAATGCGGAATGGCCTCTGCAGGCACCTCCGATACTAATTCGCCTAAATAGTGCGAAACTACAGTGGCCAATTCATAGTCAATAAGTGAAGATTCGAGCAGATAAGCTGCTACTTTCACATCGAACCATAAGCCTTTTAGCGTATCAACGCTTGCAAGTTGTGGCTTAAAATCATAAGAAATTTTTTTGACATCATCTGACGAAATTATGTTTTTGATGTTATTCGCTTTTGTTTTGTAGATACATCCTCCGTCCGGGCTTAAAATATAAGCCGCATCCGCATCTGCATAAAAAAATAATTTTTCTATTCCTTTAGCGCTCTTAAATTCATCCGGCACCTCTTCTCTGACGTCAATTTTTACATTCAGGGAAGGCGCCGGTATATCTTTAAGCAGGCTCTTAAAGCCTAATTCCTGAAACAGCCCGTAAAGCTCGCGAGCTTGCCGTTCTTTAATTTTTAAATCCTGCCACTTCAAATCAATATCGCAGTTACGCAACGTTACCAGGTCTTTGCTTAAAAAAATATTTTCTTTTTCTTTTAAGAGAATTTCTTTCATTTTTTGGGGAATCTTGTCGATATTATCGAATACCTTTTCAACTGTTTCAAACTGCCCAATAAGTTTTGAAGCACCCACTTTGCCTATTCCTTTTGCCCCGGGAACATTATCGGCGCTATCGCCTGTCAGCGAAAGATAATCTATTATAAGCTTTGGATGAAATCCGAATTCTTTCTTAAAATTATCTTCGTTTAATAATTCTTCATTGACCGGCTCATAAACTTTTATTCTATCTGCATCGAGCAGTTGATACATATCCTTATCGGAGCTTATAATGATGGCAGAAAAATTATCGTAAACTGCTTTCCTTGAAATAGTCGCTATAATATCGTCTGCCTCAAAGCCTTCTTTTTCAATCAGTGTTATCCCAAGAAAATTTATAAGTTTCTTTATAACCGGGATTTGCTGTTTTAAATCATCCGGTGTAGGCGGCCTTTGGATTTTGTATTCTTTGAATTTCTCCTGGCGAAAAGTTTTACGTGAAACATCAAAACATATAGCTAAATATTGCGGATTATATTTCGAAACAATTTTTTTTAGTGTCTGATAAAAACCATACACTGCCCCGGTAGGCGTGCCTTTAGAATTAGAAAGCCTGATTGCATAAAAAGAGCGGTAGCATATTGAAGTCCCGTCAACCAGATAGATAGTATCTTGTGCCATGGATGCTTAAAAATTACTGTTTTGAGGCAGTTCCCGGAAAAAAAATACAGGCATAAACGGTTTTATAGTTTTTACTAAGGTAGGAGTTTCTCCTATACGTTAACGCAAGTTATCTGAAAAACTTAACACAGTTTACTTGTTATTTTGAGTTTATTTCTTAAAGGATAAGGCCCTAAATTTGCCACTTACAAACCTATACAATTATTTTAATTGAGGTGTTGGCTGGAATTATATTATTTTTCCTGTGAAGCACGGTAAACCGTAGAAAGAGCACTCCGAAGTTTTTCTTCGGCAGTATAATAGTTGTCATCTTTAATGGAATTTAACGCATCCTGGGTTTCTGAAATGATTTTATCTTTTGCGTAAGCTTCTTCCGCACTTTTATAAGAATCCATTATTTGCAGCCTTAATTCTTCATCCTGCGGATTTAAAGCAAGCGCTGATTCAAATTCTTTTAGAGCAGCTCCGTAATCTTTTTTAGAAGAAAGGCGCGTTCCTATATAATAATGCAGCCGGGCATCTTTTATGTTATCTTTGGCCTTTTCAACTCTTCCGTATGCCAAATCCTGAACCATAAGCGAAGCTTCCTTATCCATCTTGGCTCTATACACATCCGGATACGTCCCTAAATCTATCAGGTGCTGCTTTGCTATATTAGTCCAATATTCGCCTTCCCTGCCTAATTCATATCTTTTCTGCCAGTAATAAGTGGCATTTCGCGTATCATTTTTTGCCTCATAAAGAAACGCCAGATTAGTATAGGCAGGTAAATACTGCGGATTCAGTTCCAATGTTTTCTTATACATGACAGCTGCGCTTACCGTGTCATTTAAACTTTCATAAAGAACGCCTATATCGTTTATGGTTTCAATGTCATTAGGGTCAAACTCTAATGCTTTTTTATAAAAAGTGAGCGCACCGTTTAAATCATTGTTTGCCTGCAACCTGGCAGCTTCTTTACGGTATCCCTTAGCTTCTTCTTTAAATATGCCCTTTACTGTGTTTGTGTCTTCTTCTTCGGAGGTTTTTGCCGGCTGGTTTAATTTATATTTCGGGGCTTTGCCTTTGGGATACCAGATTGCCTTGCTTCTATCCGTAGGTTTTGTACTTTTTACATCTGAACTGCGGGTAACCACAGGGGTGTTGCTTCTGGTTGTAACGCTGCCCATAGGCGGACGCGGACTAGAAGCGTCGCTTACGTCTTTAGCACTTGAATAAAATATTGGTATAAGAAGAAAGGTTATTAGGAAGTACCGCATCAAGTTTAATTTAACATAAATGAATAATTGTGTCAATACCTTCAATGGGTTTTATTCAGGTATGAAACGGCTTAAACTTATTTAGCCTCAGGCTTAGGTAAACCAGGCTCCGGTGTAGTTTTTTCCTGTTGCGTTGGAACATCCTTATATCTGTCCAGCAAAGATTTGCCGCGCTGTTTGGAAAGATATGCCAAAGATATGGTAGTTATGAAAAATAGTATTGCGAGGACTACCGTTACTTTAACAAAGAAAGAGCTGGTCTTGGTTCCAAATATGGACTCAACCCCTCCTAACGCTTCAATAAGCCCGCCGCTTCTTCCGCGCTGGATTAATATAACGCTGATTAACCCAATCACCACAAAAACATGAAACACTAAAATTAAAGTATACAACATAGGTTTATATTGAGTTTTTAACTATTTCGACAAATGAAGAAGCTTCCAACGAAGCCCCTCCCACTAATGCACCGTCAACGTCTTCCTCGTTCATTAATTCTTTTGTATTTGCCGGCTTGACACTTCCGCCATAAAGTATTCTCAGGCTGTTTGCAACTCCCTGTGATAAGTTCTCGGCAATCCATGTTCGTATAAATTTGTGGACTTCCTGGGCCTGGGCGGCAGTTGCATTCTTGCCGGTTCCTATTGCCCACACCGGCTCATACGCAATAACCAAATTAAGGGCATCTCCTATCTCGAGCCCGGCTAAACACCCGGTAAGCTGTGTTTTTACGACATCTATGGTTTTACCGGCTTCTCTTTCTTCGAGGGTTTCGCCGACACAGCAAATAGGCCGAAGCCCTACTTCCAGGGCAGCTTTTACTTTTTTATTGATAATCCCATCTGTCTCCGCAAAATATTTTCTTCTCTCGGAGTGCCCCAGAATAACGAAATCGCATCCGCAGTCTTTAAGCATAATCGGGGAAATTTCTCCGGTGAACGCGCCTTCTTTCTCCCAATATAAATCCTGGCCGCCAAGCTGAATGTCGCAATCGCTTATGACATTGTAAACCGTCGAAAGAACGGTGAAAGGCGGACAAAGGACAACGTCAACGCTTTCAAAATCTTTAAGTGCGGCTTTTATTCCGGCGGCCAGCTTAACAGCCTGGTCGCTTGTCTTATACATTTTCCAGTTGCCCGCGATAAGTGGTTTGCGCATATTTTAACTCCTAAGTTTGTTTTATTATTTTTTGTCCGGTATAATCGCAATCCCAGGAAGGGCTTTTCCTTCCAAGAATTCAAGAGAAGCTCCGCCGCCGGTTGAAACATGAGACAGCTTATCTGCAACTTTAAATTTTTTCGCAGCCGATGCCGAATCTCCACCGCCAACGATAACTGTGGCCTGTTTTAAATCAGCTAAACACTTAGCTAACGCTTCGGTTCCTTTTGCGTAATCATCTTTTTCGAAAATACCTACAGGGCCGTTCCAAAGAACAGTTTTTGCGTCACTTAATTCCTTTTTAAAGAGTTCAACCGTCTTTGGTCCGATGTCAACACCCAGAAAACCCGCAGGTATCTTATCGACTATATTTTTCACTTTGGGATTTTCCAGATTATCAATAACCAAATGGTCTATGGGTAAAACTATTTTTATTTTCTTGGATTCAGCCTTCTTTAAAATATCTCTCGCTACATCAAGCTTATCCGCCTCAACTCGCGAAGCACCCACATCTTCGCCCTTGCTCTTTAAGAAAGTATATGCCATGGCGCCGCCGATTAAAAATTTATCTGCTCTTTGCATAAGGCTGCTTATGACATCAATCTTATCTGATACTTTAGCGCCACCCAAAATTACAACATATGGCTTTTGCGGCGATAATGCTGAAGATAAATATTTAACTTCTTTTTCTATCAAAAAGCCAAGGCATGCTGGTAAAAATTTTGCAATAACAGTTGTAGATGCATGGGCCCGGTGCGCCGTGCCGAAAGCATCGTTCACATAAATATCTGCCAATGAAGCAAGCTGTTTGGCAAATTTTTCATCACCAGCTTCTTCTTCTGCGTGAAATCTCAGGTTTTCAAGAAGAATAACTTTTTTAGGGCTCGCATCTATTTTCTTTTTTATTTCATCACCGACGCAGTCATCAAGCTTCTCAACATCTTCTCCCAAAATTTGCGATAATTTTTTTGCAACCGGGTTCATCCGAAGGCTGTCTACCACTTTACCATCCGGCCTGCCTAAATGGCTCATAAGAATCAGTTTCTTTGCGCCTTTTTCAAGAACATATTTTATCGTTGGCATGGCTTCTTTTATGCGTGTATCGTCAGTAATATCTCCTGTTTTTTTGTCGAGCGGCACATTGAAATCAACGCGCATAATAACAATTTTGCCCTTAAAATCCATATCTTTAACAGTTAATTTAGCCATTTACTACCTCGCCTTTACTGAAAGCAAACAAATAATTAACTTTCTATTTTTATAAACCTTTTTTAATCATCATATCAATAAGATCAACTACCCTGCAGGAATAACCCCACTCATTATCGTACCAGGCGATAACCTTAACGAAGTTTCCGCCGATGACTTTTGTCATTTTCGAATCAACGGTAGCCGATGCAGGGTAATGATTAAAATCTACTGATACCACCGGTTCGTCAGTGTAATCCAAAATGCCTTTCATTTTTCCTTCAGATGCCGCCTTAAGCGCGTTATTTATTTCTTCAACTGTCGCATCTTTCTTTAACGTGCAAGCTAAGTCAACGACAGAAACATTTGCTACGGGCACTCTCATGGAAAAGCCATCAAGCTTGCCTTTTAATTCAGGAATAACCAGCCCTATTGCTTTTGCTGCGCCTGTTGAAGTTGGAATCATTGAAATTGCAGCTGCGCGCGCGCGGCGTATGTCGGGATGAGGCAAATCCTGGACTCTTTGATCGTTAGTATAGGCGTGTATTGTAGTCATCAAACCTTTCTCGATTCCCCAGGTATCATTCAAAACTTTCGCTACAGGTCCAAGACAGTTTGTAGTGCAGGATGCGTTAGAAACTACATTATGATTTTTCGGGTCATACTTATCGTCATTTACGCCTATAACTATAGTTAAATCTTCGCCTTCAGCTGGAGCAGAGATTATAACTTTCTTGGCTCCGCCTTTTGTAATGTGGTTAACTGCGCCTTTGACTTCTTTTCCTTTTTTATTGACTCCGTCATTTTTAATCGTAAAAAGCCCGGTTGATTCAACAACGATATCAACGCCGAGCTCTTTCCAGGGAAGTTCGCTTGGGTCTTTTTTTGCAAGAACTTTTATTTCTTTTCCATTTACAATTATAGAATCTGCGCCTGCCTTAACCTGGCCTCCGGGAAAACGGCCGTGCACAGAATCATATTTTAAAAGATGGGCGAGCGTCTTAGCGTCAGTGATGTCGTTTACGGCAACTAACTCTATATTTTTGGAATTTTTTTCCAAAATTGCGCGGCCAACCATTCTTCCGATTCTTCCGAAACCATTAATACCAACCTTGACTGCCATGTTAACCTCCTATCAGATATATAGTAAATATTTTTATGGTGGTTATGCAGCTTCCCGTAAAAGTTTTGCTGCTAATTCAGGCGGAGTTCCTACCACATAAAACCCGCTTCCCCATTCAAAACCTGCAACGCGCGATAATTTAGGCATTATTTCTATGTGCCAATGATACGAAAAATGCGCATCCGTATTTACCGGAGACGTATGTATTATGTAATTATACGGGTGCTCTCCCAAAACTTTTTTAAGACGGGCAAGGGAATCTTTAAGAATAAGGGCCAATTTCTTAATACGTTCATCATTCATCGCGCCAAAGTCCATTGAGTGTTCTTTCGGAATAACCCAAACCTCAAAAGAAAACCTGCTTGAAAGAGGGCAGAATGAAACAAAATCTTCGTTTTCGGATACAATCCTTTCTTTGCCGTTTTCCTCTTCGTAAGCAAGCATATCGCAAAAAATACATCTTTCCCTGTATTCATAGAAATGCCTGGCGCCTCTTACCTCATCCAAAACATTTTTCGGCACCATTGGAAGCGCTATAAGCTGTGAATGTCCGTGCTCTAATGAAGCGCCTGCTTCGGCACCTACATTTTTGAATATCAAAAGGTATTTAAAACGTTTGTCTTTTCTTAAGTCAAGCGTACGGGAACGATAGACTTTTAACATATACTGGACTTCGGAATCCGTAAGCTCAGCTATTGTCTTATAATGATGGGGGCTGTCTATGATTACTTCGTGCGCACCTACGCCGTTGGATACGTCGTAAATACCTATTGCGCGTTTATCCAGCTCTCCTTCAATTTTTAAAGCTGGAAATTTATTGGGAACAACCCTTACTTTCCATCCCGGAGTATTGGGCGCGCGCCAGGTTTCGGATACAGCCTCTATCTCCGGAGGGGTTAAGTGCTCGTTGCCGTAACAAAAAACACAATCCTTATCGCCTTTCCATTTAAAAGGCGAAATGCCGTAATCTTTCGGCAATACAGGCTGTTCGGCATTTACCACAACCCAACGATTAACAATGGGGTCTTTTCTTAAATCAGGCATAAATTTAATTAATAATTAGAATTATACTTTAGTTTCTGCCAAAAATTTCGCTGCTTCTTCCGGAAGCGCCGGGCAGATATAAAATCCGCTTCCCCATTCAAAACCCGCAACACGCGTTAAGCGGGGAGTAATTTCTATGTGCCAATGGTAGTCCTCCTCAATTGTTGACCAATAACCCGGGTAAGGCCTTCTAAAAGGCGCAGTATGCACAACATAATTATAAGGAGGGTCATTTAACAAAACTTTTAATTTAAGAAGAACCTTTTTAAATACTCTTGCAAAGCCGCCGAGATTTTTATCGCAAACGTTATAAAAATCAGGAGAATGCTCTTTGGGAAGTATCCATATTTCGAACGGAAAACGCGGAGCAAAAGGAACCATGGCTATAAAACCATCTTCGTCCAAAACAATGCGCTCGCCTCCGCTTAACTCCTGACGGATAATATCGCAAAAAACACACCGTTCATGATAATTATAATAAGACTTTGCGCCTTCCAGTTCTTCTTTTACTCTTTTTAAATTTACAGGTGTTGCAATGAGCTGGCTGCGTGAGTGCTTTATCCTTCCTCCGCCAGCATCCCAACCGTAATTCTTAAACGCTAAAACGTATTTTATGCGGCTGTCTTTTCCTAACTCTTTAAAACGTAAACAATAAGTAAGCAAGACGTCTCTTACATAATCCTCGCTCAGGTCTGCTAAATTATGTATGTGCTCGGGGGTTTCTACTACGACTTCATGGCTGCCGACGGCATTTATCAAATCGTAAGGGCCCTTTCCTTTTTTCCAAAGCTCTACGTTGGGATTTAAAAATGGCTTTTTGCTGGGGACAACCCTTACGCGCCAATTACCCTGGTTATCTTTTATGGAAAATATTTCCGGAGGAGTCTGATCTTCTTTGCCTTTGCAAAAAGGGCATTCTTTTTCGGCAGGCGAAGAATCAACATGAGGAAAATCTTTCGGCCTGCGGGCCCGCTCTGTTGAAATTATAACCCATCTTCCTAAAATGGGATCTTTTCTTAATTGTGGCATAAGCGAATTGCTATATCTGGGCGGCCTATAATTTTAAAAAGCCTGGAGCCCCTCATGGGGCGACGTCCCTAACCAATTTTCTCACAAGCGGAGCTTGTGGAATTCAGGCAAAGGGACTGTATGACCGGTATATTATAACAATCATAAACTAAATTGCAAGGGGATTATTTCCAATCGCCGTTTTAATAATCTATGCAGTTTATCTTAATTCAGCACAGCCGGCGCTATCAATAAATGAGCGTAATATTGAATTTTTTCTTTTCCTCATTCAAACTTTTAGGGAAAGATGGAAAAGGTAGCGCCTGGGCTATTGCTTGCAATACGTAAGGATTAAGCTTAAAGTTGCTGCTCTTTATGATATAAGGTTTATCTATTATAGTGCCGTTCTGGGCAAGTTCAAATGCCACCTCTACCTCCCCTTTTTCATTGGAGGGCTTTATAGTCAAAGCAACATCGTTTATGCGGTTATTTACTAAGTTGCAATAATCTTCTGCTCTGGTTTCTCCGGATAAATCAGTTTTTGGATTTACAATCCTCTCTTTTACGATATCACCGGCAACCATATCTACCACTGCGCCATTTTGCGGTTTTATTTCAGCAAAGTCCGTATAGGCTGTTTCGCCGGACATAATATGCGGTGTGAGCAGAATAACCAAATCTGTTTTTGTGATTTCATCGGATGTGCTGCTAAAAAAATAACGAAGCCCCGGGATATCGCCGAGTATAGGAATTTTCTTTACTGTTTTTTTATGTTGATCTTTACGCAGCCCTCCTATAATTATAGTTACACCGTCTTTTACCATAACAGTTGTTTCAGCCTCGGAAGACGTGACAATAGGTACCTCTGTTTTTTTATCCTGCGAGATAAGCGTTCTTGTTATTGCCGAACTTACTTCCGGTTTTATTTTCATAATAACAAAACCTTTCTCGTTGATTATCGGAGTCACAAAAAGTTTAATTCCGGTTTCTACGAAATTAACCGTTTCTGCAGTAACCGCGTTTCCTTCAGTCTGCGTTACTGTTGAAGTAATGTACGCGTCTTTCGTTCCTACCAGTATTTTTGCTTCCTGATTATTTAAAACCATAATACGCGGGCTTGAAAGTATCTTTGTATCTCCGATGGTGCGCAGCATATCCATTACCCCCTTAAACTCCCCTTCTTTCGTAGGCGTGCCTGTTGCTGTGCTTAATATAAGAGCGCCGGTTGTATTTATCGGCAACGCCGTGCTCGCCTGGAAATATTTTTTTATCCAGTAATTCCAATCAACACCCATTTCGAATTTATCGGACGGCTTTACTTCTATTACCTGGGCATCAATCAAAACTTGCGTGGTTTTTGCATCAAATGCGCTAATAACGCTGGATATTTCCTCTATTCTCTTGGGATAATCGGTAACGACTATTTTGTTGGTGCGTTCATCGAACCGCAAAGACCCTACGCCTTTTGTAATTACTTCCTGTATTTTTGCATTTAATTTATCTGCCTGTGCATAATTTAAATGGAATACTTTTGTCTCAAGGGGAAGGTCTGTTTCGTTTATGAATTTTTCCATTTCCTCTATTTTCTGCGAACTATCAATCAAAGAAATAGTGTTTGAGCCTTCATCAATGACAATTTTACCTATATTTGTTTTTATCTGGGCAAGCGCCCGGGATAAATCCGCGGCTTTGGCGTATTTTAATTTAATTGTCCGGGCTTCCTTTTTATCCTGAAAACGTTCACCGTATAAAACTTCATAATCACGCTGGGTCATCACGTTTATAATGTTTCCCTTTTTCTCGTAAGCAAGGTCGTTGCTTAAAACTACTATCTCAAAAGCATCCCACGGATCTATGTTTTTTAAAAATAATGTTACCCTGCCGGTTACGTTTTTGCCGACAACCATGTTAAGCCCGCTTTTTGAAGCAAGCATTTTTAAAACATCAATTATGTCCATTCCTTTGATATCAAGAGAAACTTTTCCAGGCTGTTCAGTCTGCTGCTTACTTGCCGGCACATTTACAGATGCCGGCTGGACAATAGGCTTAACTTCCGCAGCCGGAGACTCTGCAGTTGGCGCCGAAGCCGCCTGTTCATTCGGCTGGGACGTATCTTTTGCGGGCTCATCGGAGCCCGAATCTTCCGGCATAAGCCCGGTATTATTTTGAGCAAAACTCAAATTGGAAGAAAACATTGTTATGATAACCAGCGATAATAATTTTTTCTTCATGGCTCCTCCTTAATGAGACTTACATTTTTTAAGGCTGCCCAACGGGGCGTCCTGTTGGACTGCCTGCATTAAAAAATGCGTAGTCGAATTACATATAAAGTTCATACCTTTGCCCCTCATAGTCTAAAATTATTTTTCCGTCCTGTATATCCGCCAACTGTAATTGGCCTATGAGCTGGCCTTTTTTTAAATAATATGTTTTTTGGGCTTTTTTATCTTCGATAATTGCCTGAGGTTCATCGCCTGAAACTATTCCGACAAGATTTATATCTTTGATTAAATCGGCGCTGGCTGTGCCTATGGGTTTTTCCGAATCGAGAGCGGCGCTTGAAAAAATGTTCCGTTGTTTTATGCCGGTAGAATAAAGTCCAAAAGGCCTTATGTCCGGCTGCAACTTAGATTTTTCTTTTTGAACGCTCATTTTTTCTTTTGCTTCTATTGAAGACAGTTTAATCTTGCTTGAAGCAAAAATGGGGTGCAGCAGCGATACGATTAAATAAAATAACGATGCAAAAAAAAGAAATTTTATAACCTTGCCGGGGGCTATGTTAGGAAAATTTATCGAAAATGATTTTATAGCATGTTTCCCGGCTGGCTCATTACCAATAGCTTCCGCAACCGGGGCTTTTGTTTTTTTATGAGCCTTTATGAGTTTTAACAGTTTTTCTTCGGGTAACATATTATCCTTCATATTCCTGCCTTGTAGTTATGAGCCGTTTTACTACTTCCGCATCAATTGTTTCTTTCTCGTACATTACGAGTGCCTCCAAAGCATCATGGCAAATCATGGATATCTTGCGCGGATAGCCTTGGGTATATTCATAAATAATTTTTATGGCTTCATTATCGAATAAAGGCGCGTCTCTTCTATAGCCTGCCTGCTTTAGTCTAAAATTTATCATTTGTTTTGTTTCAAATTCATCAAGCGGATTTATGGTATATTTAAGGGCAATCCTGTCCATAAAGTTGTTTATTCTTTTTATGCGCGGAAGAAGCTCGGTTTGAGCCATAATTACAAGTTGTAATAATTTATATTCGTTAGTTTCATAATTAAGCAGGGTTCTTAGAACTTCCAGGCTTTCAGGAGATATTTTTTGCGCCTCATCAATAAGCAAAACTATGATCTTATCTTCCTCAACCCCCTTTTGATATAAATATTTTTCAAGCGCTTCCTTAAAGTCAAGCGTTGATTTAAATTCCGGAGTTATGCCGAACATTTTTACCAGCGTATATAAAAACTGAAATTCCGATTTAAAATTCGGGTCTAAAATCATATGGAAAACATAATCATGGTCGCCGCTAAAAGCCTGTAAAAGCGCACGCGAAAGAGTAGTTTTCCCCGTTCCAACATCCCCCAGCACAAGGCAAAGCCCCCGGCGAAGCCGAAGAGTAATTTCAAGGCGTTTTAATGCGGTTTCGTGGCTTATTGAATGATATAAAAATTCAGGGTCAGGGCTTGTCGAAAAAGGTTCCTTTTCTAATTCCAATACTTTAAAGTAACTCATTTTTTTATGCACGAATGTCCACGAATACAAAACGAATGCCCACCAATTCCTGCCTGCCGGAAAATAGCTATCCGCGGAAATTCGTCTCCTGATTCATGGTAATTTGTGTTAATAAAGCAGTTCATTTTTTATTTCCTTTATAGATTTTTCCGCGCGGCGCATAGTTCTGATTCTTTTAAGTATTTGTACCGTAGAATCATCAAAATACCTGAAACGCGTTTCAGGGCTTCGGCTCACTTCTTTAATGAGGCCTATTTTTAAATAATATTTAAGCGTATGTACGGAGTACCCGGTTGTTCTTGCCAAGTCTTTTATAAGATAAATCTGGTTCATCTTTCTATCACCCTTAAAAACAAAACACTTATTTTAAGATAACCGGCTGACTGATTGTAAATATCCCCTCTAGCGCCGCTATATTTGGTTTTGCCGTAAGCTGCAGGCGCTTTACTTTGAGCAAAAGCAGGGAAGTTTCAACATCATAGATAAATTTTGTATATCCATCAATTGTGCCTTCAGTGCGTAATTCTACAATAACATTATCCCTTTTAGCCGCAGACTGCGGCCTTATGTCAACAATCCTGATACCTGCGGTTTTTGCGAGATTTTCAAGAGTAGCCATGGCAGCTACAAGGGTATCTTTTGTATCTGTTGCAAGTTCAAGATTTGAAGAAAATCCGCCATATTTGTTTTGTATCTCATCTTTCTGGCTCAAAAGTGTCAGGTATTTTTTCAGCTTTACTTTGTTTAAATTTATTTCTTTATTAAATGAATCATATTTGTTTAAAACAGGGGCAATTATAAAATTAAAAGCTATGCTAAAAAATATTGTTCCGATTGTTATATACAATATTAATTTTTCTCTTTTTTTAATTACGCTGTGCATGTTATTTTTTCTTTAGGCAAACTATTTCAAAATCAATAATGTCGCCTGTTTGCGTTTTCTTTTTTGTTGCGTAGCGTAGCTTAGGTGTAAAACTTCCGAAAGCTTTTGATTTTTCAAGCGCAGAGACCATCTCAAGCACATAATTTAATTCAGGAGCCTGTCCCCGCAAGGCAAGCTGGTTGTCATCTTCGTATATAAAACTGCCAAGATAAACATCTTTTGGCATCATTTTATGAAGCTCATAAAGCACTTCCAAAACTTGCAGCCTGTGTTCTGCCTGGGATTCAAGAATACCGAAACGCTTCTCAATTTCCTCAAGCGCCTTTGCTTCCTTTGATACTTTATCCAATTCTATTTTAAGTTTATCCCTGTAATGCCTTTTATTATCCAAATCTTTTGTTATAGCAAAGGTAAGCGCCAAAAAAGCAAGCAGTACGGTAACCGTTGATTTTATAAACTCTTTTTTCTTAAATGTACGCAAGCGAAGCTCTTTTACTTCTTGCGGCAGGACATTTAGCTCAGTGCTTATTTCCTTTAAACCAATGCCGATAAGCCCCGCTGCAGAGATATCTGCAGTTTTGATTTTTTCGTATACTGCCTGCGCAGCCTGCGGAAAAATTTTACTGCCATAGTCAGAAATTTCTGCCGGTAAAGATACATTTGCGGACAAACTTTGCGCGGAAATATTTTTGTTCGTAAAGATGACTACACCCGCAACCTGCATTTGCCCGGTTTCTTTTATGTAAGCGCTGTTTGTTTTTTTTATTTCTTCGGGCAATATGTTTTCCAAATTCTGCTGAGCGGGAATCTTAAAGGACCGGCTAAAATAAAGTTTCTTTTGAGAAACAACAATCAATTCCGCATGATTGCTGTCTAAGTCGACAATCATTTTTGGTTCGGATGCTTTCGGCTCTATTTCGTTATATAAGTTGCATAATCCATACGAATTTAAAACAATAGAAAAATTTTTTATACCCAAAGAATTAAATAAAGAAAGATAACCGGAAACAATGTCTTTGTGCACGATATTTAAATTAATATAGGAATACCCTTCTTTGTCGGTTGAAATAATTTGATAGCCGGTAACGAGTTCCTGCGGCGGGTAAGGAAGATACTTGGAAGCCTGAAACGGTATTATTTTGTCTATTTCCGCTGGGAATTTTGCAGGCACCTTAATATACCTGCAGGTTGCCTGGTGCCTGGGCAAAGAAAGTATTACCTGATTATTGTTATAATTTAATTTTTCAAGAAGCGTTTTTGTTTTTTTGGCGAGCTCCTTGTCGTTAATTCCCTCAGCCACCTGAGTAAATTCAAAATCGATAAATTCCCGCTTATTCAGGGCCTGTCGGAATTTTACAATCTTTAAATAATCTTCGATAGTTTGGATTACAAAAATATCTTTTTTGTTTTTCTTTTGTTTGATTTGTTTTGCCATTTTTTTCTGCTTTTGGCTCGCTTACTTTTAACCCTGGTGCCAATACACAATTTCTTTTGCATCGCGCTTAAAAACCGCATTTGCCTCTTTGGATGCTTCTTTAACAACTATCTGAGCATTAATCCTAAAATAATTTGATTTAACGGCCAAAAATGCATTTATTTTATTCCAAAGAGAAAGTTCGTACGCATCAAAGGAAGCATCAAAACTAATACTGGTTATGTCGTTAAAAAATCTTTTTTCTTCCCGTAATTTTATAACGTTTTGCGAAAGCCGCTCGGCTGCTGATTTTTCTTCTTCTCCTTCGGCATAAGCCCTGCCAAGGATAAGCAAAGTTTCTTGCGGGGCTGTATTAATATTTAATTTCCCATCGCTGTAAACCGTAACTAAATCTTCTATGTTTTTATACGCCTCGCGGGCCCTGGCGGCGTCTTTATAAAAATACTCTAACACCAGAAGAAGCTCCTCATTGGCTACTAAGGGGCCATTTTTAAATATTTTTTTCTCCTCACCGGTTTCTACGCCTGAGCTAATCCACTCTGCAAGCAATTTAGAAAGTTCTTTTGCGTCAGTGCTTAGTCCTCTTGAATTAAACAGCTCTTCCGTAACTTTCGGACTGGAATTATTTATATCTATTTTTCCTTGTTCATCCATTACGCCGTATATTTTTTTTCCTTCCCAATCAACATAACTTACCGTACAAAATTCTTTTTCGTTTTCATCCGGAGAGATTTTGCTAAATACCCTTTCATTGTCCGACCAGCTTTCGGAAAGTGCATCGTAGGCATTAGTATCTTTCTTAAGTTCATATACCGCACGGTTTATCCCGGCGTTTAAAAGAAAATACCCCTTCAGGCTGTCTTTTTGATAGCCTGAAAGTTTTAAGGCTATTTGAGCGCGGAAGCCCAGGCTTAAAGCAAAAATGACAAGCAGGCTCAAGATCCATGAACTTACCAGTAATATTGAACCTTTCTTTTGCATAATGCCCTATTTTTCTTCGGGAACAGCTATGTTAGCTTGCGCTAAAGCTATTGTTTTCGTAAACTCAATTGTCTTTTGCTGTTTTGCTTCTGTGTTTATAAACAGCAATTTTACTCTGACTGCGAGCGGCAATTGTTTCGCCTGTTCGTCTTTCTGCGGCCAGGCATTTTGCCAGATAATATCTTTTTTTTCGCCTTCGTTTATATATGCATACTCAAAATTTATATTTTTGATGCTGTTTGAAAAATCCTGCGGTTTTACATTTTCATCCTCGGTAAGCGCAGTAAGCCCGGTAAACGCGGTGCGTTTTAAAGAGCTGCCGAAAAGCTCGTATTTTATGCGGCATATATCGCTATACTGTTTATCTTTATTATATATTTGCGATACATTAAAAAAATCCAGGGTCTGGCTGTTTCCTTTAAAGGAACTTGATTCTTTAGAATATGCAAATGAGTTTTTTAAATCTGCCTCCAGCCTGTTTAGAATTATGCGCGCTTCCTGAAAGCTTTCAAAAGCTGAATCCATTTTTTTGTAAGCTAAAATGCCCGTGCTGAATGCGGAATATAAACTTAAAACAATAAGGGTAATAATTGTAATTGCAATCAGAAGCTCGATAAGAGTGAAACTTTTTTGATGCACGAATTGCCACGAATCAAGAGACGAATTATCACGAATTTTTTCCTGCCGGTAAGGCGAGAATTCGTTTTCCATTCGTGGATATCCGTCTTTTATTTGTGGTAATTCGTGTTTATCCATATTAATTCGCGTCAACAAGATACGTAGAGAAATCAACACTATGCGAGCTCCTTTTATCTTTGGGCCATGAAACAGAAATATTTAATTTATCAAGGCCGGCTATGCTTGTTTGTGAAATTTCATATTTGACACTAAATTCTTTGTTTTGCATATTTAATATTTCAAGGCCTGAAATTTCCGGGGTAGTTTTTTGTTTTTTCATTTCTTCTATCTGCCAAAGCCTGTCTTCTGCAAGAAAACAAGACAACATAATATTCTGGCTTAAGTTTGCCGCGGAAAGCGAAGTCATAAAACCGCGGAATACAAAAACGATTCCTCCCGTAAGGATTGCAAGTGTAATCAAAACTTCAATAAGTGAAATTGTCTTTTGTTTTTTCATTTATTGTCACCTTACCTGTATCGCCGCTCCTGTTTCTTTTAATGTCAGTATCATTTCTTTTCCGAATTTATTTTTGAAAACTATTCTTGCGTTATCCATGCTTGCATCCGGATAAAAAAATATGTTTGTTATATCCGCCGGCTCAATAGAATAAATCGTTGCATCCGGCGGCATCGCATATGCATTTTTAAACCGCCCGCCTAGAGGAATAAATTCCCCATCTTTGTTTTTATACCTGGCCGAAAATAGGGTTCTGCTTCCCTGAGCCTGCGCGATATCCAGGCGGTATATCCGACTGTGCGTTGATGCGCTTACCTGCAGATATTTTGTAAGATAGTAAATATCCTTAACGAAACCATCCAGCGCAAAATTACTCTGGGTAGTTTTCAAATTGGGCACAACTATTCCGGCTAAAACACCGATAATTGCTATGACAATGAGCAGCTCTACGAAAGTAAATCCTGTATGTTTTTTATGTTCTATTTCCTGTCTCTTGTTTCTGATAGCTTGTTTTTTGTTAGTTGCAAATATCATCTTCTGTCTTTACCTCATCCGGGCCTTTACTGCACAACTTATAATCTTTATCCTCGGCTGCTTCAAGGCTATACTCATATTCTCTTCCCCAGGGATCTTTGGCTGGTTTTTTTAAGTATGGCCCTTTCCAGCCGACAACTCCGGGATCAGTTCTTAGGTCGTTTAAAGCATTTGGATAGTGGCCAATGTCCATTTCATATAAATCCAGAACAGTTGCAAGATTTGAATCTATATCTGCTTTAGCAGCGGCAACTCTTGCCTGCTCTGAACGGCCTACAAGCCGCGGCATTACCATTGCCGCGAGCACGCCAATTATAATAACAACCAACATCAGTTCGATTAAAGTGAAGCTTCTGCGATTTTGCGAAACTCTGTACCTTTTCATAATGCTCCTTTTTTATTCACAGATTTGGCATAGCGTCATACGCCCATGGGTTGCCTGCCCGCCACAGACGGGCGAGCTCGTTTCGTTTATCGTCATGCGTTTACCGTAAAACGTAACCGAGACGAGTTGCGTAACCGCAACCGTTTGACGCAACCCTTATATCTGTGCCCATTGCGTTTGCGCTACCGCTATCTAAATAGAGAGCAAATATTACTGCAAACAAATGATACAATGTAAAAAACATTGGTAAATTGGCTGCTTCTGCTTTGTGTTGACTTTCCTCTACCGATATTTTAGAGGAGCTATCTGGCTATAAGGTTAATTTGAAATACCGGTAACAACATAGACAGGACAATAAAACCCACAACCACACCCATAATTAAAATTATAACCGGCTCGATAAGCCGGCTGATTGCCTTAAGTGAGCGGTCAACGTCTTTTTCATATTCATCAGCGACGCGTGTAAGAGATTTTTCAAGATTCCCTCCTTCTTCGCCAACTGCTACTATATTGGTTACAAAAGAAGGGAAAAGCTTTGAGCCGTTTAAGCATTTAGAAAGGCTTAAGCCTCCGGTTATCTGTTCTTTAAATTTTTCAAGTTCATTTTTTAAGATTTGGTTTCCGATTACGGCAATTGTAACATTTAATCCCGACACGACAGCCAGGCCGCTTGAAATAAGAAGGGAAAGCGTGCGGGAAAACCTTGCGATTTCGCTTTTAAGGGCAATTTCTCCCAATAAAGGAATTTTCAATTTAAAGTTATCAATAAAAAGTTTTCCTTGGCTGGTTTTAATTGCGCGCTGAAGGGAAAATATAAATAAGCCAATTACGGCAAAAATTATCCACCAGTAATGTGTAAAAAATCCTGAAACGCTTATGAGGATTTTTGTTGGAACAGGCAGGCTTTGGCCTAAATCTTCAAACATGGTAACCAGCTTAGGAATAACAAAACCCATAAGAACCGCCACAGTTAAAGCGCCTACAATTGCGATGAAAAGCGGATAAGTAAGGCTGGCGCGAAGAGATGCCCTGAACTCTTCATCCTTTTCATAAAATTCAGCAAGGCCCTTGATTACTTTTTCCAAATTTCCGCTTGCTTCACCCGAATGAATAATCGAAGTATAAAGACCTGAAAAAATATTGTCATAAAGAGCAAGACTTTCCGAAAGAGATTTTCCGTCTTTTATTTTGGCGCTTACGTCTTCAAGCACAGCTTTAAAATATTTATTCGAAGTCTGATTGGTTACTATATGCAGGCTATCAAGAATATTCACTCCTGACTCTATAAGGCTTGAGAACTGGCGGGTAAAAATTACCAAATCTTTTCTTGAAACTTTTTTGAAATAACTCTTCTGTTTATCCAGATAGGTATTTTCCGGTTGCACCGATACAGGAAAGTAACTCATTTCCAGTAATTTGCTTATGACTGCCTGCTCTGATTCAGCCTCAATCACTGACTGCATCAGTTCTCCCGGCTTTGACTTTGCGGTATAGATATATTTAGGCATATCTTTTCATACGCAGGTTTGGGATTTTTGTCATCGGATATTAGAATTTGTTTATGATTTGGAATTTATAATTTTGAAATTTCCGATATTAATCCCCATCTTTCTGCGTTACCCTGACAACCTCAGCAAAGGTAGTAACACCCTGCAAAATTTTTCTTAGTCCGTCCTGGCGAAGCGTATGCATTCCTTCTGAAATTGCTTTTTGTTTTATTGCCTGAGCTGATGCTCGTTTTAAAACCATATCCCTTATGGATTCTGTCATAACTAACATTTCATAAATAGCGGTCCTTCCTTTATAACCGGTAAACCTGCATTCCGGGCATCCCCTTCCTTCATACAACTGCATATCTTTTTTTATAATGTCACTGCTTCCTATTTGCCCTATGATTGCCTTTCTCCTCTGCTCATCAAGCAGGAACTTACAGCTTGGGCATATAACCCTGACCAGCCTCTGGGCAATAAGGCATTCAAGGCTTGAGGAAACCAGAAACGGCTCAATACCCATATCTAACAGGCGGGTTACTGCTCCTGCTGCGTCATTAGTATGCAGGGTTGAAAATACAAGGTGCCCAGTTAAAGCTGCTCTTATTGCAATTTCAGCAGTTTCATAGTCTCTTACCTCTCCTACCATCATTACATCAGGGTCGTGCCTGAGCATATGCCGAAGTGCGGTTGCAAAATTAAGGCTGATTTTTGGAAAAATCTGGATTTGGTTTACCCCTTTCAATTGATATTCTACAGGGTCTTCAATCGTGATTATTTTTATGTCTTCGGAGTTTATGTGCGACAATGCCGCATACAAAGTTGTGGATTTTCCGCTGCCGGTTGGCCCGGTTACAAAAACTATTCCGTGCGGTTTTTTTATCATTTCTTCTATAATCTTTAAATCCTTATCAAGCAACCCTAAGCTTTCCAAATTAATAAAGAGCTTTGAACCTAATATCCTCATATGCACTGTTTCGCCGAATGTCGTAGGTATTGTTGATATACGCAGGTCCAGTTCCTCCTCTTTGATTTTTATCTTAATGCGGCCATCCTGAGGGAGCCGGTGCTCGGCAATATTCATTTGCGCCATAACCTTAATACGCGAAACTATTGCCTGATGAAAACGCTTTATGGCATCTGGTATGTTTATGTTATACAGGACGCCGTCAATTCTAAAACGCACACGCAGTTCATCGCAAAACGGCTCGATATGTATGTCAGTGGCTCTATCCTTAACAGCTTCCGAAAGTATCTGGTTTACGAATTTAACTATTGAAGCGTCCTGCGAAAGTGAAGCAACGTCTTCTATCTTATCTTTTTCTTCTGTAATTCTTTCGGAAGGCGTTTGCGCAATAATTTTTTCCAAAGTATCTGCGCCGACTCCGTAATATTTCCTTATTGCTTCCTGGATTTCCTGGTCACTCGAAAGCACAGGTTTTACTTCAAGCCCGCTCAAAAGCCTTATATCATCTATGGTGCGTATATCCAAAGGATTTGCCATGGCTATGGTTATGGTTTGATTTTTAAATTCTATAGGAATTATTCTGTAGTGGCTGGCAAACTTAGCGGATATTTTACTGATAACAAAAGGGTCTATAAGTTTATTTTTCAAGTCAACATAAGCTACATCTAATTGCTCGGCAAGTATAGAAAAAATTTTCTCTTGCGGGGCAAAACCCAGTTTTACCAATATTTCACAAATAAGCTCCCCGCACTTTTTTTGCTCCAACAGGCCGGTTTCTAACTGTTCCGGGGTAATTATTCCCTTCTCAACAAGAACTTTTCCGACAAGAACTTCGTCTTTTACTGACATAATGGCTTAAATATAAAGGACCGGTACATAGCCTTAAAACCTATAAAAACGGCTATAGCTTTGGTATAGCATAGATTTGATGATTTGTCAAATTTATTTTATTTTTTGTCAAATTATGTTTTTAAGCTTGCGCCTAAGTTCCAAGGTAGGATATAACTAACCTTATTGGGGGTAAATTGGCAGGTTCTACGTTCTATTGACTTTTATCTACTAATAATTAGATAAGCAATGGGTAGAAACAGATTACTGTTTTATGGCTTTTATGATAAATAGCAACGCAAATCTGTCCGGAACAATTTTTGCCATAAAGTACCTGATTCGCCGAGGCAAAAAACTTAGCAAGAAAGCAATTGATTGCTTTAACTTCCTGAATATTGATTTAGTTCTTCTTATATCATCCAGTATTGCATCGCGCATTGTAAAGGCTGGCACAAAATCTATCCACTCTATAGAAAAATTAGCATTCTTTAATTCCGAGATAATATCTTTGAGATAATACCTTCTTACATGATGCACTCCGTCTGCCGGCATGTTGGGTTGACCTATATATAAAATACCGCCGGATTTTAAAATTCTATTTGTTTCAGAAAGAGTTATTTGAGGAGACTTTAGATGCTCTAATACTTCAAAACAAAAAGCAATATCATAACTTTTGCTTTCGATAGGAAAAGTTTTTTCGATATCAGCGTTTATTGTTCCAAAACCGACACTGCCGGCTACTTCAACGCCTGAATCTGATATGTCAATTATATCTGCATTTTTTATACCTAGGTAAGAAAGAAAATGGCCGTTTCCTCCGCCAACATCTAGAATTTTAGCATTATCCGATACAACCAAACGGGATTTTACTTTATCGTAAAGTTTTTGATAATATTGACGCTTATCTCTAGCTTGCCAAGTATTTACCCAATAATTTTTATATATATTGCTTTCGCTCAAAGGTTATATGAGTCATTTAGGGGCACTCCTCCTGTATCAGTTAGCCTGCCTTGGTAGTTGATAAGGTGAGGGACTTCTGTCAGGACATAGGGTGCGAATGATAAAGTGTAAACAAGCACAAGCAATGTAAGAACAGGAAATACTTTCTTTTTCATTTTATCCGCTCCTAAGCCTTTTTTTCCAGAAACAATTCATTTCTCAAAACTTCGTTAAAACTTTAAAGCAACCGGATACCAACCAGGAATTTCGTGGTATAGAATTTTGTCAATAAATCTTCTAAGGGGCTTGGGTAAGAATTTGTAACGATGAAAATCTTTATGGCTTACAAATGCTCCTTCGCATAAGGTAGGGCTAGAATAAAATTCAGAAAGATAAAAGGTTGTAAGCGTTTTAAATAATTCTGATACAGTTTTTGTGGTTAACTGATAATTCCAAAAGCTTCTTTTGGGATGGTATTCAAGGGTTACAACAAAAACATTACCCTTAAAATCATTTATTGCCTCAACAATTTCCATTCTCAACGATGGTTCGATATGCTCAAAAACTGAGACCGAAACAACATGAGTAATATCCTGGTTGGCTGAGAAAAGTTTTTTTAATTCTTCGCGATTTGCATTTTTTTTAACTAATTTAATGTTATCAGTAGAGCCGTTCATTTCTCCTAAATTAGGGTCCATTACAATTATCTTTTTGATATATTTTGACAATAGCAAAGCGAAGGCGCCGAACCCTGTGTCTGGCGAACCGCCGCCAATATCTAAGACTATTGAGTTCTGGTCTAAATCGAGCAACTCAATAGCTTTGAAATATTCCCAAAACCTTTGGCTCAATTTTCCTCCGCAATAATCTTTGTTGTCAGGATTTCGACCATCCCATTCAGACGGAAAATTTTTTGTTGAAAATTTAGACCATAATTCTGATTTAATTTTCTGCGTTAATTCATTTTGCACAGGTTTAATATAATTTAATTTCCGGTTTTGTTTAATATTATTTCTGTTAACCTACTCCAATTTCATAATAAATGCTAAAGCGTAATAAGTTGCAATATTTTTTGTTCCGACTCCAAAAACGGCTGTCGAGCCAGAAAGAGAATGGGTGTGTGCGCCAGAAGATTCTGTTTGATGATATGCTGCTGGATTAGTATCGCTATATCTGAGTCCCCACGAATTATGGTTTTCATCTTTAAACTGTGAAATACCGTGGGTATGCGCTCCAGCGTTTACCGTAGTCAATGTTCCAACTCCATGTGTGTGCGATGGTATTTGGCCATCTCCATTTTGAGTTAAAGTTCCCGTAATGTTTGTTTTAGCTATGCCTCCGTCGTCTTGTCTTGCACCTACCACAAACCTATCCCTCAAGTCAGGTGTCCCATTATTTCCATCGCATAGTGCCCAACCCGAAGGAATAGTGGCTACTGTGCCAGACCACATTACAATGACTCCCTTTGGCACACCATGCTCCGCTCTTAAGGCATATGCTCCCGAAGCCATTCTTTGCCTTGGGCTCATTACTTCATTCCCTACTTTAATTTCTAAAAAGTAAGGTTTATCAAAAGCTAAATTTAAGTTAGCAACAGAGCCGAGAAGGACAGCGAATATCCCTTTATTTATTACTATTCCTGTCTGTGTTTCTTCCCATAAGAGATTGCCTGCGGTTTCAGCGTCATAGATACGAAAGGTTAAATTGTATGAGCCATTTAGAGGCACTCCTCCTGTGTCAGTTAGCCTGCCTTGGTAGTTGATGAGATGAGGAACTTCTGCCAGGACGTAGGGTGCGAATGACAAAGTGCAAACAAGCGCAAGCAATGCAAGAACAGGAAATACTTTCTTTTTCATTTTAAACCCCTCCGTTTACTACTTCAATAATATTTTAAAAATGAGAAATGACTAATCAACTTGCTGAGCGGTAAGGAATAAAGCTTTTTCTAAAGTAGTGAAAAAATCCTGGTAAGTTGCCGGGTCGTCTACGGATTGAGTGCCGTATTGCGCGTTTGCTCTAACTAGTAATTGTTTTTCGCCTCTCGACCGCACGCTTACAGTCATAGTCACAACACCTATGCCAATAAATTTGGTGCCGGTAATAGTTCCTAAATCAAAATCGGCTTTATCAAGTATAAAATCTAAATCCTGCATCGCGCTAATTACAGTTTGCATCATTTTCTTTTTATCTGTTGTGTCGAATGCCCTTGTCTGCATAGCCCTTAGCTTAACCTGGCTCTCGCTCATTTCAAAAGCTTTGCCAGCAGTAGTTGCGCAACCAGCAAAAATTATAGGCATGATCAAAAACAATAATAACGTTTTTTTGCTAATTTGCTTCATATTTGTTGGGCCTCCAGGAATATTGACTTTGACAAACTTTCATAGAATTTTTGATATATCTGGGGTTCTTTTACCGTTTCAAATCTGCTTATTTGATTGCTTAAATTCCAAACTATCCTCTGGAATGTCACTCGCACCGCAATCTTAGAGCCGTCAAGAGAAGGCTTAACTACCACCGAAGCTTTTACTTGCTGGGTTTTATCACAACCCGCAGTTGCGTTAGCATATGAGCCGAAAAAAGCAGAAACAAGGTCAAGCATTACAGCTCCAGTAATTTGGGCCGCATTTGTCGCATCCGCGTTTTTGTATGCGCTTACCAGGCCTAAATCAGTTTCGCTTTCGCTTAAAGTAAAACCCAAATCCTGTAAAACTCCAGCAACAGATGTAATAATTGCTTTCTCATCTTTCGTATCATACTGCCGCATTTGTAATTGACGATATTCAAGATATTTCTCTGATGGTTTCAAGAAACCTTTTGGCACCGTGGCACAACCAGCGAAAAAACATATCAACAACAAAACCAAAAATGTTTTTACTAAACACTTTCTCATTTAGTAATTAAAATTTTGAAGAGTGATAAGCAAAATCTCTTACTTTATTATCTTTATCAAACTTGATAACTACCGTAAGCGTCCTTTGTGAGGTAGATTTCGAGCCAGAGCTTCCGCTCCCGCCTACGCCTGCGAGTATTAAGAACAGTCCGCTTTCACCTTCACTTTGTGAATATGTAACGTCCGTAGCAATTTTGTCATAAACCCAAACTTCCCTTCTTTCTTCATCCGTAGTAACCACATTAGGCGAACCTAAGGCTTCAATTACCTGCGCTGATGTCATTCCTACTTTGATATTTCGCTGAACCGTTCCCACAGTAAGCCTGTCACCTGTATCATCCTGAACATTTTTCCTGTGAACATTAGCAGAAGCACAGCCAGTGAATGCGACTAAAACCATCAAAAGTATATATTTTCTTTTCATTTTATGCCTCCTTTTGGCTTTTTGTATTTAAATACTAACGCGGCAAAACAAAATTGTAAACCCTAATATTTCGCAAATCAATCACGCAAAATCTTCCACTTTCCACCCCGGAGGTGGAAACGGTTATGCTTATTGTACGCTTTCGTGGCATAAAATATGTTTCAGATAAAAGAATACAAAATACTACTAATAGTTATAGTAGCTGTCCCCGGAACTCTTATCAACGGTCACTGACGTATTGTGTCCTCGGAATTGTTATTTTATTTTTTCTTTTCTTCTAAAAATATCTTAAAAAATTTATGATCTTTAACAATCAGTCGCCCAGCGTCAATATCAATAAATATATTTTTGCAAGAACACGAAATACAATTGCTTGGCCAAGATGGTAAAATATCTCCACATTTGGTGCATTCATAAAATAAATTTTTCCCAGTTGGATAGCCACTCGTGGATTTGATATCAAAAGGAATGTAGTATTTTTTATTGTTATTGGTCATTTATTTTACTCTGTTACTATGCCTAAGTATCCTTGTTCAACTAACTCTTGAACACTAGAATTTAGTTCATATTGCATACCGCCTCCTGGTTGATTAAATGCAGGCGCAGCGGGACCTCCGTAAACATCAAAAGGTTTAAGAACCTGATATGTATTAACTGGCGAATTAGCTGCTCCAGAGGGTAACGATCTGGCAACAGCAGGAACGCCTTGAGGAGACACGAATCTTCCGTCTGGCGAACCATATCTATCAATAATAGTACCTGGTTGCAAAGTCATTCTTTCTGGCGTATCGGCAAACCCTCTATTAGGAGGAAAAACTGTAATCCCTTCATCTTCATATAAAACTTCACCTGTAACAGGATCAGACGCACGGAATCCAACAGGTTTACCTCCTGAGTTTTTCAGTGACAAAGCAGTAATACTCGGGCTCGCGCCTTTTGCTTGATTATACCATTGTGACATTTTGTTGCCAACAGCTTGTCCTGCTCGTTGAAGGTGCTGACCAAATGGTAATTTTCCTATACCTTTACCTATAGCGTTGCCAATTGCCCTGCCTGCTGATGTGTTAGCGCCCCCGCCTAAAACTCCACCCCAAGCTGCACCCGTCATTACAGCGCCCCAGGAAAAAGCTCCAGATACAGAACTATGCACTGCACCAGCTGCTCCTCCGGCAACAATACCAATAAGAGCACCACCCAAAATAGTTCCGGCTCCAGGAACAAAAGAACCCGCACCTGCCACAGCACCAGCTATTGCTCCTGAACCCAATGCTGCCCAAACAGCAGTCCAACTAGTAAGTTGCCCAGATACGCCAGCAATAGCAACATTAGCAACAGCGCCAACAACTACCCATGCTGCTATATAAAGAGCGGCAGCAAAAAACCACCACATGTGCCCTGTCGGGTCTACATAATTTAAAGGGTTGTTATTGCAATATGTATAGCGATTTAAGGTTTGCGGATTAAAAGGCGCTTGAACGATGGTGTCGGGGGTTATAAACCTCCCAATCTCCGGGTCGTAGTAGCGGGCGCCGTAGAAGTAGAGGCCGGTTGAGTCAAGTTCTTTGCCGGTAAATTTATAATTGGTAACATTTGTTCCTTCGTTGCGTGCTAACGCGCCGTATGGCGTGTATTCGCAGTATTGGACAAGCGCTCCATTAGCATCAGTGATAACATTTGAAGAACCAAGATGGTCGCCGTGATAATAGTTTATAGTTGATGGTTGAGAGTTGATAGTTTCAATACTGCAAACGCGGGTTGAGCCGGCAAAAATATGTTTAACAGCTTTCTGCTGTCCGTTTTCACTCGTCAACTCATAAAGAGAGCCGATATAAGTTGTTTCTTTAGTAGTTCCTAAACCCTCTACCCTAACACCTACACGCCCACCGTCTCCATCATAGGTAAACGTTGATGTTGAGCTTGGTTCAACTACTTTGGTAAGACGGTTTTCAGCGTCGTATTCAAGGGTTTTATTTTTACCGACAGTCATATTGCCGTTAGCATCATACTGGTAGGCGAAGCCACCAGCCTGCGTTACAGCATGAGGGCCCGCATTTTGGCCATAAGCCATAACACCAAGGTCTGATTTATAAGTCATATTGCCGATTGAGTCGTATTGATAATTGAAATTTGTGTAACCGCCGCCAACTGCCGGGACATTGCTCGCCTGGGTTAAACGGTTTAGCTCATCATAGGTATAGGTGCGGATATTGCTTCGTTTATTATCGGTTAAAGTTGTGATGTTACCATTTTTGTCAAAGATGTAATTTAAATCCTGTAAGGTTGTGGTTGGGCTTACGGTTAAGATATTCGTTAGCCGCAAATCCTGGCCGTAGGTATAGTTAGTTTGAGCGTTGTTTCCGTATTGGATATTTTTGATTTGGCCTTTGGCATTGTAGTTTATTGAGTTTACATAGTTTGTTGAACCTGCTGAATCTGAAACTTTTTCCAATGAGCCGCTATTTGCATCGTAAGAATAATTTATAACTGTGTTATCGGGGTAGGTAAGCGCAGTGAGCCGGTCTAAGATATCGTAACTACGCAATACCTGATACGTGTTACCTGATACAGTTTTAATGCTCTTAATTTCCCTTCCTAATTTATCATAGAAGAATTCGGTTGAGCCGCTTGAATCAATTACTTTGGACAAGCGGCCAATGCAGTTTTCTTTTGATGCCTCGTCATATGCATAATTAACTTCGTCTATCGTCCCCCGTCCATCGTCCTTCGTCTTTTTCGACAAACGGTTTAGTTCGTCGTAATTAAAAGTAATGATTTGATTTTTGGCATCGGTTTGCTTGGTGAGATTACCTAATATGTCATATTCATAAAGCCAGGTGCCCATATCCGGGTCGAGCATTTTAAGTTTGCGGCCTATTGAGTCGTAGAAAATCTGGGTAATATTACCTTTGCTGTCGGTTAGCTTAGTAAGGTTATTTTGAATGTCGTATTCGTAGGTTGTTTTATAAACTCCTCCCTGGGTAAATTCGGTGATTTCAATGTTATTGCCGTAAACATCTTTGAGCGTTCCTTTTTTGTGGCCTTCGGGGTCGGTTGTTTCAATGTAGAGAGGGTTTATGTAATTTATGCTGGCCTCGGCATCCTTGAGGGTTCCCGGAAAATCTGAAATAGTTTTTTTGACTCTTCCCCTTATATCGTATTCATAGCGCACATAGGAAATTTGGGATGTGTCTTCATCAATGTAATGGGGCAGTGATTCACTACTTACTGCTCCTCTGTTGTTAAAATAAGTTTCACTTGAAACCTGCCTTGCCTGGCTGCCGTCTTCCCCTACAGAAACTGCCTTATATGCCCTTCCTAAACCATCAATATATTCTGTTTTGGAGTGCCCTAAAGCATTAGTAGCCACTTTGGTGTTAAAGTCAGGATATGAATACGTGGCAACTGTTTCATTGTAAGCATTTTTTACGCTGGTAACCCTGGCTAAAGAGTCGTAAAAAGTTTGCGAAGTATTTCCGTTTGTGTCAGTTACTGAAGTAACTACACCGAATTTATAATTATAAGTTTGCGTTACTGCGTGGCCTAAATTATTGGTTACTTTTAAAGGATAGGCGTAAAATTGAGTATCGTATTCGGTTGTGACCGAGCGGCCCAAAGCATCAGTGGTTGAAGTTAGGTTACCAAATGAATCATAAGCGTAGAGAGCTGAAGATGGGGTTAAAGTGCTTGTTAATGGGTTGACAACAAAAATGTTTTCTTTGGAAAGATTTCCTCTGTCGTCGTACTCGGCGGTTTTTTTGGTGATAATGTTTCCGTCTTTGTCTTTAAGCAAAGATTCAATGGGGCGGTTGAAGCCTTCAAATGCCTGGGAATAAGCAATAGCTGCGATTTTTTCATCGCCTGCCTTGGAAGTGTCTCCCTCATTTTTTGTTTCAATGACGTTACCGATATTATCGTAGGTAAAAAGATTTTTGGTTGAAAGGCTGGTTGTATTTTCTTCGTAAACGGTTGTATCTTGCGCAATCAGCGCAGGGAAACCCAAACAGTTTTCTCCGGCAGTTGCTTTTTTAACTTCGTAAGTATTTACACTTTGGCTGATGAGTTTTCCATTTCCGTCATAGGCGATTATTTTTTCAATTTGTCCCTTGAGCGCGCCGTCCTGGCCGGATTTTCCCTGATAAAAGTAAGTTTCACTGTAATTATTGGTTATCGGGTCAGTTACTGTAATTTTGGCAAAGCCGCGAAATTCACGCTCTGTTGCGTCAAAGTAGCCGCCGGAATAGGAGAAATTTTGCGTATAGGTTACAAGGGCATTTATGTTATTAATAAGGGAAATTGAACTCGCGACATAAACGGGAAACGGAAGAAGACCGTTTTCGTATTGTGAAGCATATGTATAAACAACTTTGGTTTTACCGCCGATTGAATTATCTATCTCGATAAGCAAATCTGCGGGTTTATTGGTTGAAAGCTGTGTTGTCCAGCGCTCTATTCCGATTTCTTCTTTATCGAAAGAAGCGGCATCAGTGAGGCCGTCACCGTTAAAATCACCAGTGGTTGCTGAATCATCGCTGGATACGCCGAAATTATCAAGCCATACGCCTTTGTCTACAAAATTTTGCCCGGTTGAAATGGCGTAATACCATTTGCTTGCCGGCTTATCCCAATAGCCGATATCTGCTAAACCGTCATTATTAAAATCGGAAATGGTTGCATCCTGATTTGTTGCGTAGCCGGAAACCCAGCTTGTTTCGTCAACGAAAGCCTTGCTGTCAGAGAAAGCTATTTTAAATTCGCCGGTTGATTTTTTAAACAAACAAAGGTCACCTAGCGAATCTCCGTTAAAATCTCCGCCTAAAGTAACGTAACCCGCGTTAGCGGAACTTGCGGCAAGCCATACAGTAAGCGGCCCAAAGCCAGAACCTGTGCCTAAAGCAACTTTTATCTCTCCAGTTTCTTTATTGTAAATACCAAAATCGGTATATTTATCAGCATTGAAATTACCGGTAAAAGGCTGCCAGGGATAAACAGGAATGTTGTAACACTCTTGAACATCTTCGCATTCTTCAAACCATAAAAACCCTGAACACACCTCATATGACCGGCACTCCTGTCTTTGGTAACTTGGCGAAGGAATAGTTAGCCAGGTGCCGGAAGCTGAAAATCCAGAATCATTGGAAAGAGCAACTTTTAATTCGCCGGTTGTAAAGCTATAAGCTGCCACGTCACTCTTTGCGTCGCCGTTAAAATCGCCAGATAGAGGTAACCATTCGCTTGAATTGCCAAAACCCGTAAGCCACTCGACCGCGTTTCTGAATACACCTTTATCAGAAAGGCATATTTCCCATTTACCGGTTGCTGAATTATGCAGGCCCAAATCAGTTAAAGCATCGCCGTTAAAATCTCCCATTACCGGATTAGTTGTGCTGTTGGCGACTGCAACGTCAACGCCTTTTGTCTGTAAAACAGTTAAATTACCGCTATCGGTAATACGCGCAGATATTTCATGGTCTCCGACGCCGGAAAAAGATACGGTTGTTGCGTAACTGGAATTAAAATTACCTGAGGCGATCTCTACGCCGTCTTTTTTTAGAGAAAAAATCATTGCATCAGAATCAGGGTCAGTTGCGGAAAGAGTTATAGTAAATTCTTCATTAGGTGCAACCGTATATTTGCTTAAGGTTAAGGTAGCTTGCGGAATGCGGTTTAAGCTTGTTACAATGACTTTTGCATTTTGCGTAACTGTATCAATGCCGTCTGAAGCGGTAACCGTAACATTGTAGGTGCCGCTATCGTTATAACCAGGTATCCACCTGCCCTGGCTGTCGAAAGGCGTGCTATAGTAAAGAGAAATTGCATCGTTATCGGGATCGGAAACAACAGGGGTGATAACGATTGTTTCACCTTCGTTGGCGGTTATATCGGAGATAGCATTTAAAACAGGCGGACGATTTATATTGGTTACGGTTATTTTTACTTCCTGGGTATCTTTTAGATTACTTGTGTCGGTTGCGGTTACTGTTATAGTATAGACGCCGGAGCTTGTATAATTTGTCTGCCACTCTCCGTTGCTATTTAGAGGCTGACTAAAAGTATAAGTTATTGTGTCGCCGTCCGCATCAGTCGCGTGAGGGATAATTTTTACCAATTCATTTTCGTTTGCCGTGGTATCAGGAATGTAGTCAAGGACAGGCGGATTATCAACGCCTACCACTTGAAGAGTTATTTCGTTGCTTTCTATAAAGGCGCCTTCGCTGTCAGTTGCTTTAAATTTTATCTTTTCTGTGCCGGCCCAGCCTGCGCCTTGCGAAAAGGTAACCTGGTTAGTTGTGGAATCTATAGTTACGCTTATCTGGGAATTGCCGGATGCGGTGTAAGTTAATGCATAACCATCAGGGCTTGTGAAATAGTCATCAAGGTCGATAATATTAGTTTTTGATTCATTCTCCTGCCAACTGAAATTAGCAATAACCTGGGTTTGCGCAGGCGGATTGGATGCTATTGTTGGAATAAAGCCGGAATTTAGAACGTAACTTTGACTTTGTGATTTTCCGCAAACCGGTTCAGCAAATGTCGCCTGCCAGATTTTGGCAGATACGCCGATTGCAGCTTTCCCGCCCTGTGTTAAAGCACCGGAACTTAATTTATAACTTGCGCTTTGGGCGTTATACGCAACTGCATCGCGTATGGGACCGAAGGCAAAAAGGTGTAAAAAAATCAGAAAGACTATACAGCTTTTATAAACCAAATTATTTCTATTACAAAAATAACTCATTGATTTCGCTATTTCGCAGTTTGGTACTCAAAGCTCTGCTTCGGCAGTTCCTTGCCGTCAGCCCCCTGCTGAATAATCGACTTAAGCAATGAACGATTTGTATCAACGCTATATTCGTATTCTAAAATATATTTCCATGCGAGTTCTGAATTTACTTTAACTTGTATTTCTTTTAAACGTTTGGCGGTTGAGATTTTTGAAGTTGAAATGTAGCTTGAAGGTATATCCTCGCGGCCTTCCAGGAAAAACTCCACTGAGCTAGCGGGTGAAAGGCCCGCATCATTTCCGGTATAATCAATGCAGCTAAGATAGCATTTACCCTGATCTTTTATGTAGGTATATTCGATATAGTTTTTATTGGTATCTATTGCTTTGGTAATGTACCAGGAGTATGTACCGGAAGTTGAAACTTCTTTAGAGTTTGCAGTTTGGCCAAGCCTGATGACGCTGCCATCTTTGCCGATTATTTTCCAGGAATCATCCGGCTCTTTGAAGAATTTGGCAAAACTGCTTTCTATTTTTGCCTGATAAAGGTTATCAGTTAAATGAACCAATTCGGTTGTGCCGCTATCGGTTACAAAATAAAAGGTGTCTTTGATGTCGTCGTAGCTTGGCGGGCCAAGCCGTGTTGAGCGTACAATGTAACCGGGATTCAGGTTAAAACCGATACCAAGCCATGAGTTAGAATTGGATGAGCGGTAGTTTAAGGCTAAGCTTGGCTGCATTCCTTTTCTTCCGGGGCTTACTGCAAGAGGTATTGAGTGGCCAAATGAGCCGGTAAACATATCAGGCAGAGGTATTTTTGTGTAACTGCCGATAGGGGCACCTGATGAGATCATATCCTTTAATGCGGCATAAGTTGAAAAATGCATTATAGAAAAATGTATGGAATAACTGTCAGTTGCAACGGTTGAAATTTGGCCGGTTGGAATAATTTTGTCCTGAATATAGTCATAGAAACCAAGCTCAACAGAAGTCCCCGGAATTTCTGCCTGGTTAAGAGTATAAGTTATGGTCGCCGGAATTTGAAAAACAAGCCCATAAGGCTTACATTCCACTACGCTTAAAAGAGTTTCATTCGCGGGTTTTTGAGATTCCAATGTATCTTTATTAACGTTTAGTATTTTGATATAGGCGTTCTGGCTAAGAGCGCCATCGGGAATTGTTAATTTTACTTTTCCATCGGGCGATATAACCTCTCCTCCTTCAGGCGTTATGAGCGTTCCCCTATAAAGATTTACTTTTATCGAGGCAGAAGCGACATTACCTGCGGCGTCACGCGCTTGCTTGGTTATTATGTTTTCTCCTTCCTGGGCAAGAGTAACATTCTCAGAGAAAGCCACACCATCGATTGTTCCGGCTAATGTAACTTGCGTATCTTCTACTACGCCTCCGTCTTGAGGAGAAGTAATTATTATGGCTGGCGGGGTTTTATCAATGGTAAAACTTATTTGTTTGTTTGCTGAATTACCTGCCGCGTCCTGCGCGGTTATAGTAACATTATGATTGTCTTCTGCTATGTAAGGAGATTCGTTACCGGAAATTTTTATTTCTTGTGCGGGCGTGAGATTGTCATTTACCGTAAGAGTTAAAGTTACGTTTTGATTTGTAGGCGAGGCAACTGGGTTTATGGATATGCCAGGTGCCGTTGTATCAAGAATTATCGTATCGGAATAAACTTCTGACCAGTTGCCTGCGTTATCTTTATATTTAACATGGACTGTTTTTTGTCCATCCCCGGAAGCTAATGCCCAGGTTTTGGCTGTTGCATAATTTTCGGCAGATGACCAGGTTGAGTTGTCATTTGAAAATTGCATTTGAGAGAGCCCGCTTCCGCCTGCGTTATCAGAAGCGGAAAGATTAAGAGTAGCTGCGGTTGAATTAACATACCGGGCGTCATTGTTTATTTTAAGAGTCCCCGTAGGCGGAGTTGCGTCGGGAACATTGATTGTATATGTTCCTTTTTTCGTCCAGTCAACAAATGCATTGTAGTCGTCTTTTACGTAAAGATAAGTATTTTTTGCCCCGCCGAATGTAGATTTAAAGGTTACTGCCCACTTGATAGTCAAGGTGGTGCCTGAATTTGAAATTGTGCTTTTTGAGCAATTTAGCTTTACATAAGAGTTCTCAATTGTGTTAGCTGACTTGGGAGCAAAACCTCCCAGCCAGGATGAACCTGCGTCATTCGCAAGATAAAATTTATTTGCATTTTGGTCATAGTAAGCATATAAACAGTTAGCCTGGCTTGTAGAGGTATTCATTAAAAAAAGACCATATTGAATGTTTTTATAGCCATCTGGGTCAGAAAAAATGGTTGTAAATATCACTTGCTGGTTAGGGCTGATTGAACCGCTGGAAGGCGTAATTGTGCCAATTGCAGGAGGCCGGTTAGATATCCAGGTTCCTTTCTGTTTCCAGCCCGCGTAAGCGTTTGAGTCATCTTTAACATATAGATAAGTCCTCTTTGAGCCATAGAAGGTTGATTTAAGAGTTACTGCCCATTTAACTGTCAGAGTTGTGCCGGAACCGGTTATCGCAGTATTTGCGCAATTTAATTTTACATAGGGATTTTCAATTACATTGTTTGAGCCAGGGGTATACCCTCCAAGCCAAGAATTGTTTCTATCGTTACGTAGATATAGCTTATTGGTATTTTGGTTGTAGTAGCCGTAGAAACACCTGGCGCCTGAAGTTGAAGTGTTTATAAGAAAATAAACAAATTGGATGTTCTGCCAACCGTCTGCGTCGGAAAAAGTAGTTGTAAAATAAGTTTCCTGGTTAATAGCGGATGAGCCGCTTGCCGGCGTAATTGTTCCTATCGCCGGCTTTGAATTTGCGGCAAAGACCGAAAGCGGCAGAAGCGTTAAACAGAGAATAATTATTGTGGCTGGCGGGAACCTTTTAAACCTGACTTGAACGTTTTTGCAATTAAACATACTCTTTACTAACACAGCAAAAAACTTTATTATTTTGCAGTGTAAAACCTACCTAGAAACAATTTCTGAAAATGGTAACAATTTTGGTATAGCATAGATTTGATGATTTGTCAAATTTATTTTTATTTTTTTTCAAATCATAAATATTAGCGGTCCGCCGGTAATTTTACTCTAAAACAACCTTGAAAATGCTGGACTTCTAGAAAATTATCCGCAAAAAACATTCTTTAAAATAAACTCAGGCAGAAATATTTTCCTGCCTGAGTTTTGTGCTACAAAATTTGCCAGCTTCTCCTGCCCTGGTTAGTTTTGCTGAGGCCTTACTATGTTACAAGTGCCCGCACTACCGCCAGCACATTGAAATATTCCATTTGCCTGTATACTAAGTGTATAAGTATTGCCAGTCTGATTCTGCGTAGCGTTTCTTGTTACCCTGGCTATAATGCTGCCGGGAGAATTTTGCGGGTCTATGCCTGCTATTAGTGTTGGCGCACCAAAAAACTTAAGCGTTGCAGTGGGGTCACTGATGTCAAGGCTGGCCATGACACCTACGGTTCTACCGCGCTCTGCAGCGTATCTTAATTGGGCGCTCCGTATAGAGCCAAGAAGAGCAATTCCTTCTGCTGCGCGGCCTCTTTCAGCAACTCTGAAAAATTGAGGTAAACCCACCATTGCGAGAATGCCTATGATTACCACTACAATAATCAATTCCATCAATGTAAAACCCCTTTTCATCTTGCACCTCCCCGTTTGAATGAAACATACAATCAACATATAAGTCTACTAGCCCTCCTTGTTGCATCGATGTCACACATTTGACGACTGAGACTAATGTTTTCCACCTCCTTTTTAAAATTAAAAATTAGTTCTATACGCCCCAATAAAAGGATCTGCGCCCTTTTAAATTTCACTAAAACCGTGCCGGATGTATATTTTGATATTTTATTTTTACCGGCAACAAAAATGGCCTTAGCAAATATTTCTGACGCAGATAATATTTTTCCTAAGAAAAGCTGCTGGTTTCTGAATATTAAAATAGAGTGGGCGGATGGATTAAAAACTTTTAAATAGTTAGAGAATGCGGAAAGTTTAAAATTCCAATATGCAGAATAAACGATTTCTGCCAGATATGTGTTTAAGTTTAGCTGGGTGTTAAAAACTATAGATAAGGCAAGAGTGCCGGCGGATAAGGAATATTTTTCTTGTCGGGCAATATAAGCAAGAAGGTAATGATACAGATATCGCGGAAGGCAAAGTAGAAGATAATTTTCAGTAAATAGGTGTTCAAAAAACGGGGGCCCCTGCGCTTTGATAGGTGAAAGTTTTATTTCTGTATCACCGATAACTCTATCGTCGCGCATAAGAAGCTTTGTAAGGGAAGTAAAAAGAGTGAATATGGCTGACTGAACAGACGCAGAAATGACATCGTAGTATGAATGCATCTTAGGCATAAGAGAAGAATATCGCAAGGCTCCTACAAAAAAGGCGCCGGCTTTACGTGTGCAGTTTTTCCCAAAGAAAAAAAGTTTTTGGCTGTGCTCTGTAATACTTAAAGTAGTGGCGTAAGGAAGATTGATACGGACACTACGCAAAACAGGCGCGCCAAGAGAAACAGTAATTTCGGCGCAAAGCATAAGAAGAAATAAGAAAATAATTTTGCGGGCGGGCGAAAGATAGTTTTCTTTAAGCTTACGGTAGCAGAACGAACTAAGCCTTTCATAAAAGCGCAAACCGAAACTGCGCTGTAATATTTTTCTGGTTTTGGCGAAATATCTTTTTACCATATTTTTAAGATTATTCCGCCACGGATTCGCCTATTATCCTTCATTGTGAAGACAAAGCTTCAATTCGGATATAACATAGAGTTTTTCGAATAACAAGGCAAAAAGGCAGATTTTTTCTATTTCTGTGATTTAGATACCGGGATTGCCCTTATTATATATAGGTAAGCTTGAATTGTGAAAACGTTTTCGTTTTAAGAAATTATTTTCGGGAATTTGCCAGCCCTGGCGGGTTAATCTATTAAAGAAAATAAATGTTCGCTAAATATAAGCTTTGTTTTTCCCAGTGAATCTCCTCGGGCTAAAGCCCGTGGATTTCTGCGCGTCGATTAAAATAAATTTCTAACCTTTTAGTTTTCTCGAGGCCTTACTAGTTGGCATGCACCTGCGAGGCCGCCTGCGCATGTAAAAATTCCATTTGCCTGTATGCCTAAAACATAATTATTACCAGCCTGATTTTGATTAGCGTTTCTTGTTACTGTTGCTACAACAGCACCGGGGTTGTTCTGCGGATCTACGCCTGCTACTAATATAGGGGCGTTAAAAAATTTAAGCGACGGGCTTGGGTCCGTAATATCAAGGTCAGTAATGACGCCTGCAGTTGTGCTGTGCTCTGCAGCAAATCTTAATTGAGCATTCCCTATATAGCTTAACAGGGTAACTCCTTCTGCTGCGTGGCCCCTTTCAACAACTCTGAAAAATTGTGGTAAAGCTATCATTGCGAGAATGCCTATGATTACTATTATGATAACCAATTCCATCAATGTAAAACACTTTTTCATTTTACACCTCCCCGCCAAAATGGAATATATAATTAATATCTTATTTTACCATAATTTCGAGATTGCCGTCAGTATTATATATTTGTTACGATTTTCAGGAATTTGCGCTTACTGAGCTCTTGGAAGGTAAATTAGCGGGCTTTGCGTTTTATTGGCTTTTATTTTGATACAGAATAAAAACATTAAGAATCAAGCGTTGGGTTGCTGGAATTTAAACTGTTCTTTTACTTTGGGGCGGGTAAAGAAAAATATTATGGTTAAATACCATAGAAAAAATATCACATTTAATATTGATACAATTATTAATCTTCCTATTCTTGGTGCATTTTCTAATACTTTACCATAAGTCTGTTTTAATGTTTCCTGTTTTTCAGGTGGATATTTTTTTATGTCTTCTTCAAAACTAGCCATCGCTTTTTCTTTGTATTCTTGCATTTCTAATAATTGCCCTGCTGATTTTTCTTGTGACCGAATAAATTCTTTATTTTCGGCTATTGGCATCAAAAATTGCAACCCTATATAAAATATCATCAACTTTACTAAAAATCTCCTTGCCCATTCTTTTAGTCTTAAAATGTTAATACCTAAGGTGATTTCGAACAGCGAAAGAACAACAATTAAGATATACAAAATTATTCCGTAGGGTTTCAAAAAAGACTCCAAGTGAAGCTTAATACACTTGGGATTTAGGGTATACAGCAATGCTAGCGCAGTAGATAAAATAATTAATACCGCAAAGATGGTTACCCCTATTGATCTTTTCTTATCGCTCACACTTAACGCTCCTTTTATTCTATACAACCCTAATCGTCGGCAACGATTTTCAAAAATTTGCGCTTGCCCAGCTTAAGAACCAATCCCCGAGAAGGAATTTTTAGGGTTTGATCTTTTACGGTTGAGGTTTTGGATGGGTCAGCTTCTACGATTGAAATTCCTCCCTGCGCCAGCAGGCGGCGGGCTTCATTTTTGGAGAGAACTATTTTCTGGCTGAAAAGCACTTCTATCAAATCTACGTTTTCCTTGCTTGCATGATATATTGGTATATCTTTCGGCAGTTCTTTATTGGAAAATATTTTTTCAAATTCTTCTTTTTCTTTTTTGCCGGATTCTTTGGAATAATAAAAAGAAACTATCTCCTCGGCAAGCATAAGTTTTGCTTCTTTAGGGTGCATCTTTTTTACTTTTTCAAGCGGGATATCCGTAAGCAGCCTGAAATATTCAAGCATTACTTCATCGGATATGCTCATAAGCTTTCCAAACATACTTTTTGGCTCTTCGGTTATACCTATATAATTGCCTAAAGACTTGGACATCTTATTTTTGCCATCTAAGCCCACAAGCAGCGGCATAGTAACTATTGCCTGCGAAGACTTTCCGTAAACTTCCTGTAAGTGCCTGCCGACAATTAAATTAAATTTCTGGTCTGTTCCGCCAAATTCTATGTCAGCGTCCATCATAACCGAGTCATAGCCCTGAATCAAAGGATAAACCATTTCAACTATTGTTAACGGACGGTTTTCCTTCATGCGCAGGCTAAAATCATCCCTTTCAAGCATTCTTGCAACAGTATAGGAAGAAAGCAGAGAAAGGAATTTCGATATGTCCATTGCTTTATACCAGGTGCTGTTAAAAATTATTTTTGTCTTTTGTTTATCGAGAATTTTAAAGGCCTGCTCTGTGTAGGTTGAGGCATTATCTTTAATTTCATCTTCGCTTAAAACAGGCCGCAAAATGCTTCTTCCGGAAGGGTCACCGATTTTGGCGGTGAAATCACCGATAATTAAATTAACGAAGTGGCCTAAGTCCTGGAGTTTACGCAGTTTGCGAAGAAGGACGGTGTGGCCAAGATGAATGTCTCTTGCGGTTGGGTCAAAGCCGATTTTTAATTTCAGGGGCTTGTGGCTTGTTAAGGATTTCTCGAGTTTGCTGGTAAGTTCATCTAGCGAAATTACATCAACGGCATTCTCTTTTATGCAATCGAGATGGCGTTCGATTTCTTTTTTCACTCAGCTTAAGACTCCTTTTAAAATATTTACCGAAACTAGGCCTGGCTTGCCTGTGCTTCTGTCCTTGCTGAAAGGCCTATCTTAGCAGAGCCTGGGTCAATTTTTATAATCTTTACTTTAAGCTTATCCGCGGGTTTTAGTTTTTCCATTACTTCTTTGTCTATTTCTCCTGAAAAAACCAGGCCCTCGAGTTCTTCTTCAAGCTTTACAAACACACCGAAATTAGTAACTTTTACAACCTCGCCTTCTAAAATCGTGTCTATCGGATATTTTGCCTGTATTGCATCCCACGGGTCGGCTGAAAGTTGTTTTATGCCTAAAATTATTTTCCTGCTTGCCTTGTCTATGCCCAAAACTTTAAAACTTAGATTGGCGCCTCTTTTAAGGACTTCCTGGGCGCGGGTTACGCGCTTGGTCCAGGAGATATCTTCATTGTATATTACACCTTCAAGGCCGTTTTCAAGCTCGGCGTAAGCACAGCCGTCGCCATAGCCTGTTACCTTTCCTTTTACTTCCGAATCCATGGTTATGAGGCTTTCCACATCTTCCCATGGGTCGCGCTCCAGGTGCCTTATGCTTAATGAAATTTTTCGCTCGTTAGGTTCAATACTTATAACCTTTGCCTCGATAGCATCTCCCACCGCAAACATTTCATAAAGATTAAGGAATTTCTTGGTCCAGGAAATTTCGCTTACATGCACAAGCCCTTCAATGCCTTTCTCAAGCTCAACGAATATTCCGTAATTCTGAATGTTTGTAATTCTTCCCTTTATTGTGGTGCCTGATGGATATTTTTGCTCTATTTCTTTCCATGGGTCGGGCGTTGTCTGCTTAAGGCCGAGAGAAATTTTGCCTTTTTCTCTATCAAAGTTAAGAATCATTACCGAAATTTCGTCTCCCACTGCAACTATTTCGGAAGGATGGCTGATTTTTTTCCAACTCATATCCGCAATATGAAGCAACCCGTCAAGGCCTCCTAAATCTATAAACGCTCCGAAGTTAGTAACGCTCTTTACTTTGCCTTTTAGGGTTTTACCTATTTCCATCTCTTCCCATATTTTCTTACGGGATATTTCTTTTTCCATTCTTACGGCGTCTTTACGCGAAAGAATGAAATTTTCCTTATTTTTTGTCATTTTAACTATCTGCAAGAAACACTTTTTAGCGGCTGTAGGCTCTTCGCCTGCGTGCCGGTAGCCGGAAAGGCTTTGCGGCAAGAATCCCTCGACGCCGAAAACTTCAACAATGTAACCGCCTTTTACCTTACGTAGTATTGAGCCCTCGACCAAGTCGCCCTCTTTGTGTTCATTAATTAAGGTATACCAGCCTTTTGATTCTCTGGCGCGCTTAAAGGAAAGTATTATTTTTCCATCTTCGTTTTCAACGTTTTCAACGTATACGTCAACTTCCTTTAGATTCTCGATATCCACACCTGCAAATTCATCGCGCGGCAGCATACCTTCTGACTTGTAGCCCACATCAACTATAACCTCTTTTTGGGTTACGCTGACAATTTTGCCTTTTACGATTTCTCCTTCCTTCAATTCCTTGATTGAAGCGTAATAGGCATTTTCCAGTTCTGATGATACTTTTTCCATTAGCTTTAAACCTCCAATTTATCCCAGGTTAACCCAGGATTAAATATCTAATTTTTCCCTTAAAGTTACCTTACTGGGTATGCGATATCTAATAATAACCGCAGCTTTACGGGGCAACAATTATCTCTTAAAGAGTTGTTTTTGTCAATAACTATAAGCTTTCAGTCTTCAGCTTGCCCTTCAAGGGCAAGCTGAAAGCTTTTCAAAGGTTTTTTATGGTTTCAACCACTTTTGCTGTCACCTGGTGACGGGTATCTTGGCTCTCTAAGCCCTTTACTTTGGAAAAAATAACCTTTATTTTGCCGAATCTTACGAACCTAGCGCCTTTGGGAAGAACTTTATCCGTTCCGTAAACTTTAGCCGCGATGACCGGCGCTTGGGAGTTTTTATAAAGAAAACCTACGCCTTCCTTAAAAGAATCGTAGTTAGTTGCGCGCGTGCCCTGCGGAAAAATCAGCAAAGGTTTATTTTCCAGTATTTTTAAACTCAAGCGCAAAACATGCAAATCCGCCTGGCCTCTTTTAATAGGTATTACATTTATTTTTTTAAGAAACGCCGCAACTAATTTATTTTTGAATAATTCTTCCTTGGCAAGATAATTCAATTGCCGGGGGCACAACATACCCACAACTTCCGGGTCAAGGTAGCTTATGTGGTTTGAGGCCAGGATAAATGGCCCGGTTTTAGGAAATACGTCTTTTCCCTCTACCTCTATTTTGCAGAACAAACTTACAAGCAGAAAACAAAGCCTCTTACAGAATTCATAAGTCATAGATCATTTTCTTGCCTAGAGAAAGTAATCTGTCCGCTTCTTGCTTAGATTTACTTTCAGCGTACACCCTGACAATAGGCTCTGTTCCTGACTGACGAAACATCAGCCAATTATCTTTTGTAATAAGCTTAATACCGTCTAATTTATTTACCCTTTCTACTTTTTTGCCAAAAAGTGACGGCGGCAGTTTAAGGTCGTTTACGCTTTTTTTAAGGCTTTTTACGGGAATTGCTGTCCTGCTGTAAAACCACCTTCCATAAGTTTTATACAAGCCGGACAAAAGTCCGTCGTAAGTTTTTTTCTCGCTAGCCATCATCTCAAGCAATAAAAGCGCTGCCGCAGAACCATCCCTCTCAGGAATATAACCCTTAAAACCAATTCCTCCGGCTTCTTCTCCTCCTATTGAAATAAGGTTTTGCTTAAACAGGCTTGAAATATATTTAAAGCCAACCGGGGTTTCATAACAGGCAACGCCAAGCGACATTGCCACGTCATCTATGATGTTGCTTCCAACAACGGTTTTCCCGATACCGCCTTTTTCATTTCTATTTTTTGCCATATGTATGCTTAGTATGGGAAGTATTACCTGCGCATTTACATAGTTACCTTTGCTGTCAAAGGTTGCAATTCTGTCTGCATCTCCGTCAAGCACTACACCTAAATCGTATTTGCCTGATTTCATTGCTTTTTCCATCGCTATTAGATTTTCTTCAATTGGCTCCGGATGAAAACCACCGAAAGAAGGATTAAACTCATTGTGCAGATAATTTACCTTTATGTTGCACTTACCAAGAACATGTTCAATGAAATTATCTCCTGCACCATACATCACATCGACTAAAATATTAAGTTTTAATTTACGGATTTTATTTAAGTTTACGAATTTTTTCAGAAAATCTACGTAAAGAAGAGTTAAGTCTTTAATCTCCAAAAGTTTTTTGGCCTTAGCTGCCTCTTCGCTTATTAATTTTGGCTTATGTTTATAAAGAAGCGATTCGACTTTGTCAGTAATTTCTTTATCTGCCGCGGCGCCGTCTTTGGTCTTTATCTTAAGTCCGTTAAATTCTGCGCCGTTGTGCGATGCGGTAATCATCACGCCTAAATCGTATTTACCATGCAAGGCGTGAAGGCTTACTGCGGGGGTAGGTACTGCGCGGTTGGATAAAACCGCTTTTATTTTATTTGCCGCAAGAACTAATGCAACAGTTTTTGCAAATTCAGCCGACAAAAACCTGCAATCATAGCCAATTACTACTTTTTTATTTCCCTTTGCCTGTTTATATAAATAATCGGCGATTGCCTGAGAAACTATCCGGACGTTTTCAAAAGTAAAATTATCTGCAATAACTGCGCGCCAGCCGTCTGTCCCGAATTTAATCATTTGACTCCTTTCTGACAGCTATCAGTCATCAGCTTGCCCTTGAAGGCACCCCTTTGGGGGAGGCTGACACCTGAAAGCTTTTATTTGTATAATTTATGCTTCTCTATATACTCCGCCACACTGTCAATAACAAGGTATTTTACAGAAAATCCTTTTTTTATCAACCCTCTTATGTAAGAAGAAGAAATTCCCATCTGCACAATCTGCACAATTATGAATCTGTTTTTTGTTTTTAAGGGGTAGGCTCTACGCTTGGCGACAACAATATTTACTGCTTTTTTTAGGTTTTCAAAATATCTCCAGGTAGGAAAATCGTTAGCTAAGTCGGAACCGACTATAAGGAAAAACTGCGCACGTTTAAATTTATTTTTAAGCTCGCGTACCGTATCTATAGTATATGAAACTCCGCCGCGTTTTATCTCTAAATCAAGCGCTTCAAAACGCCTGTCTCCTTTTATGGTAAGCTTAACCATGCTAAGCCTGTCGCGGCCGTTTACATTATGGCTTTCTTTGTGAGGCGGGATATTGGTAGGAATAAAGAAAACCTTATCCAGCGAAAGCTTTTGGGCCACTTCCTGTGCTAGTATCAAATGCCCTACGTGCGGCGGGTTAAACGTTCCTCCTAGTATTCCTATTCTCATATTTTTAAAGTATACAGCCTACTGTTTACCGTGTGCAGCTTTATATTGTAAACTGTACACTGTTAACTGCAAACTTATTCTCTAACTTGCCCGTCTCCTTCAACTACCCATTTGTAAGTAGTAAGTTCGACTAACCCCATGGGCCCGCGGGCGTGAATTTTATCAGTTGATATTCCTATTTCAGCGCCTAATCCGAATTGGAAGCCGTCGCTAAAGCGCGTTGAAATGTTTACGAAACAGCAGGCAGAGTCAACTTCTTTGGTAAACTTTGCCGCGTTGCTTGCGTTTCTCGTAATTATACTATCTGTGTGGTGGGAACCGTAAAAATTTATATGAGAAATTGCCTCATCGATATTTGCTACAACTTTTATCGTAACTATCAAGTCAAGGTATTCAGCAAACCAGTCCTGGTCTTTTGCTTTCTTTATTTTTTTTAATATCCTGCAGGCATGGCTGTCGCCTCTTATTTCTACTTTATATTTATCAAGCTCGCTTTTTAGCAAAGGAAGGAAAGTATTTGCTATATCTTTATGCACCAGAATTTTTTCAACTGCGTTACACACTGAAGACCTTTGCACTTTTGCATTTATGCAAATGCGGATGGCTTTCCCCATATCATATTCTCTATCTACGAAAATATGGCAGACCCCTTTATAGTGTTTGATTACGGGGATTTTAGATTTTTCTACAACTTTACGTATAAGAGCTTCCCCGCCCCTTGGAATAACCAGGTCTATATATTCGTTTTCAGAAAGTAATAAATCAACTATTTTATGGTCGGTTTTTTCTATGATAAAAAAAGGTTCAAAATCCAAGCCGCTTTCCCGTATCGCTTGTTTAAGAATTTTAGCTATGGCTTTGTTTGAGTTTACGGAGTCTTTGCCGCCGCGGAGTATCGCTATGTTCGATGATTTAAAAAGAAGTCCGGCGCAGTCGCTGGTTACATTAGGCCGCGCCTCAAAAATGACGAAGATAACGCCTATAGGAGTCCTTACTTTTTTAAGTTTAAGGCCGTTGGGCCTTTGCCACTGGTCAATAATTTTCCCAACGGGGTCCGGCAATTTTGCGATGTCCTTTAATGACTCGCTCATTTCAATTAAGCGTTTCTCGGAAAGCGTAAGGCGGTCAATGAAATTTTGCTGTGATTTATTTTTTATGGCCGCCGTAACGTCTTTTGCGTTTTCTTTAAGAATAAATTCTTTATTTTCAATAAGACAATCAGCCATCCGAAATAGTATGGCGTTTTTCTTTTCGTTGTCCAGCCTGGATAACTTGTAACTTGCTTCTTTTGCCTTCTTAACCAAATTTTTTATGTATTTTTGCATAGCGCCCGCTTATTATTGTTTTTTTACAAAGTTATTTCTATGTATTACCTCTTTTTCGAATTTCTTGGTGCGGCAATTGGCTAATTCCTCCGAAGAATAATTAACAAGCCCGCAGCCCAAGACCTTTCCGGATTCATCTAAGACCTCTACGGAATCTCCTCTTTTAAAATCCTGTTCTGTTTTTGTTATGCCTACGCAAAGAAGGCTGCGACCGGCGTTTAATATTGCCTCTTTTGCTCCGTTATCCACATAAATTTTTCCTTTTACTTTTTTACTGAAAGCAATCCAGCGTTTACGCGCTTTACCTATGGCATCTTGCGCTAAAAAGGTCGTGCCTAAATCCTCTCCTTTTGCGATACGTGAGATAACCCTTTCCGTATGCCCTGATGCAATAATCATTGTTATGCCTGAGCAAGTTGCAATTTTTCCCGCCTCAAGCTTCGTAAGCATACCGCCGCTTGTAAAAGCTTTGTTTTTGGCAGTTACCAGAGAAGAGATTTTTTCATCAATCTTGGGGACTGTATTGATTATTTTTCCTTTATCCATCAGCCCTTCGACGTCTGAAAGTATAAGTAAAGTTTGCGCACGGACCAGGTCTCCGACTAAAGCCGAAAGCCTGTCGTTATCGCCGAATTTTATTTCATCAAAAGATATGGCATCGTTTTCATTTATTATCGGCGTAATATCCAGGGAAAGAAGTTTGTTTATAGTATTCTTCGCGTTTAAAAAGCGTTTGCGGTTATCAAAATCATCCCAGGTAAGAAGAATTTGCGCGCAGGCGCGTTTGTGCTTTTTAAACTCTGCGGTGTATGCATCCATAAGTATAATTTGGCCGACTGATGCGAGCGCCATAAGGGCCGCGGTATCGCTTGGTTTCTTACTAAACTTAAGCTTATCCGCGCCGCAGGCAATTGCGCCGCTCGTTACAAGAACAACCTTAAATCCAAGCTTCTGCGTTTCCAGAACATCTTTGACCAGCGCCTCAACCAAAGAATTATTTAATTTTCCTGAAGGGGCAATTATACTGCTGCCTACTTTTACTACGATTTTCTTCATATTTTTCCGGATAAATTTGCGTTATGAATTTTGCTCTTCGGCCTTACGGCTTATTCCTTTAAGTGCCCGGATTATCTTCTTTTTCAATTCCTCAATCCCTGTACCATCAACCGTTGAAACAGGTATAATGCCTTTAAAATCGAGTGCGTTTTTATCCATTTTATCAACTTTATTCAATAAGTAAAAAATTTTTTTACCGCGGAGCAGAAGCTTGTCAAATGAAGAAATTTCCTTTTTTAGAGCGGCGTATTCATCTTTAAGGCTATCGGGGCTGTCGCTTACAAGCAGGATTATTTTACTACGGAATAGGTGTTTAAGAAAACTATTTTCATGATAGATATTTTTTACGTTTTTCTTTACCGGTGGCGTATCCATTATCGTAAATTTCCTAAATTCCAGCTCTACAGGTGCCCATACGCAGGCCCTGGTGGTAAAAGGATAATCTGCTACAGTATAGGATTTTCCGGTAAGCTTATTGAAAAGCGATGTTTTACCGTTATTTGCAAAACCGGCTATAGCAACATCATTTGGAATGCAGTAATAAAGAATTACTTCTTTTTCTTCTCCGTTTTGCGCGGGCAGGTTGTATAGTTTTTTAAAATTTCCCTTACCGCCTGCGCCGCCGTTGCAGATTAAATATTCCTGATTGTCTTCGTTTAAATCAATAATGAGATTTCCTTCCAGGTCAACAATTTGCGTGCCCCGGGGAACATAGACAAAAAGAGTTTGGCCGTGTTTGCCTTTTTTATTAAACTGCTTGCCTTTCTCTCCATCCTCGGCAACAAATTTTCTTCTCTCGTTAAATTTGATCAGGTCTGAAAGATGGGGGCTTACTTTTAAAATAACATCTCCGCCGCGGCCGCCGTCTCCGCCGCCGCCGATTACCCTTCTTGCAGAGTATTTCATGGAAGAAAACGAACCTTCTCCGCCGTTTCCTGCTTTAAAATAGACTTTTACTTCATCAATAATCATACCAAAAAGAATAAAGCAAAGCGTTTAATGCAAAAAGCAGATAGCTATGACTATTATATACTATTTAGGAGGCAATGATATCGGAAATTTTAAGGAGGGTATAAATTTGCCTGTGGCCGCGTATCCGGCGTGATTTCTTGCGCCTGCGGTATTTATAGCTTAAAACCTTGTTTCCTTTCTCTTCGCCGTTTATATGCGCTGTTATTTTAGCGCCTTTTACGTAAGGAATGCCGAGGTCAACTTTGTCATCGGAAGCAACAAGGAGAACCTTATCAAAAGTAATATCGCCTTCTTTCTGCGAAAGCCTTTCTACCTTATAAGTGTGGCCCTTCTCTACGAAATACTGTTTTTTTCCTATCTCAACTATGGCAAACATAGGCTAGATATTAACACATCGACTTTTAGGAGTCAAGTATTTATTTCAATAATTTAAAGGCAAACTACAAATGCGCCGGTTGTTTCAGAATAATAAGTTTCGGCTTTAGTGTTGATACATTCCTCGTTTTAAGTATTTCTTTGTATAATGCATTAATGGCTTCTTCTCGTTCGCTGGAAGTTGCAGCTTCCTCGCACGAAGAGAGCACGTTCCAATAACCCTGGATAACACCCTCCAGCCTATCTTCCGGCGCCACATCAGCTATTTGGTGAAGAGGGAACCTGTCAATAATTTGCGAAAGCCAATAAGCAGCTTTATCCTTGTTCCCATTTTCAAGCTCAACCACAGCTAATGCCCACATTGCAGTTGCCACCTCATTAAGCAGTGGGTATCTAAGAATAGCATAATGAAGGTAATTATCGTTATCCGGATATTTGTTTCCCCAGGGATAAGCAACAATACCACCTAATTCTTTTTCCTTTAAAGCATTATCGCGTTCTGCCAATTGCACCCAGATTTTGTTTCCTGCAACTTGCATTGCCCAATATTCTGCTTCTGAAAAATATTTTTTTGCCTGACCGGATTCCCCGGCATTTTTCGCTTCATAAGCTGCATCCAGCGAAGCCCACATATAATTGTTGAATTCCGCAGGCTCAACAATCTGCGTGCGCGCGTCAGGAGCTTCCTGCGGAATTGCTTCCTGAAAGCTGCGGCTTAAGGCTGCACCTTCAAGGAATTTCCTGGCGGTATTCATATCCTCGTTTGTGCATGGTATTTTTTTATATGTTTCCAGATAATTATCATTAAGAATAAAAGGGTTTAGCCCTTTCTTTGCAAGAATGGGCCACGCCCCCACAATGCTTGCGCCGGATATCTTATCCTGCTTAGTTTTAACGTAAAAAAATGGCGTATTCCATCCATGCGTAAGTTCTCGGTTAAGAGAACCGAAAGGCCCTACTTCAATACCCTGTCCGGTTGAGTAAAAAGTAAACAAACCCTTTTGCCCCTGTAAAGGATAAAAACATTTCTCAACTTCTCCGGACAAAATTTCAGCAAGCGCTTTATAGTAACTGGCAGCCTGGATTTCTCCTTTTTTCCGGAAACGGACAGCGTTTTTAGAAAGTGCGAGAATAACGCCCCCTGTCCATTCGACAGAGCCCATAGGATGAAAGCCGTTACGAACCTGTTTTACGCGTTCCAAATCCGGGTTGCTGAAATCGCAAAGAATAACCTTTGTGGTTTTGCCATTGGGCAGCTCAAGCGTTATCCAAACAAGGTTCTGCTTAAGCATATTTTCGGTAAGTGCCTTTAGGGTATCCGGCGGCATTTCATCCGCAAAGGGGCCTGCCATTGTCCAGGAATAAACATCAGTTGCAAATATTACACTTGGCTCCCCCTGCCAGAAACCCTGGTCTATGGTTGCTTTTTCAGGATGGTATACATTTTTTTTAAACCATTCATAGGCAGAATCTCCCGCATCAAGCCAGGTTCTTTCGCCCGTAACTTCATATAGCATAAAAAAAACCGCGGCAGCATCTACATGCGGCTCTGTGTGCACCCTGTTCGGAGCGCGGTCACCATCCTCAATGCCACCGTCAGGTTTTTGCATGGCTAAAAGCACCTTGCCCAGCATAATTGCTTTATCTTTATATTTTTCCCTGTTAACCTTAAGGAAAGCATAAATCATAAATGAAGTCGGGCCTGGGGTTGTCCAGATTTCCAGCAAACTTTTTCCCTGGCTGCGGATAGAAGAAACATCAAAAGCGTTAACAAAACTTTTTGAAAAACTGCCGCTGCTGTTATTGGAAGCAAACACCTTTAAGATGCCATAAACAAAGTTGGTATCAAACCTTTCAGAAACTTCCCTGTCGGATATTGCAAGGCGGGCGGCAAAATAATCCAGAATATCCTCTGCTTCTTTTTGGCGGCCGCAGGCTTTAAGGATAAGCGCTGCCGTTGCTTCATCATATAGAAATCCTAATTTTGCGTATCCGGGATGACCGAAATGACTCGGAACAAGGTTTGTCCTTCTATCGCGCAGCGACAAAATACCCTCAATTATTTTGTTGCAGAATTGATTCTCTTTATCCGCGGGGCTGACTTTTGAAGAATTAGCAGATTCCTCTTTAATAAGGGAAACCGGTTCGCCGTCGATGCTTTCTATTTGCTCATAGTAATAGGTAATGGGTATATTTTCGATATCCAATTTTATGAAACTTTCGGTTTTTTCAACTATGGGTGCTTTTATGTATTTTCCGGTTTTAAGCTTTATGGTTTCACAATAGCCCGGAGAGACAGCGAGAAAAAATAACAATAGCGGAAGGAACTGAATAAATATTTTCATAGTAACCGTATAAAGAACTGCGAGAAGCAAAAAGCAACGCAATTAAACATCTACGCCGAACGTTTTCCTTATTAGAAAGCCGATAAAAAAATTAATGACTGCTATGCCTAAACTTATACCGGCCATTTCTAAAAATCTCTTTTTGAAATTAAGACCTTTGGCAACAGACGTATAGAAAGTAAAAATAAGAATAAGCAAAAGAGCGTTGGTAACGGTAATACCGAGGCAGACGAATATGTTTTTTAAAAAAAGGTAAGGCAAAATCAGAAACAGCACTGTGCCGACATAGGTAATGCCGGTGTAAACGCAGGCTTTAAGCGGCGTTTTATCTGTTTCTTCGTGTTTGGTTGATAAGTATTCTGAAGCTGCCATAGACATTGAAGCGGCAATACCCGTGATTAAGCCTATAATTGCAATTAGTTTTGTATTCTGCAGGGCAAGGGTAAAACCAGCCAAAGCGCCGGTTAATTCAACCAAAGCGTCATTCAACCCAAGGACTATTGAGCTTACATATTTGAGGCGCTCTTCGTTTATCAAGTCTATTAATTCTGCCTCATGCTTTTCTTCGTCTCCGATTATATCTTCTATCTGCGGTGAAATTTCTTTTATTCTGTCGTAAGCGTCTTGAGCCAGGTCTTCCCCGTTTTCCATAAGCTTTAAACCGAAATTTAAGCCAAAAATTCGGGAGGTGAAAACATAAATAAAAATTTTCAAATTATCCGGCGAGCAATCTTCCTGCGTTATGCTTTTAAAAAATTCATAGTGCCTTAACTCTTCTCCCGATATCCTCGCTAGGATTTCGCTTTGTTCTTTGTTTTTTACAACTGCAGCGAGCTTTTTGTAAATTATATGCTCGGTAAGCTCATTTTTCTGGGCTTTTAAAACTTTTGTTTTTAATTCTTGCGTTAACATATTGTTTTCCTCAATAAACTGAACTTTATCAAACGGGCAACAAGTTGGTTGCATTGTTTAACGCCGCTTCAGAGCCAATTTCGCTTTCGGCGAAGTTGGCTGCCCGGCATAGACTTACTCCTCGGGCTTCGCCCTGCGGCGTGGAACGCTGTTGTATAAATACCTGAATGGCCGCTTTTGCGGCGCGTTAGCTCATTTATGAATGCTTCGCATTCATAAATGGTTCTTGCCAACCGAGCTTCAAGCAATATTTTTCCACCCCTTTGGGATGAAAAAATATTGGCTGCCCGCTTAGAGCGGACTTAAAATCTATCTCTCAATTTCCAAGCCATATTATATAACTAATACCTTAATTTCCAAAAACAATTTTGGACAAAAATCTTGTTATTTTGTTCATTTCTGTCCACTATTTTGGGTCGAAAATCTGCAAATTGAACACATAATAGGCTTATCCCCCTTTTGGGTGGACAAACAAGCAAAGAAAGATTTATCTCAAAGGATTAAAGAAACGAGAAAAACAGAAAGGCAAAACGTTGTATCGGAATATTATTAAGTTGATGCTTATTGATTAAAAAGAAAGGAATATTTTATTAAAACTATCTCGGAAGTTTTATAAGAATAGCTACTCTCTACTTTTCAAATCTATTTTAAATATAGGCTTCATTTAGATGCTTCAATAACTCGCAAAGCTCTTCATGCTTTTCAGCACTGATATATTCCATTTCGAATATTTCGAAATCTTCTGCTAGGTCTTTTTGTTTTGCTTCGGACAATAAGCTATCTACTAAGAGGAAAAAACTATTGTTTTCTTTATCAATATGCTGGGTAAGGAGCGTAATGTATTTTTTTAGATTTTCTGAAATTTGCTCTGACATCTTGGAATCACCATTTTTTAATCTGGTGTAAGCTTCACTAATATCCTTAAAGTACCTATGCAAGCCCTTATGTTCCATAATTACAAAAGCCGCGGGGCCTCTATCCTGAGGAACCCCTGTTTCAAGCATCGCGGGCAGAAGAAAATTTTCTTCTTTGCCGTGATGACATTTTTCTACAAAAACTTCTAAAAATTCAATTATCTTGCTAAAATGTTCCTGATTGAATTCTTTTCTGCATTGAAGTTTATCGCAAATCTTATTTAAAATATTCAGCATAAGCTTAATATTCTCGTGCTCTTTTTTTAATTGTTCTACAGCTTTCATGATTTTAATCTCCTTAATATTTAAGGCCTAAAAAGGAAATTTTTAAATTGCCACATATCCTTTTCGTTTAGACGCGCTTCTGGATTATCTTTAAAAAAGACCTGGTAGTTAGCTAATGGCGTCCAGCTAATTGGCTGTGATACAAATTTTCCTAAGTATGGTTTTGCCATAGAAAGGATATCTCTATAAGGAAGGTCCTCCGGGAAACACAAACCTTTGTTTGGGTTATTAATCATCCATTTAATTGCAGAAACAACTCCGATAGCAACCTGAATGGTAGTAGCGTTCTGATGCGAAACAAGTTTACGCGCTTCTTCAATACTTAAAATGCTTCCTGTCCACCACGAATTATAAACGTGCCCCATAATAAGGGCGCCTAAGGTATCGGCTCCAACGGTAATTTCATCGTTCATTATTCTTTTCTTCATTGGTAATTCATAACCACGACAGCGTAAATCATGCAATGAAGACATGGTTTCATTTGCCGGCAAATAAGCATAATGGACGGTTGGCCGATAGATTACTTTGTTGCGCCTGCGTAATGTCAACATTTTTGAAATGCCATACGCTTCGCCATGGGTTATAATCATTCCTACAAATTCTTGATTAGGAACCCAGGAACGCACTAATGTGTTTATTCCCATCTGCGGAATAATAATTTGATTTTTCGGCCCGGAATCAGGTTTTATTGTGAATTTAGGAAGCTCTTTTTCGTGAACCCCCCAACCAATCTCTACGGGAGCGATGGATTCTTCTACTATACCTTCAATGCTCCAAACGTTCACAAACTCATCGAAATCTTTGGTTCTATTGGAAAGTTGGGTATCGCGTTCACTGCTATGGATTACTTTAATTCCTATTGCCATTGCCAGATGGGCAAATTTTTCATTTTTAATCAAACGCTCTAATATTTTTGCCTTTCCTTTGCTAACCTTTTTCTGCCGAATAATGCTGTCGGCTATGTCAACTATCCCCTGTTTTACAAAATGCGAGATAAGCCCCGGATTGGCGCCGTGATCGACAACAGCTGTGGTTGAATTCCATTCTTTTGAAATCTCGCTTAACATTACGTAACGATGGTATAAAGACTTCTCTAGGGATGTCTTTGTGTGGATATCGGAATAAGGGTCCCATTCCTCTATGGAAGCATTCACATACAAAACTTTATTATTGTGCGCCCATTGCAGAATATCGATGCAATCGATATTCCATGCGAGATCAATAATCAGACTTCCTGCATCTACGTATTTGGAAAGAATTTTGGTTATATTCTGTGGGGTAATTTTTTCCTGATAGAAATGCGCACCTTTCTGCATCCATGATTTAAGCTCAGCTTTCTTATCAAGAAAATCGATTATAGTAACATTTCGATACGGGATCTTAATGTGCCTTAAAAGAATCGGCAGCGTGCTTTTAGCTACCGCGCCATAACCAATAATCAATACTTTGTTTGTAAAAACCATTATTTCTTATTAATCTTTTCTGATTATGTTTTAAAAAATTGCGTCAAAATAAAACCGGCCATATTAAAATAAATAACTATACCTACGATATCAATTATCGTCGTAAGTAACGGCCCACTCATTAGAGCGGGATCCAATTTAATCTTGTTTAATAAAACAGGCAGACTGGCACCTATTACTGCGGAAATTATGACGGTTAGCCCCATAGATATTCCTACGGAAAAGCTTAAAGCCCAATTATATTCCTGAAAAAATACCCTGAATATACAAGTTAAGGCCAGAATACCACCGAGCAAAATGCCTAGTATTGATTCTCTTGTAATTACTTTTAGAAAATCGCGTATTTTAATCTCTTCTGTCGCTAACCCCCTGATAACTATTGTAGCCGACTGCGTGCCTGCGTTGCCAGCAGTTGCAATAAGCATGGGTAGAAAGAAGCTTAGCGCAATCCATTTTTGTATTGTCGGTTGGAATGCTTGGATAACAAATCCTGACAAGGAACCTAAAATTATCAAAAAAATAAGCCAAAAACTTCTCTTGTAAAATATACTAAACAGGCTGGCTTCAAGATACGACTTCTCTATCGGCAGAACTGCGGCGATTTTTTGAAAATCTTCGGTAGTTTCGTCATCCATAACGTCAACTAGATCGTCAAATGTAACTATTCCCAGCAATTTATCATCATTATTTACCACCGGGATTGCAAGTAAATCATGCTCTTTAAAAATATGCGTTACTTTTTCTTTGTCTTCATATACATTAACGCTTATTGCGCTTCGAAACATAATTTCTTTTATCAGGGTTTCTGGCTGAGCTAAGATTATTTTTTTCAACGAAACTACCCCTGTCAATTTTCTTTCAGAATCTAAAACATAGCAGTAGTAAATTGTCTCTTTTTTCAAGCCAAATTTTCTTATATGTTCTATGGCTGTATTTGCGGTCATATTTTCATAAAGTTGGATAAAGCTTGGGGTCATTAACCTGCCAACAGAATCTTCTGGATAATTAAGGATTTTTCGCGTTATATCTCTTTGGTCATAATATAAAAAAAGCATAAGTTTTTTAACGATTTCGGCCGGCATTTCCTCAAAAAGAGCAATTCTTTCGTCGACTGGCATTTCGTTTAAAATCGCTTGCACTTCTCCAGAAGTCATGTCTTCAAGCATTTGTAGTTGTTCTTTAGCGGAGAATTTTATAAAAATTTCCGCGGCTATTTCTTTCGGCGCCATGCGAAACACCATTATTTTTAGCGGCAGGCTTGGAATGCGGGACATAAGATCAGGAATGTATTGACTGTCCTGTTGAAGTATTTTTTTTAGCTCTGCGAACTTTTTCTGTTTTAATAAACTTTCTAATTTAACTATTGTATTATTGTTCATAATTACTCTAGTTTTGTATCTAAAAACTGGAAGAATTGCCGTTTTCTGGCTGGTGGATAATTTCCTTAATCAGAATCTTCCTCGCTCCCGCCGGGACTCTCCACTCGACAACATCTCCGGCTTTATAGCCGATTATCGCTGTTCCTATGGGCGCTAAAACTGAAATTTTATTTTCTTCGATATCAGCATCACTTGGATAAACCAGCTTATAGGTTTCTTCTTTTCCCGACTCTACATCCCTTAGACGAACTGTGGAATTCATTGTAACTACATTGCCAGGCGTTTTATCTTGATCGATGATAGTCGCTCGTCTTAACTCTGCCTCTAATTTGTCCAGTGATTCTTTTTCTAAAACATCTGCCAATAGGCGTAAATTGTTTATAGTTTCTTGGAGTTTTTGAAAATTATCGGCCGTAATATAAATTTTTTTATCCATAGCAATACCTCTCATAAGTAAAAATTATATTCTACAATCTGGTTTTGTTTTTTACATTCTTTGAGAAATCAATCTTTACGTAATCCAAACCTGTTTGGAAAAATAGGCAGTTCGTAAATTTTGCTAAACAGTATTTTTCTTTACGTTTACTGCCTAGATAGAATAATCCATTTTTGAAATAACTACAAAAACTTCTCGACCTTGTAGTAATAGAATAAGGGCACATATTTATCTCCGCTACATACTCTGGCTAAGACGCGCTACTGCTCTTATGTCTTCGATTGTATAAAATGCATCTGAATCAAATTTCTTTATTATATTTAAAGCTCTGTCCAATAATTTACGCCGCACAATTAGAAAAATAATCTTAACGGGGCCGGATATCCCCTGTGCATCAATAGTTGTTACGTTATATCCATTAACACGGAAATCTTGCAGCAATCTAACTGTGTCTCTTTCCGTTATAAATTGAATGGCTAAATTGCCTATAGCGATTCTTTTCTCTATGGTGATACCGACAAAAGTTCCCATACTAAAACCAGCGGCAAAAGCAATATAATTTATAGGATTATTTAAATTCTGCATTATTTGAGTAACACCTATAAGCCAAACTAACATTTCAAAGAATCCAATAATCGCGGCAAGCGCTCTTATTCCGCGAGTCACAAAAATAATTCTCATTGCCGCCATACTTACATCCGCTGCTCGGGCAAGAAAAATTAATATAGGAATCAGAATTTGTGTAAAAATATTTTGCGTTATATAAAATTGCATATTAAAAATTACCCTTCGGATTTTTTATTATTATCTTCAAATGAATTTAAAGAATTATCATTTGTATTGCGATCGGGTTCCTTAAGAGACGCTTTTGCTTTAAAATAAGAACAATTCTCAAAATCCCCATAGCAACATTTCTTTATTAGCTCTATGCTGGGACAAAATGAGCCTTCAGGATGACAGCTACAGTATATTTGCGTCTTTAGTTCAATCAGATACGGACACATATTATAGTTTCCATGTAAGAATCCAGGGCTGGCGAATGCCAGCCCTGAACCCGCTTAAGCGGCTCCGGAATTTCCGCCTGCATCCGGTGCTTGTGAACCTTCAGCTGCACTTGTTTCGGCTATTACTGTAATAATATCTCCTACAGCAATAGCAGCCGCCTCAAGCGCTTCCTTAAGTTGTTTGAGAGTTAAGTTCTTCTCCGACATATTCACCTCCCTCCTGATTTAGTTGAGCGTTATTACTTATTTTTGCCGTAAAATACGGGCAATCTGTAAACTTAGCAAAACAAAATTTTTCTCTTTCTTGGATGCTCGGAGAAAATAACCCTTCGGGATGGCAGGCGCATAAACTTTGAATTTTTGAAAAAATAAAGTAAATACACATGGCTAACCTCTCCGTGTTAATTCTGTTAAAACCTTCAACTGCTTATGAAGAAGAATCCAAATCTATAAGTTTCTCAATTT
>Ga0265297_10000620_pt1 | contig 101577 bp, 96 predicted proteins | sample Munlanlwell13791_FD_192502 | JGI IMG/M metagenome (GOLD analysis project Ga0265297, IMG submission 192502) | Leachate microbial communities from a municipal landfill in Southern Ontario, Canada - Leachate well 137-91 | ecosystem: Engineered > Solid waste > Landfill > Unclassified | place...
AGCTTAGTATGCAACTTAATACATTAAAACCAGCTGTGGGCGCAAAGCAAACTAAATATCGCGTAGGTCGCGGTATTGGTTCAGGAAACGGTAAAACTTGTGGTCGTGGTCACAAAGGACAGACATCGCGTTCCGGTTACAGTCAAAAGATTGGTTTCGAAGGCGGACAAATGCCTTTGCAACGTCGCGTTCCCAAATTTGGATTTACTTCAGCTAAAAGAATTTTAAGCGCGGAAATTCGCTTGGGCGATTTAGAGCGCGTTAAGACTGATCGTATCGATCTAGCTGCTTTGCTAGAAGCTAATTTAATTAAGGCTAACGTTGAATCCGCGAAAGTGATTTTGTGTGGCGGCATCAAGCGAGCAATCACGTTAGTTGGTTTAGGAGTTACGAAAGGAGCTCGGGCGGCTATTGAAGCTAAAGGCGGAAAGGTTGAGTAGGAATTATAATGGCATTAAATAATTCGAATGTGAGCAAGGCGGCTGTAGGCGGAAAATTTTCCGAAATTGGCCGCAGATTGCTGTTTGTTCTTATAGGCATTTTTATTTTTCGCCTAGGTTCACACATTCCTGTTCCAGGATTGGATCCAGCGCGTCTAGCTGATTTATTTAATAATCAGAAAGGTGGAATTTTAGGGCTCTTTAACATGTTTTCTGGTGGTGCACTGTCACGACTCACCATTTTTGCTTTAGGAATAATGCCCTATATTTCCTCATCGATTATTATTCAGCTCTTTTCGGCAATTTCGCCTAAGTTAGAGCAGTTGAAAAAAGAGGGTGAATCAGGGCGACGTAAAATTAACCAATACACACGTTATGGCACATTATTTTTGGCGGTTTTTCAAGCTATAGGTATTGCTAAATGGCTTACTAGTTCTGGCATAGTTTTGATGCCTGGTTTTTATTTTTATTTTGTAGCAACTATTACCTTAGCGACAGGAACGATGTTTTTGATGTGGCTTGGTGAGCAGATGACAGAGCGTGGAATAGGGAACGGTATTTCTATTATAATTTTTTCTGGTATAGTTTCGCGCTTTCCTGATGCAGTAGCGCAGGTTTTAGGGCAAGTGCGGCAAGGGCAAATGCAAGTTATTTCTTTGTTTTTGTTGATTGCTTTAGTTATAGTCGTAACGGGAGCTGTAGTATTTATCGAGAGAGGGCAGCGGCGCATTACCGTCAACTACGCTAGGCGCCAAGTTGGCAATAAGATTTATGCGGCACAAAATAGCCATTTGCCGCTAAAAATTAATATGGCTGGAGTTATTCCGCCGATTTTTGCTTCGAGCATAATTTTGTTCCCAGCAACTTTGGCACAGTGGTTTGGACATAGTCCTGGTATGGGTTGGCTCAGTCAGATAGGCATGGCTTTGACAATGGGGCAGCCTTTGTATTTGATTACTTATGCCTCTGCGATTGTGTTTTTCTGCTTTTTCTATACGGCATTGGTGTTTAATCCAAAAGAAACAGCAGAAAATTTGAAAAAGTCAGGCGCTTTTATTCCGGGACTTCGTCCTGGCGACAACACGGCGTCGTATATAGATTTGGTAATGACGAGATTAACGTTTTTTGGGGCGATTTATATAACTGCTGTTTCATTATTGCCAGATATTTTAATGTTTGGTTGGCACATGCCGTTTTATTTTGGTGGTACGTCGCTTTTAATTGTGGTGGTAGTTTTGATGGATTTTATGGCGCAGATTCAGTCGCATTTGCTATCACATCAATACGACTCACTGCTCAAAAAATCGCGTATGCATGGCGGCGGCGGTTTATTAACCAGATAATTTTTGAGGTTTGTTATGAAAGTAAGAGCGTCAGTTAAGAGAATGTGTAAACACTGTAAGATCGTGAAAAGAAAACGCGTAGTGCATGTTATTTGTAAAGATGCGCGTCATAAACAACGGCAGGGGTAGGGATGCGATTAAGCGCGTCTCCACTTTAAAATATAATATATTGATTTTAAAAGAAATTTTGTAGACATGTTTTTTATTAAGAGGTAAAATAATGGCAGTAGCAGCGCGTATTGCAGGTATTAACGTTCCGGTTCAAAAGCATACAGTTATTGCTTTAACTGCTATTTACGGTATTGGCGTTCCACGCGCCAAGAAGATTTGTGCAGCGTCGAGCGTTAGTCCGTCCAAAAAAGTTAAAGATCTGACGGAAAAAGAGCTCGATTCACTGCGTATCGAAGTAGCTAAATACATAATTGAAGGCGATCTACGTCGCGAAGTTGCGATGAGTATTAAGCGTCTTGTTGATTTAGGTACTTACCGTGGGGTCAGACATCGTCGAGGGCTGCCTGTCCGTGGTCAGCGCACGCATACAAATGCGCGTACCAGAAAGGGTAAGAGAAAGCCGTTAGGCAGTGGTCTTGGAAAGTAAAGTAAAAAGTGAGATTATTATGACAACAGAAACGAAAGAACCGAAAGCAACACCAAAGGCAACGAAAGAAAAGAAAGAACCTAAAGCAGTAAAAGCAGCTGCAGAAGAAGTTGCTACAACTCCGGCGGAAGCAGCAGAGACCCCGGCTAAATATGTGCGTAAAAAAAATAAGCGCACTGTTTCAGAAGGTGTGATTCATATTCATGCTTCTTTCAATAACACGATTATTTCAGTCTCTGACAGAGAAGGAAACGTTATAGCTTGGGCTACTTCTGGTTCTAGCGGTTTTCGTGGTTCGCGCAAGAGCACGCCATTTGCGGCTCAAGTTGCGGTAGAAAAAGTGAGCAACGCCATGCGCGAAGTTGGCATGAGAAACTTAGAAGTGTGGGTTAAGGGTCCTGGTCCTGGTCGTGAGTCAGCGATTCGTTCTTTGCATGCTCAAGGATTTTACATAAGCTTTATTGCTGATGTAACTCCAATTCCACACAACGGCTGTCGCCCGCGTAAGAAACGACGTGTTTAACAAGAGAGGAAAAAAGTAATGGCTAGATATATAGGCGCGAAATGTAGATTATCCAGACGGGAAAAAACCGATCTGCAGTTGAAAAGCGGTGCAAGAGCTTTAGATTCAAAGTGCAAACTAGATACTCCTCCGGGAGTACATGGCAAGCGTCATGGTCGTTTAACTGACTATGGTGTACAGCTGCGTATGAAGCAGTTAGTAAAGCGCTATTATGGTGTTTTAGAGCGCCAATTTCATAATTATTACAAAGAAGCCGATCGCAAGCGTGGTTCTACAGGTGACAACTTATTGCAACTTTTAGAATCGCGTTTAGACAATGTGGTTTATCGTTTGGGCTTTGCTGCTACCAGATCGGAAGCGCGCCAGCTCGTTTCGCATAAATCCATACAAGTGAATGGCAAAACGGTCAATATTGCTTCTTATTTAGTTTCACCTAATGATGAAATTGAAGTACGCGAAATAAGCCAGAAACAGCCACGTATTGTAAGCGCTTTGGAATCTGCTTCCAGCCGCGGAACAACTTCAGATTGGCTATCTGTGGATAAAAGCAAAATGAAAGGTGTTTTTAAACGTTATCCAGAAATGTCTGAATTGCCACCTGAATTTAAGATTCACCATATTGTTGAGCTTTATTCCAAGTAAGACAAATTTTAAAGAGGCTAAAAGAAGATGAACCCACAGTACTATCAAAATTTTTTAACACCGCGCGTTATTCAGGTAAAACGGATTAGCCCGACGGTTGCGGAGATCATTCTCGAGCCTTTTGAGCGCGGTTTTGGTCATACCTTAGGTAACGCTCTGCGCCGCATTTTGCTTTCCTCTATGCAGGGAGCAGCAGTAGTATCGGTAACCATTACCAACGCTTTGCATGAATATGCGAGTTTGCCAGGTGTTCGAGAAGATGTAGTTGATATTTTGCTGAATTTAAAAAATGTGGCATTTAAGCTACATGATCGCCAAGAGGTCACTTTAGAACTGAAGAAAAATACGCCAGGACCAGTTTTGGCCGGTGATATTGCTTTAGAGCATGATGTTGAAATCGTTAATCCTAACTTAGTTATTGCTAACTTGGGTGAGGGCGGTTCTTTAGAAATGCAAATCAAAGTAGCATTGGGAAGAGGCTATCAACCAGCGAACGTTCGCGTGGCCAAGGATGATACCAAGGCAATTGGCGAGTTACTTCTAGATGCTTCTTTTAGTCCAGTTACCAAGGTTTCATATTCGGTGGAAAATGCTCGTGTGGAGCAACGCACAGATTTAGACAAGTTGATTATTTATCTAGAAACCAATGGTACTGTAGATCCGGAAGAGGCTATTCGAGTTTGTGCAACGATTTTACAGCACCAATTAGCTGCATTTATCGAATTACAAGCTGAAGAACTCTACAAGCCAGAACCTAAAGAAGCTAAGATGAATCCATTGTTGAAGCGTCCAATCGATGATTTGGAGCTAACAGTGCGTTCAACAAATTGCTTGAAAGGCGAAGATATTTTCTATATAGGCGAGTTAGTGCAATGTTCCGAAAATGATCTATTGCAAACGCCAAATCTAGGAAAGAAATCTCTAAATGAAATCAAGACAGTGTTAGCGACGCGTAGTTTGTCTTTAGGTATGGTTGTAGATAATTGGCCACCTGATGATTTGCCACCTTTGCCAGATATTGAAGAAGCTATAGAGAGTATTGAAGGCGACCAAAACTTAGCAATGGTGGAGTCGAAGAAGAAATTGAAAGAAAAACTCAAGAAGAAACAAGAAGCAAGGCGCGCTAAAAGAGCAGCAAAGACAGAAGGTGTTACAGAAGCTGGTTCTGAAGCCGAAGAAGTAAAACAAGAAAAAGAATAGAATAAGGGGAATCGTTATGCGTCATCGTACAAGCGGGCGTCAGTTAAACCGCAATAGTAGCAATCGCACAGCCATGTTTAAAAACATGATGGCATCGCTTTTCAAAAAAGAAATCATTACGACCACTTTGCCGAAAGCCAAAGAATTACGTCGTTTTGCTGAGCCATTGATTACTTTGGCGAAAGAAGACAACTTAGCCGGTCGCCGTTTAGCTTTTAATCGTCTGCGCGATGCTGATGCAGTTAGCAAGCTTTTTAACGATTTAGGAAAACGTTTTAAAGAGCGTCCAGGTGGATATTTACGTATTCTAAAATGCGGTTTTCGCACAGGAGATAAAGCTCCTATGGCCTTAGTTGAGCTAGTTGGTCAAGCGGAACTAAGAGAAAAGGTTTTAGAACGTCGACAAAACAAACCGAAAACCAAAAAGATCGCAGAAAAATCTAATTAATTCATAAACAATAATGAAATTGCACATAACTCCCTGAAAAAGGGGAAACGACGAAGAGGGATATTCCAATGAATATAATAAAAAAACATGTTCGATTGGGTTTAGTTGTGGTATTAGCTTTAGCAGCTAGTGGTTGCAGCTATTTTTCTTCTAAACTGGCAAATCCTAACGAGACATCGACAGCTCGTGAGCAAATTTGCGCAAGCCTCAAGAGCCATATGACCTTTTCTAGAAATAGTGATTCAAGTAGTATCACATCCAGCCAGCAAGTATCTCCTGCAGATCAAGCTAGATATGCACAATCATATCGCCACTACGACTGCTCTAACCTAGAAAAATAAATTTCGCCGAGGTGGTGAAATTGGTAGACACGCAAGTTTCAGGTACTTGTGGAGGCAACTCTGTGGAGGTTCAAGTCCTCTCCTCGGCACCATACTTCATTCTTCATTTCCGGTTAGGAAATATTTAAACCTAAAATCTAAAGCTTTCGAATTGATAGATATCTGGTTGGGGTTCTTTTAGATTTCTCAAATAACCATCAAATTCAGCTTGTTTAGAGCCTATGTATATTTTTGTTCTACATCCTTGACTGAATACGGCTTCGGCCAGTGCTTTCAACCCGTTTTTAGTAAATTTATTTTCATAGGAATATTTTGCTGGCAGAAGAGCAGATGATAAACATTCGTTAGTTATGTAGACAGAAGTCAAATTACAATTTGGATTTCGTAGGGCTTCTGCTAAACTTTGTAGTGAAGCATCGTTTAGCCTATTGTTTCCAAAATAAATTGTAGACAAATTGCATGCAGGATTTTTCAGGGCTATACTTAAGTGTTCTATTGAAGTACCGATTCTTATGCAACCTTCTAGCATGAGTGTTCTCAATCTACATTCTGGATGCACTAGTGTGTCCGATAAATTTTTTATTAGTTCATCAGTAATAACTTCTTCCCTGTCTGTTCCTGATGTATATCTTTTTTCTCTTAACATTGTCAGAGCGTCTATATTGAGCAACTTTATTTGATTTGGTTGTTTCAGTATAGGAAAAATATAGTATGGACCAGAGTGTACCTCCAATAAACATTGGATAAATGGAAATGGGTTATTAGCCTCTTGCAACTTGCAAATTTTTGAATATGCTGTGGACAACGCCTTTCTTTGCCCGCTATCTAGCCCCAATATTTTACTCATGCTATCTATTCCCTGCCATAAGGTAGATACATTCCAATGTCCATTGAGTGTCAATATGTTCGCTATATAATGTATTCCTGCTTGTACGGCACAAGCACTGGGACTTTCAGCAATGTGCAGTGCCGTCATGAGAGAAGTAAACGTTTCTACAATTGCTTTAGCAGCTTCAAGTAATCCGGGCGAAAATTCTCTGGCATTGGCTTTTTCCAATATAGAAGGGGTGATTCCGTTTTTGAATGCGCGGGAAAATCCTCTCATCTTCATAAGCGCATTAAAGTCAAAGGTCGTTCTAGTAAAAATCATGCATATTATATCTTCTGGTACAGTATTTTCTTTTGGAAAAGACAGAAAATTATTTGTCGGTGGGATCGATGGTATTACTTTTTTAGTCCAGAACACACTGATTGCCTCTCTTAAGTTATTGATATGGTTATTATAACACACTATTCTTAAGTAAATATGTATGAAGGAAAGTTTTTTGCCATCATAACTTTTATTTCGCACTTTCAGCGCTAAAAATTCTATATTCCATTCACCCAGCCCTGCGCTTGCTTAGGCTGGGCTATCTTATTTTGCCACTTCGTGGCTGTTTGTTTGTTTTTATTAGATACCTTTGGAGTTACTAAAACAAGCTGGGTCAGATCTAATAAAACAAGCTGGGTCAGATCTAACATCTAACAAAGTGTGATATGTTAGATCTGACCCTATTATTTTCACCATGATTTTCCCTTAAATCCCTGTTAGTCCTCGTGAGTGAAAAATAGTCGAAAACCCAACTTCAAAATATAACCAATTGATTTTAAAAGAAAACATATAGACATGTTTTGGGAGATTTTGAAAAATTACCAGCTCCCATTGCCCTTGTAAACCTAAAACTTGGTCAAGCTTTTGAATTGAGAGGTATCTGGTTTTGGTTCTTCATAAGGATTGCCGTATCTTGCTGTAAACGCCTGTAGTTCTAGTTCTCTCAAATAATTATTAAAATAAACTTGGTCAGCGCCTATGTATATTTTAGTTCTCCCTTGGCTGAATACAGCTTGTGCAAGTGCTTGCAATCCCTTTTGAGTAAATTTATTGCCATAGAAACGTTCTGTTTGCAGAAGGGCTGATGATGCTAACCATCCGGGGCTAGCTAAGTATATAGAGGTCAATTGGCAACTTGGATTTTGTATGGCTTGCGCTAAAGCTTGTAGTGAAGAGTCTTCTAGCATATTATTTCCAAAATAGATTGTAGACAAATTGCATGCAGGATTTTGTAGGGCTATGCGCAAATGTTCTATTGAGGGACCGATTCTGATGCCATCCCCAAAATAGAGCATTTTCAATCTACACTCTGGGTGCACCAATATATTCGATAAGGTTTGTATTGCCCTATCAAACAATAGTCCTACTAATCTATTTAACCAAGTGCCTAGATTGAGAATCTTTATTTGATTTGGTTGTTGAAGTATAGAAAGAATATTGGTTGGACAAGCGTCTGAATACAATAAACATTGGATACCCTGAAATAAGTTGTTAGACTCCGTTATATTCCCTGTGCAAATTTGTTTATAATTTTTCAGCAAAGCATCGCCTTGCTCGCTATTTAGTCCAAATATTTTCATCAACTTAACCATTCCCTCTCGTATGGAAGATTCGTATGGGGCATAGGGTAAGCTGACTGTATCCAAAGATTTATCAAGGTGTAGCAGTGTTTTCGCTATATAATTTATTCCTGCTTGTACAGCATAAGGATTGGGTGTTCGATTAAAATGCAGTGTCATGAGAGAAGCGAACGTTTCCACAATTGCTTGAGCAGTTGCAAGTAATCCGGGTGAAAATTCTTTGGCGTTGGCTTTTGCCAATACAGCAGGGGTTATTGTGCGCATAAAAGCCCTGGAAGATCCTCTCATGTCCATAAGCGCCTTAAAGTCAAAGGGCAAATTAGCGAAAATGGTGAATGCTACATCTGCTGGTACTGGTATTTTATTTTCTGATGGGAAAAAACAAAAATTATTTGCCAATGGTTATGGCGGTGTTTCCTTTGGTTTGCCGAACATACTGATTACCTATTCAAGTTATTGATAGAGCTATTATAACAAACTATTGTTAAGTAAACATGAAGGAAAATTTTTTACCATCATAACTTTTATTTCGCACTTTCAGCGCTAAAAATTCTATATTCCATTCACCCAGCCCTGTCTGTTTATTTTTATTAGATACCTTGTAAAATAAAACCATGGATAATTTAAATTTAGGTTTTTAGTACTGTTGAGATGTTTGAGGGTGTTATGCCAATTCCAGCCTTTATTTCTGTTCAAAATTTTTTAGAGTTTTTAGAGCAAGCTAACATAATAACACGACAAGATAGAGATGATTTTTTAGAAGGATATTCTAAGGGAAAAGTTTATATAGTTTCTGAATTGTTAGCAGTGGAATTTACAAGTCCATACGCTGCAGAATCTGAAGATTGTAGGATTTCGCACTACTTTGTTGATAAAGTGAAAGAAGCCAGTACAATTCGGGAAGATATATGGCGATTGCTTCATGCCATGATTAGCCTATATTCTTTGCAGCAAAAAAACGAACTATCAGCACAGGATATTGCGGATAAAATTCTATCACCTATTGCTTGGTTGGTTCTGTCTGAAGAAATACCATTTCAAAAGATCGATGATTACATTAGTTTTTTCTTTTGTGGTAATAGTTATTCTCAGGCGTGTATCAACCAGCAGCAAAATGTTTCATTTCGTAGTGAGGTAGATAATTATGTAGCTAAGTTTAAAGAAAGAATTATGGAATTTTGTGAGAACGATTCTGTATTGCGAGCAAAGATATTACAAAGGCCAGGGATTCCTTTGACAAAAAACACTTTTTTCGCTGAACAGCCGTGTTCATCAACAACAACATCAACGCCTTCTGAGGTAAAAGAAGATGGGGCAAGACAGTTTGGAAGTTTAACTAGCTGTGGATTTGGCAGGTTTTAATAATGGGGGCAGGAAAGAACGCATGATTACACTCAATACTCTCACACTGCAACGCGGCACCAAGGTGCTTTTAAACCAAGCTTCTTTGACGGTTTTTGCTAAGCAAAAAATCGGTATAGTTGGCGTGAATGGCTGTGGCAAGTCGAGCTTGTTTGCTCTTTTTTTAGAAAGACTACACCCAGATGGTGGCAGTGTTTTTGTTCAAAAAAATCTTAAGTTTGCATATCTAGCTCAAGAAGTTCCGCATGGTGAGATTTCAGCAGTTGAGTATGTTATGCAAGGCGACAAAGAAGTTACGTTTTTACAAAAGCAACTTGCGGAAGCGGAGGGCGGAGACAAGCATTCTTTGATTTCTGAGTTGCACAATCGCTTGTACGAGCTGGATGGTTATGCTTTGGAGGCGAAAGCTTGCAAAATATTAGATGGCTTGGGTTTTAAGGTTAGTGAATATCAAAAGGCGGTGAATGCTTTTTCTGGTGGTTGGCGCATGCGGCTAAATTTGGCGCAGGTTTTGCTAAGTCGTGCAGAGCTTTTGCTTTTAGATGAGCCGACTAATTATCTCGATATGGATGCGATGGTTTGGCTCGAAAAATGGTTGCAAAATTACGATGGTACATTGCTTTTGATTTCTCATGACCGTGAGTTTCTAGATAACGTTGTCGGTCGAATTATCCACGTCGAAAATTGCAAGTTAGAATCTTATACTGGAAATTATTCTAGTTTTGAAGAACAAAGGGCAGAAAAGCTAGCGCAGGAGCGGAGTCTCTATGAGAAGCAGCAAGCTAAAATGGCTCATATGAAAAAATATATTGACCGTTTTCGTGCTAAAGCCAGTAAGGCTCGTCAAGCGCAAAGTCGCATGAAGCTTTTAGAAAAGATGGAGAAAGTAACTTTAACTCATTTGGATACGCCGTTTACTTTTAAATTTGCAGAGCCCAAACCTTGTTCGCCGCCTTTAATTTCCATGGATAATGTTACTTTGGGATATGCTGACAAAAACGTTATAAGCGCTTGCAATTTTAGTTTAAATCCCGAAGATCGTATCGGAATTTTAGGAATAAATGGCGCTGGCAAGTCAACGTTCATGAAGTCTTTAGCGGGAATTTTGAAGCCGAAAAATGGGGAACTTTTTAGCAACAAGGACCTACACATTGGCTATTTTGCACAGCATCAGATCGATCAGCTCAACATGCACGATTCGCCTTTTGCTCATATCACAAAGATCGATCCCAAAGTTCGTGAGCAAGAAGTGCGAACTTTTTTAGGCGGATTTGATTTTTCTAACGATACAATTTTTCGTCCCATCACAAACTTTTCTGGCGGTGAAAAAGCACGTTTAGTTTTAGCGCTTTTAATTTGGCAAAAGCCCAATTTACTTCTTTTAGATGAGCCGACTAATCACTTAGATCTGGAAACGCGTGAAGCTTTATCTTACGCTTTGCAGGAGTATAGCGGAGCTTTAGTATTAGTCGCTCACGATCGACATTTATTGAAAGCTACGGTCGATGAGTTTTATTTGGTAAATAATGGCGAAGTTACGCGTTTTTTTGGCGATTTAGATGATTACCAAAAATGGTTGTTAGATACCAAAAAAACAGAAATTGTTCGGAAAGGAGAAGTTTCTAAGCCACAGGTGTCACATAACCGTCTACGTCAATTAGAAAAAAAGCTAGAAAAATTGTATAACGAACGTGATGCATTGGCTACAAAGTTGTTAGATCCACAAATTTATCAAAAAGAAAATCGAGCTGAATTCGAAAAATGTAGCCGGCAGAGTGCTAGCTTAGAGCAAGAGATAAAACAAGCGGAAGAAGAGTGGTTAACATAGTTGGGGTCAGGTCTAACATCTAACAAAATGTGATATGTTAGACCTGACCCCATTATTAAAAAAAACACGGTATTGCCAAATCAAATTTTTTCCTCCTAAATTAGCGTGGAGGAAAAATATGTCTAGACCAATGAGAATTGAATACCCTGGCGCTATTTACCATATAACATCTCGTGGGAACGAGAAAGGAGATATTTTTTACGAGTCTTCTGATAGGAGCAATTTCCTCTGTATTTTAGCGGATGTAATCAAGCGATATAACTGGCTTTGTCATAGTTATTGCTTGATGTCTAATCATTATCACTTACTCGTGGAAACATTGGAGGCAAATTTATCTTCTGGAATGCGTCAATTGAACGGAGTCTATAGTCAACAATTTAATTTTAATCATGAACGTGTTGGTCATCTGTTTCAAGGTAGGTATAAGAGTATCATCGTCGAACGTGAAAGTTATCTGTTGGAACTTTGTCGTTATATTGTTCTCAATCCAGTGCGCTCTAACATGGTATCCAAGCCGGAGGATTATCAGTGGAGTAGTTATCGTTTTACTACATCATTGCAAGAATGCCCAGGTTTTCTAAATACTGATTGGCTACTCAAACAATTTGGCGATAAGCCTGCTATTGCTTGTAAAAAATATATTGAATTTGTTTATGCTGGTATTGGCTGCGAGAGTCCTTGGAATAACTTACGGGGACAAGTTATTTTAGGTAAAGAAAATTTTTTACAGGATATAGAGCCGCTAATAGAGGAAAAAGCGAATATAGCAGAAATTCCGCGAGAGCAGCGGTTAGTTTTACAGCAAAAACCGGCAGATCTTACTAGACTGTGCAAGTTGGTAGGTGTTCCTGCAGAAAGAAATAAAATTATGTATGAGTTACATTACAAAAATGGGATGCCGATTAAGGAAATAGCAACAATGTTTAATCTCCATCCTGGTTCAGTTAGTAGGTTGTTAAAGAAGTTGGGGGCAGGTCTAACATCTAACAAAATGTGATATGTTAGACCTGACCCCATTATTCTATTAGAATGAGCAAATGCACAAACATGATCACACGCCACATGGCATTGAAAAACGTTTTTCTGAAGACCCAGAGCATAGTTACTTGCGCGATTGGGTCTATGGTGGTTTAGACGGCGCAGTTACTACGTTCGCTCTGGTTGCTGGCGCTATTGGCGCAGGTTCTGGTCATCTGATTATTTTACTTTTAGGCCTTACCAATATCATTGCCGACGGCTTTTCCATGGCAGCAGCGAATTTTCTTGCTACCAAAACCGAGCGCGATGAGCATAAATATTACGAATCTATAGAAAAAAAACACGTGCGCTACGTTCCTCATGGCGAAAAGCATGAGGTTCGCCAAATCTTTCGCAATAAGGGATTTCGCGGCGAGATTTTAAAAAAAATCGTGCAACATGTTACCAAGAATAAAAAGCTTTGGGTTAGTACCATGCTTAGGGAGGAATATGGATTACCACAATCCGTGCGTTCTCCCTGGCGCGCTGCTGTGTGCACTTTTATGTCTTTTGCAATTTGTGGGTCTGTTCCGCTTATCCCTTTTATTTTTTCTTGGAATCATTCTATCCTTATCTCGGGCATAGCCACCGGTATCGTATTTTTTCTTATTGGGTCTGTGAAGAGCTTGTGGTCAGTGCAGGCTTGGTGGAAACCGGCATTTTTAGTGTTTGGAATAGGTGCTTTTACGGCTTTGTTGGGATTTTTAGTGGGCGAGGCAGTAAAGATTTGGGTTTGAAAATTTTTGTGGTAACCTATGCCGAACTGAAATTGTAGGCAAGACACAAAAACATGTCTACATGAAATTGTTATAAATCAATAAGTTACATTTTAAAATTCAAATGAGTAAAAAAATAGCGAATAGTTTACTTGCAGCACTCGATGTTGGAACAAACAAGGTTGTTGCTTTAATTTGCGATGCGCAAAACGAGGATCAAATCGAAATTATTGGCGTAGGCTCGCAGCCCTCACGTGGTTTGAAACAAGGCATGGTTGTTAATATTGATGCCACTGTGCAAGCCATTTTGCGTGCTATCCAAGAAGCTGAGTTAATGGCGGGTTGTCAAGTAAACTCAGTCTATACTGGTATTGCCGGAAGCCATATTCGTAGTCTTAATTCTCAAGGTATTGTTCCTATTCGTAATAGAGAAGTGACTCAGCATGATGTCGATCGCGTTATCGACGCTGCCAAAGCTGTAGCCATTCCAACCGACCAAAAAATTCTGCACATCTTGCCGCAAGAATTTATTATTGACAGCCAAATGGGAATTAAAGAACCTGTAGGTATGTCCGGTGTACGTTTGGAAGCCAAGGTGCACATTGTTACCGGAAGCGTTAGTGCAACACAAAATATTGTGAAGTGTATTGAAAAATGTAATTTAAGAGCAGCTAATATTATTTTACAGCCTCTAGCATCAAGCCATGCTGTGCTTTCGGAAGATGAGAAAGAATTAGGCGTTTGTTTGGTTGATATAGGTGGCGGTACGACAGACGTTGCAGTGTTTACTAATGGTGCTATTCGCCATTCAGCCGTGATCCCCATTGCAGGCGATCAAGTCACCAATGATGTTGCTATCGCTTTCCGTATTCCAACTAAATATTCTGAAAAAATCAAAATTGCACACGGCTGTGCTTGGTCACCTCTAGTTAGCACAGATGAGCTGATTCCTGTGCCAGCCATCGCTAATCAACAAGCACGCGAAATTACCAAAAAGACTTTAGCTGAGGTTATCGAAGCTCGCTACGAAGAGCTTTTCTTTTTAGTAAAACAAGAATTGAAGCAATATGGTTTCTTAAATTCGTTAGCCGCTGGCATAGTTTTAACTGGCGGTGCTTCGAAGATGTTTGGTGTTATGAACTTAGCAGAACAAATTTTTCAAGTACCAGTGCGTTTAGGTGCGCCACATGATGTAGGTGGAAACTCGGAGGTTTTAAATAACCCAATCTTTGCAACTGGCGTTGGTTTACTGATGCTTGGGCTTCAGCATCAGCAAGAAGGCCGGCCAGAGATGGGTTTTGGTGAAGGTATGAAGAGTATGTGGGAGCGCATGCGTGGCTGGTTCCAAGGCAGTTTTTAAGTGGAGAAGACAATGTTTGAATTATCTGAAGGTCCAATAACAAATGCAGTTATCAAAGTAATTGGCGTGGGTGGCGGCGGCGGTAATGCTGTCGAGCACATGATTGCGCAAAATATTCCAGGTGTAGATTTTATATGCGCTAACACTGATATTCAGGCGCTCAAGCGCTTAAGTACGCCAACTTTATTACAACTTGGCGAAGAATTAACCAAAGGTCTTGGAGCTGGCGCTGATCCTGAGATTGGTCGCCTGGCAGCAGAAGAAAACCGCAGTAAGATTCGTGAGCTTTTAACTAACACCGACATGGTTTTTATCACAGCTGGAATGGGCGGTGGAACTGGTACAGGAGCAGCTCCCATCGTGGCGGAAGTTGCGCGTGAATTAGGCGTTCTTACTGTTGCAGTTGTTACTAAGCCGTTTTCTTTTGAGGGCAAAAAACGTATTGCCATAGCAGAAGAGGGTATTGGTAATTTAGCCAAGAGCGTCGATTCTTTAATCGTCGTTCCGAATAATAAACTCTTAGCTGTTTTAGGCAAAAACACTAGTCTTTTAAACGCGTTCCGTGAAGTTAATAATGTTTTATTAGGTGCTGTGCAAGGAATCGCCGAGCTTATCACACGTCCGGGCTTAATTAACGTCGATTTTGCTGACGTTAGAACTGTTATGGCTGAAATGGGGATGGCTATGATGGGAACAGCAGAAAGTTCTGGCGAATATCGTGCCAGAGAAGCTGCCGAAGCTGCTATTTCTAGTCCATTATTAGACGACATTGATCTAGCTAATGCCGGCGGCGTTTTGGTGAATATTACTGCTGGAACCAGCATGACTATTGGCGAATTTGAAGAAATCGGTGATGTTATCAAATCTTTCACATCGGAAAATGCGACCGTTGTGGTTGGAACGGTAATAGATCCGGAAATGCACGATAATTTGCGTGTAACTATTGTCGTTACGGGTTTGACTAAGAATGGCGGTCTAAACCGCATTGTTCCCTCAGCGGCAAGTAGAGCTAAACCCACCGTAGAAACGCAAAAAATTGAGACTAGTTTTGATTTTAGAATACTAGAAAAACCAACGATCTTAAGGAATCAAGAAGCTGCGCAAAGCGTTCCTCCCGCTCCTAGCAATCCAATTCAGCAAGCTACAATAGAAATCGAAGAGGAAGAAGAGATTTCCAGTACATTGCCTCGCCCTTTGATGGCAGCATAGATTTGATTGATATTCCAGCCTTTTTGCGTCGTAGAAAAGAGAGCGAATAACATTGTTTTCTCTGTACAATCTTCTTTAATTGTAGCTCAGGTTGTGCTATAATTGTGCTATAAGTAATGTTTTAATCAAAAATAAGAGGAAGATTAAAATGAGTCATAATGTAAAAAACCGGCGGACTAGACAGTCGCTTGCTAGAACAACAGTGGTGCGAGCTAGAGTTAGTTCGGATTTAAAAAATGATGTAGAAATAGTTCTAAATTGTTTAGGAATGACTATGTCAGATGCAATAAATATGTATTTATTTCAAATTCGTTTAAAAAACGGTATCCCTTTTGAAATCAAGATTCCTAATGCAGAAACCGCGCAAGAAATTCGTGAGGCGAGGAAGGGTAAGGGAGTCGTTGTTTGTAAAACCGCGGAGGATATGTTTGAAAAGCTGGGAATATAAATGCTTCATCCCATTTACAAACATAAATTTCAAAAAGACGTTGCTCGTCTACAAAAACGTGGTAAAGATTTAGAGAAATTAAAGTTCGTAGTTAATGAGCTAATCAATGCTGGTGTGCTGGATAGAAAATATCTAGACCATTCGTTGAAAGGAGAATATACGGATTGCCGTGAGTGTCACATAGAACCAGATTGGTTGTTGATATATTTGGTTCAGGGTTCTGATATTACATTTGTTCGTACTGGAACTCATCCGGATCTATTTTGAGATTTTCCCTTCCCCTCAATCCTCACCAGCTTATCTCTTCCAGATTTTCCCTGCAAAATTTCTACTTGTTTTTTGGAAACGTTGTAGTGTTTTGCCAAAAATCTTATCAATTCTAAATTGGCTTTGTTATCGACTGGCGGCGCGGCTATTTGTATTTTTATCCTATCCCCATAAGGCCCAACAATAGCGCTTTTCTTAGCGCCAGGGTTGATGTGTACTGGTAGATAAAGGTCTTCGCTTTTTTGGTGATTATTACTTGGGCACATGTAGAGTTTTTAAGGCAAAGTTGTTAGGAAAGCAAGAAAAAAGTAGGGAATAGGTATGCCTATCCCTTAAAAAACATGTCTATGTGATTTCTTTTTAAATCAATAAGTTGCATTTTGAAGTTGGGTTTTGGTATAATATACACAGAAGTTATTTAAATGTAGCGTTTTTTTGATTGTAGAGAGGGAATAGTATGACAACTTCAACTCCGAAAAAATCAAGTCAAGGATCTTCTTCTCCGCCTAAGATAAAATTGAGAGCGCTAGTTCAAGAAGCGGCTGCTGCTTCAGCTGCCGCCGCAGTTCAAAACACCGAACTGCCCAAGCCTTCTTTGCCGCTGCCAGAAGTTACCAATGTTATACCTGAAAATGTTAAAAGTGTTACTCTAACAGGTGGCAAGACAAACCCTATTGTATTAAGTTCAGCTGCTTCTATTGAGGAGGTAGTAGATCCTACAACTCCTCCTAATTCTAACAAGGGGCTTGAGGATTATATACGATCCCATGGTGTCTATCTGTGTGACAGCAATGGCAATGTAGTTGAAACAATTCATGACCCTCTTCAACCTTCAAATCCAAACGCTTCAAGAGACATCAGCAATGCGCTTCAGTCTTTATCCAAGAATGCATCTATGCAAAATTATTTGCGTAATTTTATAAATACAGACCAAAACGGTCTTTTGTGGGCTGCAAGAGCGCGGGATGCTGATGAATTACAGAAGGGAGGGATGGAACTTGGTGTTACGCAAGTTGGTTCTAAAGTACCTGGATATGAAACGAAAGTTTATTTTATTCCAAATTCAGATGGATCATTAGATGTGAGGGTTACTAACGTTATTAATAGGATTGCTAGTTATGGATTTAAGATGGATGAAAAAGGTAATCCAATCAATGCGGAGGGAACAATCGTTCATAATACTGCTGAGGCAGTTCGAGATATAGACGTAACAAATGAAAAAGGTTTGCTTGCTTACGATACAACATACCGTCTTTCTCCTATTGAAAATGGAGCAAAGGTAAAGGCAGAAGTTATTAGTACGACTGAGGCTGTGATTGATCAGAGAGTTGAGCAATACTTACCGCACTTAAAATCTCAGAATGATTTCGAAAGTTATCACCAAGATTTAGTTAAATCTAACGTGCAACAAGATATCAAAGCCATATATAAAGATTTGCAACGTTATATGGGAAAATTTGATTCTACTGGACAGAATCCGGATAAGTTGCATTATGGCTCTGCTTTACAGTCTAGTATTAGAGTAGGAAAAATAGGAGATCTTACACAAAAAATCTTAGAAAACCCTCAGAATTCTGATGCAAGAGCTCAATTGCTCTTGGAAAGGAGCGGGCTAGAAGATGCGATTAAAGCAGATAGAGAAGAACTAAGTTCTTATAAGAATGCAGATGGCACTTATAAACAAGGTGCTGATGTAGTTGGGGAATATTTAAAAAGTTCGACCACACAAGGAAAGACTTTATTACAGGATTTGGATAAATTTCTACAGTTAACCGAGCCTGCTGTAGCTGCGACATCTGTTGCAGCAGCTACCCAAGCAACAACTCCTTCGACTCCTTCGACAAAAACAGCTAAAGCAGGGAGGATAGTCAAGATGGATCCCGTGACTGCTAGCCTCGAGGAAATAGCGCGAAGTTTAGAAAAAGTTAAGCAGGAGGAGCTTTTGGGCAGGAAGGTTGGTGCCAGAGATGAGGAAAAAAGTCTTGCGAAGCAGGTTCGTATTTTTGATGCTGCTACTAAATTTTTGGCAAATCCTAATGAACGTGCTCGAGTGGCGTTATGTACAGAAATAGCTAAGTTAGAGAATCTCAAAGCTCAAGAAGGGAAAAAATTTTCTAAGCCACAGGAGATACTTCTACAAAATTTACAGGGATTTCTTTATCTTGTTGAAAACAAAGTTCCCGCGCCAACTGCAGTAGCAGCGCGTAACACGGTAGCGCCCACCGCTTCGCAAACCACAACAACCACGCCAGAGCCAGCTCTTCCAGCACAACCTGTTGCTAAGGCAGTTTTGGCGAAAGGAGCTGAGGCTGATAGAGTACTTCAAGCATTAGAGCGGCAGCAATCTCGTACATCATCATTACCAGGCTGGATTCAGAAAGCTACATCACAGCCATCCCAGACATCCTTAGCGAAAGCTGAGCCAGCAGAAGAGGCGAGACCAAACGCCACTCCTGGTTCTAAATAATTTATGGATTTTTTGAGCAAAATATGTTAACATGTGCTTAGAGGTTATATTATGCAAAGTTTACAAAAGCTCGTCGATACAAAACCCATACTTCAAAAGATTCCTGGAGTTATACCTTTTTTTGATCGTCGTGTTTCCGAGAATTTACAGAAGGAATTGGAGCTTATCGAGAAAGCTCGAGAAGCCATAAATAACTTACCAACTAGTACTGGCAATGCTGAGGAAGATGCAAGAAATGTTCGAAGGAGAGCTGATTTTGCTAGAATGGAACCTGTTTTTAAGCAAAAAATTGCGCAATTTGAGGCCTACAAAAATAGTCAATCCACTGTGTTGCCTTCCAGTGTATCCGAAACTACCCCTATCGACCCTAATCCCCCAACTTACGAACCGTCTTAGAGTTATGTGGTCACATTTGCTCTAAAAACATGTCTACATGATTTCTTTTTAAATCAATAAGTTACATTTTGAAGTTAGGTTTTGGTATAATATGCATATAGCTGCTGCGCAGGCATCAAGCCCAGCGGTCTCCGGAGGTTCTGTGAAAAAGTTACCGCCAACACCCCCACCGCCTAGGACTGAATCTCCCGTTAAACCAACAGCTGCTTCAGGTGATGATAATGGTTTTGTGGTAGTACCGTCAGTGCCAATACCTCCGCCGCCTAGGGTTGATGCTACATTAACAACTACCACCACTGTGGTTACAACAAGCCCCGTAGCTTCTTATGTTGCTACTCCTCCGCCGCGATTAAGTGGCGAAATGCAACAAGCAGTAGAAAAGTTCAAGGGAGCTGCCAGCAGTACAGAGCAGGTTCTACAGACAACATCGCAGACTCCCGCTGAGATAGCGGCTGCTCAGGCTAAGCCCCTCGGATGGATGACCAAGTCAACTTCGGAGCCTACTTCTCAATCTCAACCCCCAACTCTGAAGGGTTAAGATTGGCTATAGGCTTGAGGTGTGATAGAATACAGCTATGTGTATCGTTACATTTTGTAGGTAAATTTTATGAAAAAAATTGCATCAATTATTGATAATTTAGGAAAATCTCTCAAATGGACATTCTCAGAGCGCTATGACGTGCTTCAAAAGTTGCAGGTAGAAAGAGAAGCGTGTCAAGAAGTTTGCCGGATTGCCTCTGAAGAAAAGAATCCGTTGAATGATTCTATTGTTAGTGGAGCACGAGCAACTTTACAGGGGCATGAGCAGACATTTGCAGCTAAAGAAAATCATTTTAACTTTTTTAAGAGCTTTAAATTCAACGTCAAGGCTGTCCAGGCTTCGGATGCGGCAGAAGAAGCTCCCTCAGCTAATCTTCAATAGACACTGCAACTAGGGTCAGGTCTAACATATCACATTTTGTTAGATGTTAGACCTGACCCCGTACTTTCTCGCTCCAACTAAACCGCACGATATTGCGTAAAAGTCTTGACTTTTTTGAAATATTATGCAAAATAGTTGTATGGAAAGAAAACAAAAAGCTTTAATTCTAAAGGATCTCACAAAAAAAATAGTATTTTTGGTCGGTCCTAGGCAAGTGGGTAAAACGTGGTTGGCCAAGAATATAGCTGCTGATGTATCTAACGCTGTTTACTTGAGCTATGACCATCTGGAAGACCGCAAAATTATTAAAAATGAGGGTTGGCGAGAATCTACGCAGTTACTCATTTTAGATGAAATTCATAAAATGACTGGTTGGAAAAATTATCTCAAGGGTCTTTATGATACCAAGCCAGAGTATTTGCAAGTTATTGTTACAGGAAGTGCAGGACTAGATATTTTGCGTCAAGTCGGGGATTCTCTAGCTGGTAGATTTTTTCTACATCATCTTTTACCATTTTCCCCAGCAGAGTTGCAGGATACAGATTTTGCGTCCGACATTGAGCGCTTTATTGCTAGAGGCGGATTTCCCGAGCCATTTTTAGCTTCTGATCCGGTTGATGCAGATCGTTGGCGAATTCAGTACGTTGATAGTTTACTGCGTTTTGATGCTTTTGAAATTAATCAAATTGATAATGTTAGAAATTTACAGCTTGTATTGGAACTTTTGAGGAGTAGGGTTGGGTCGCCAGTTTCTTATACATCTATTGCTCAGGATGTTGGTATTTCTCCAAATACTGTGAAAAAATATATTCGAATACTTGAAGCTTTGTACGTGGTTTTTCGTGTAACTCCTTTTGCCAAAAATATTGCACGTAGCTTAGCTAAAGAGCCCAAGCTGTATTTTTTTGATACAGGTTTAGTGAATGGGGATAATGGAGCTCAATTAGAAAATTTAGTGGCAATATGTTTGTTAAAACACGTTTACGCCAAGATTGATTATGCTGGTCAAAATTACGGTTTACATTATTTGAAAACAAAAGAGGGCTTAGAAGTTGATTTTGCTTTGACTAAGAATGGCAAGATTGAACAAATTCTGGAAGTGAAGAATAGAGATTCTGTACCGAGTAAAGCTTTGTTATATTTTCAAAAAACATATTCACTATCCGCCAAACAGTTAGTACGCGAGCTACGCCAAGAAAGTGTTTATAAAAACATCGAAATTATTAGAGTAGACGGCTTTTTAAGGTCCTTGTTTTTGTAAGTGAATAGGCTGGGGTCAGGTCTAACATATCACATTTTGTTAGATGTTAGACCTGCCCCCGTGCTTCCGTGCTTTTTCTAAAAAACATGTCTACATGATTTCTTTTTAAATCAATAAGTTGCATTTTGAAGTTGGGTTTTGGTATAATATACGCAGGATTTGGATGTGATTTTTCTATGGGGGGATTTTTATGCCTAGAACAAAACCTAAGACAGCTTTAGATGTGGATAAGGGCTTCGAGTTGGTTGAAAGACCAACGAAAGGAGAGAGTAGTAGAGCCAGACTTCCTGTTGCTCCCATACTTCCTTCTTCAAGTTCACCCGGTGGAACGCAATTTCCTTCATTTGCCGATCTTCCTCCTCAGGCATCCTCTGCGACAATACCGCCATTACCTGCACCATCGCAAACTAAGTTTGACGCTACATTAAAACCTGGTTTTGCTAGTTATGTTGCAGACTTGAGGGAAAGCAAATTTAAACAAGATTTCGCTAATTTAGTGCTACAAATAGCAGGTTCTGATGGTTTTTCTCGGTTTGTAGTTGCGAAACAACCAAGGTCTAACGTGCCACAGACCGCGGCTGAACTCATCAAAAGTACATTGGGAGCAGATAATTATGAATTGTTGCTTCGTTATTATGATCCAGATTTATTGAATAAAAGCGAACGCGAGGAACAAGCGCGCTTGCTGGAAGGGGATAGGTTTTTAGCAAAAAAGCAAATTCAGTTGTTTCGTAGAGAAGACGGAAAAGTTGGTCTTAATGTTCATTATTACGACTTTATGTACGAGCATGCTGGCAAAGCTCAGCGTAAGCCTGGTTCTATGGATGATGAGTATGTTTTAGAGCAAGATGGTTTTAAACCATTTATTTCTAAAGCTGCCCAAGGGTATGATCCTGAATTGACTATGACAACTGAAGATCTTCAAAGTAAAAGATTTTCAGAAAAATCTCCTTTGGGAATACTTTTTCGTGCTGGATGGGTCAGTAGATTTCCTGGATTGATCAGTGGATCTTCCGTAACATCTTTCATGCTTGATATAAACAGGGGTATTTTGGTTAATTCTGGAAGTTGCACCAGCGATATAAATTTAAAATTGCTTCTTGGTAAGGCAATGTCCCAAGAGGAGGCTGCTAAAGCTGTTCTTGATGAGCGTTTAGGAATCTACATAGACAAAGAAAAGCAAGTAGAGACTTTCAAAGCTATCAATGATTATTATCATCAATATTTGATGGGTGGTGAAATAAAATCACAACTAGCGATGATGGCTGCTAGGAGTCCGGTCGGCTGTAACTATCTTGTGACATCTGTGAAGGGTTTGACTCCTCAAGCAGCGAATAATTTGACGCTGGTGAGCAAAATTTTTTCTGGAGTAACAGATCCAGCTATTGTAAAGAGCGTTGATGCTGAGGGAAAATTTCAAGCAGCTTATTATTATGATCCAATAGGAAAATTTTTAGTACCGCTTCCTACAATTACTGCAGCAAATTTTCCTAAGTTAAAGTCGCTGCCGGATAGTTTGGCAGATACAGAGCTACCTAAACATGTGCATGATGCTATTAGCGAAGCTCTTCAACCATATTCGATTCTCCAGAGCGATGATCATTCTGCTAATTTATATAGAGATGCTGAGGGTAGTGTTGTCTTAGAGGGAGAATTTGCCAATCCAATTTGTCGAAAATTAAAACCATCTGGGTTTGATTTTTATTCTGTAAAAATTCCAGGCAGGATAAGAACCAAATATGTTTTAGATCCCAAGCAAGGTTTTAAACTCGTAAATGTGGAATTTAGTGACCCATTTATGCGTAGGTGGTTTTTGGGGGAATTGACGCAGAAGGATTGGCAAGAATTAGCAACAAGAGCTCAAGAAGAGGCTCGCATTTCTGCTACACAAAGCACATCTATACCAGTTGTTTCCTTGATAACAACTCCAATTCCATTGCCATCTAGTGTGGTAACAAGCTCCTCATCGTCTGCTACGACTCAGCCAACAGGTGGCACCGCAGGTTTTTCGTTTTCGGCATTGTCGGTTCCAGTCGCAAGTGCTGCGGTTACGTCAAAGACTGCAAGCAGCTCTACAACACCACCTGCGTCGGGAGTTAAATTAAAAACGCGTGTAAGGTCATCTCGACCGCAGATATACCAAAAACCGCAAGTAATTGTTCTTCCGCCAGAGCGTATTTTAAACAAAGAGCAATTGTTGCAGTGGGCTGTTACTCCTAGTGGCTTACAGAAAAAAGGGAAAAATATGTTTGTGGCGTCAGCGGAGAAGGGTGTTTTATCAGGAGCTTTGTGGAGAGATTTTATTAATGGCGTTGTAGATATTCCATTCAGTAAACTAAATCCAAAAGGGATTCCATACACAGTAAGCGATCCAGTGCCAAAAGAGTTTGTAGATGTTATTGAAGAGGAATTTGGTAAAGGATCTTATGAATTTTTGAGTAAACATTATCAACAAACTATTGCGTCTAGTATGAAAGGTATATTGCAAGAAATGGTTGGGCCTGGATTAGCTCCAGACTTATTTGTAGGAACGTTTGATCGTTGTGTATTTACGCCTAAGAAGGAAGGCAAGACTATTGTTTTAGAGGCAATATTTGATGGCGTGTCTGTTAATTCTGTTAGCGATCCAAGTAAGTCTTACATATTGAAGTTTCCTGGTACCGCTAAGTTCGTCTTGGATACAAAGCAAGGCTTTAGATTAGAGGAATTTAACTATCCACAATTTTCACCGGCGATTTTTGAGGTGGTTCGTGCTCAAACAATAATGTCATCTACAACAACTTCAAGTAGTGCTCCGCCAGCGCCGGCCTCGACAAGTAAGCCTGTGACAATGGTTGGTGGTGTAACTTCTTCCGCCCCATCTTCCACAGCAAGTTCTTCATCTACGGGAAACATATTGGTCAGGCTACAACAAGCTAAAGCTGCTACCGCCTTACATCCAGAACTTTCATCTTTGGTTCGGGAAGCAGCTCAAGAGATTCAAAAAGCTAGCGAATTGCATATTACACAAAGGCAACAGCAACCCCCGCCAGAGAAAGGAAAAACAGAAAAAGAGGCTTTGCCCGCTGAGTCAACAGGAATTTCTGTGAGCAAAGCAGTAAAATAGTTTTTTGGGTAAAAATGGCGTAGAATGTATAAATTACTATTTGGGGATAATTTTATGTCTTTACAAATGATAAACAATGTCATCACATTTTTTCGCGATAAATGGACATTGCACAATAAAGGTTTGCACTTACTGGATGCAAGAGAAAAAATAGAACAAATAGAAAGTTTACTCAGAGAAGATCAAGAAAAATTGCATCAAGCAAAAACAAAAGATCCACAGTTGGTTCAATCGATTGAAGAGCTGAAAGCTATTTTACGATCACTAAGGAAATCGTTGCAATCAGTGCAGAAGAAGCTTACGCGAGAGAGTGCAATATTGGAGGCACGCAAGAGCGATCTTTTAAGTTTTAGATCGCTGGAAGTCGCTGAAGAACCAGCCGCAGGTCCCGAACCTTCTAACTAGTCGTTCATTTTTAGCCCACTTAGGTTTTAGCAGACTATATTCATGAAAATTACATGGATATTTTGCTATAAGCCTAGTAAAAAACACGGTAAAAGTAAGGTTTGGTTTCTTAATAGTCATTAATGGGCTCATTAGATAATATTCCCTGAAAATGAGGTTTTTTCTTATTTCCAAGACATATTCTTGTAATAAGTTTCTTAAACGTATTAATAAAACAGGATGCATTATTAAGAGACATTTAAATAATTTTATGTTATACTAACCGCTGGGTTATCTATAAAAAAATATCCTAAAAACATGTCTATGTGTTTTACTTATAAATCAATGAGTTATATTTTTATTTTCGGTTCGAGGAAATTTTATGTCAAGTAGTACGCCTAAAACAACAACACCAGTTACTCCTACAACTTCGATGGGTAGTTCATTGATAGTGCATGCTGTGTTACCAAAAGGTGCGCCATCGCCTCAGGCTTGGAAGGATGCTTTATTGAAGGGTATGCGGAAGACGGTGGAGAAGGTTTGTGGTGGAGACTTCTTTGCGTCATTTAGGCCAATTAATCCGCTTCATCCCGGTTCTGTTCGAGAAAAGCAATTTAATGTGGAGAAATTTAAAGAATTTTGGAGAGCCATTCAAGCAGCGGCGCCTAGACCATTAGAGATGCAAGGAAAACTTAGTGAACAAAGAAATACAGATGAAGAATCTCATCTTGTGTATAGCCAGGCTGCAGGAGGAGACCGAAATCCGTTTTTAGTTTTTTCTGATAATTGTCCTGGAATAAAGTGTGTAGGGGATCTGCATGGAGATTGGCAGCGTTTGCAGGATATCTTACAAGCAATGGATTTTAAGACGGACGAGCCTATCGTATTTTTGGGGGATTATATCGACAGAGGAGCGCATAGTCCTGAGGTATTAACTGCAGTCTTGTATTTATGGAGTGAGACAGCAAGGATTAGGAGTTTAGATAAACAATCCGGGAAGGTTCCAGAGGTTCAATTACTTCGTGGTAATCATGAGCATACTTCAGTGCCTATTGGAGATGGTGCTTTTATAGAATTGCAAAATATTCAAATTGATCAGAATACTACTCTCTTAGACTCTATTTCTTCCCATTTAGTTGTGGCAGGAGTTGGTGGGGGTGGAAAGAGTCCTAAAGCAGCTGAGCGTTTTGCTGTTGCGCATAGTTCTTGGGGCGGTTTGCCAGAGGCTTGTGAGGAGCAGATTATAAAGGATACAAAGGACGGTACATTTGCTAAAAACGCTCTGGGAAAATTAATGAAAGAACAGCTTTTTAGGGGGCAAGTTGCTGCAATAGATCCCGCGCAAAGCGAGCGAGCAGTTACTGCTACGCTTTGGTCTTCTGTGGGTGGTGCTAGAAAAGCTCAATTACCCAATTGTGAAATATCACCAGAAGTGTTAGCTCTGCAGCTAAGTGGAGCGGGTTTTAGGACATTTGTTCATGGTCATGTTACGGATGATAGTTTAAGTATATTGACAGAGAAAGTTGGCAAACCAAAAACGTTTAGTAGTGGGGTGCATTCCTTTATTGTCAATGGAAAATCGATTACCATTGCTGCTGCTCATTCTACAGGATCGGATATGGAAGGAGAAGGAAGCAAGGACGCACATCAAGGATTTAATCAAAACGTTGTGTCTAGTATTATTTATATAAATGGAAAAAAGGGAATAGAGGAGTATGCTTTGCACGGAACTGGTGAAAAAGCAAAGCTTCAGCCATCGGGCCTTTCACCGGTTCGTGAAACTTTTTCTAGTATCATAGCAGGTTCTGCTATTCCTGCTGCCTCGTTAACCGCAACTCCACCCCAACAGCTGAAAGCAGTAAAACCAGTGTCACAACAAATTCAAGCATTGAGTGATTTAGAGAAGTTTCTGGGGGTTTTGATAGATGTCAAAGGGGAAAATAAAGAGAAGGTTAGAGATACTTTTTGGGATGACAATAAAGGAATATTGATAAAATCGCTCAATTCTGCTGATCCTGAAGATTTGAAAAAGATAAAAACGCGAATAGTAACAAAGTTTGGTTTGAATGGAGTGAAACATTCTACGGAAATGAAATATCCTATGATGCTTTTAGGGGAGCTGGATAAGGTAATACTATTAGAAGGTTGGGCAAATAGCGAAGACAGAAATGCTTTTTTTACAAAAAATAAAAAACAGTTTGAAAGTTTTTTTGATAATATGTCGTTGGCTTACCTACAGGGACTGCAAGGTGAATTACAGGAAGGAAAATGGATTCCTAGAGAGTTGTCTTTAGGAGGTTCAAGCTCCCTAAATTTGCTTTTACAAGCGCTGAATGAAGCGATAACTTTAAAAGAAAACTTAGAGCATTCTGGGGTGATAGCAAGTTCTGCCGTTCCTGCTGCCGCGTTAACCACAACTGCTACTGCTCAACCTGCAGCAGCTACATCAATAGCGTATATCGGTCTTACACCAGCCCCTTCGGCGGCACGATCACCATCGCCACAAAGGGCTCCGTCTCCCCGTCCTGCTGCAACAGCATCTTCGGGTGGTGGTTCTTCAAGTAGCGTTGGGTCTCAACCATCTCTTACACCATCTTCTTTAGCGAGGAATATCCAGCCACCAAGAGTTTCTTCGCCTACAAGTGAGCCTGCTGTTGCTGCGGGGACAAGTAGATCTTCGCTGTCTACTAAAGCTAAAGGTTCAGGGGCAAATGTGTCGTCGATGCAATCTGGATCTTCTTCTAGCAAGGCAATAGTAATACCAGAGTTACAGGCTAGTATTCCTCAAGGTGATTATCCGAGAGAGATAGTTTTCAAACACATGGTGCAATTAGATTCTTTGCATTTGGCTGGAATGGCATATGCTCAAAATGTACAATTTTCAGATTGGTCGATCGGAACAATACCCGAAGCGGTGGATATACAGGTAGATTGGAGAGGTAAATCACAACAAGTACCACCAACTGAGTATCAAAAAGCTATAAGTTGCATGTTGCGACAAGGGGTAGTAGTCAAAGAATGGAAAAGCTCTAATCTGACTTTAGCTTTGGGTTATAGTATTCAGATCACTGATCTCGTAAGGAGCATTATAGGTGATAAGAATATAAAACTAAATCCGCAGTGTGTTCTACTAAGTTATGATATAGGTGAAAAGACTGCTGTTATCAGACAAAACTTTATTCTTTCGCGAACAGCGGAAAGACTAGGAGGTGTGTCACTCGGGCAAGATCCGATAGCGCATGTTGATTTTACTTTTAATTTTAGTAATGAAGAAAAAGCAGAAGTAAAGATTGGAGATTTGCATATAATATTAGGCTCGAGGAAATTGGCTGCTTCAGCAGAAGAACTATTTAAATCATGGGATACGCAGTATCCAGGATCTGAAACGATAAATGGTGTTTTAACTTTACAAGAACCCACCCTTAAAAAGATAAATGAATTTTTCAGTCAGATTGGAGAAATACCTAATAGGCCACTGGAGTTGATTCAGCTTGCTGATGCGGCAGATAGTTTGTTAACAATCGTTAGACCATTTTCTCGGTCCGGTATTGTTGATTTCTTGTATCGCTTGAATGATGTTCGTCAGAAAAAGTTATTAACATCTTCTGGTTTATCGAGTCAGTTAGATGGTATATTCAATAAAATCTTGCTCACCGCTTTGGCGACAGCTCCTGGCAAAGATCGAGAGGATATTTTAACGTCTTTGGAGGAATCGGATATTTCTCAGGCTTTAGAACAGGCAAGTTTATCTAATTTGCGGCGTTTGAAAAGTTTCTTAGAAGAAGAAATGGATAAGAATAAATATGATAAGAATACATATGAAGAACTACAACCATTTATTAATAAAATCCAGTTAAGTGTTTCGGCGTTACTTAAAACTTTAAATCCAATATTGCAAAAAAAGTTAAAAACTCCGGAGGGTTTGGCGTATAAATACAGTATTACACCAAGGCAAGGTGAAGAGGGAGACAACGGCCGAGCTGATTCGGTTTTTGCAAGTAAATTAATAAAAATTGGTCAGGAGCTGGATAGTTTTCCTAGCAAACTAGAGTCGTTACCAGTTACTAAATATTTTTCAGGAGGGTATGACATAGTAGGTGAGAACCCTGTACAAGTTGGTGTTGCTCAAGGGAATCAGCCTAAATTAGAAAAGGTCAGTGATTGGCAAGCCATGTTTTTAGACTATCCTGATCAAGCCACATTGCCTGACGGGTATACTTATGATTACGTTAGACCACTACAGACAGGCGTTATTTCTCCTAAATTGAAAAAATATAAGATCGAAGTAGATGCTCCTCCGGCCTGTTTAGTTAAAGGTCAGCAGTTTATAGGACCTACAGATGAGCTTCCTTTTTTAGTCAGTCAAATCATTGGGCGCTACACTCAATTAAGCAATTATTATACTCAACTTGTAAGACTATTAAGTTTGCCAGAAAGAGATCCAGAGAGTTTGGCACTTTTGGCAGGGAGACTTGGTGAAATAGAAATCTTAGCTAAAGATGTTAAATTTCTTGATTATTTAAGCCCAGAAGCTAAACAAGAATATGCTGAAGTTATAGCTGTTAATACAAAAATATCTCATTTAGCTCAAGATATAATTAATGCTACTTTTGATAAACAAGCCGATTTACTTAGAGTTCCTCGAGCTCTTCCTGGTGCTTTAGAAAAAATTTATGCATCAAGGTCAGGAGTCAACCTGACTTATTTCGCAAGCTTTTTGCGATATTTGCATGCAAGTATAAAGCTTCCAGATGTTGCTTTGTACAAACAAGTTGCGGCAGCTTTTGTAAATCAGATGGTTAGTGGGTTGACAGCGTCAGATTCTCGAGTGAAAGCTAAATTCCAAGGTGCATTTGGTAGAAATGATGTAATTAACCAAGATGTATTGCAAATAATTCTAAATTTATGTCAACATTTGGATTTTGATGCTGCTGGTCTGCCAAAAGCAAAGGAGCAAGAATTTTGGAATCTTGTGCTGGGGCACTATGATAACTCAAGTAAAGTGAAGCTATTAACAAAACTATATACGGAGCCATTAATGGAGGGTGGTGCTGAGGATTTGCTGAGTAAATTATTGGAAAGTAATTTATTGCAAAAGATGAAACCTACAGACTTGAAAAAACAATTGCTAGGAGAACTGATTAATTTAGAGAAGGCTCAAAGTCAGCCAGTAAATGCTAACACAGCTGCAAAGCGAAACAACGTATTGGAATATTTAATTCGCGACTTGTTTATTAATGGCGACAGAGAGAATTTTAGTTCACTAGAAAGAAGTTTATTGTTGGATAAAATTAAAGGCATCCCTTCTCTCAAAAGATTTTATCATGAAACACTGTATACCGAGGCAGCTAAAGAGCGGCTTTGGTTAATAGGGAAGATTAATGTACAAAATGGCTTGGTAATAGCAGAACAGGTTGAACAAGCTACACAAAATTTACGGCAAGACTTCTCACTTATGACTGTTCAAAATCTTTTGGATTTGCTTACTTTGGAAATTAAGCTTGAGGATAGGGCCATTAAGAAGGATGGAGCTGAGGTTAAGTATGAAGCAGGGGAACAAAGAGCTTTTGGGAAACTTGACCTAAAACTGCGTCCGCTTGTTTTAAGAGAGTTAAGCATACGTGCGAGTGTTTATGATGCAGCTGCAAAGACGGGTAGTAATGCTATTGCGTTGTTACCTGAAGCGTCAAAATTTACTCGCGAGCAGAGAGACCTGTCAGGTAGACTATTTGGAGAATTGACTGTAGAAGATCAACAATTAAACGAAGTTATTTCTAAGTCCCTATGTGCTATTGCTGAGTATCCAGTCTTTAACGCTCAAGAAAAATCGCAGGTTTTTGAAGCAATAGGAAAAGCGCAAAGATCTTCCGCTGAATCATCAAAAAAATTGAGTAGTTTGTGTGACAAAATTAAGCCAAAGCCGTCTTCATGGTTGGTGCGGGTTGGTAATAATATTGCGGCATTTTTAGGGTTTAAGGACGCTAAAGAATGGGTACGGGATCGCAAAGCACGAACGGAATTAGCTAAGCAGCTAGAGAGCTTAAGTAATATCATTCAACAACACGAACAGCCGTCAGTGAATACAAGTGTCGATATGACTGTTGCAGAAGTTACTGCCGCTCCTCTAACCACAGTCCCAGTGCAAGCAACAGTGCTTGCTGCAGCTACGCCAACTAGCTCTTCATATAAAAGAATAACTGCTGCTAGTAGTAGTGTTTCAACCGGGGCTCCCTCTACTGGTAGGCCTCCGTCTCCTGCAAAACAGAAAATCCCAATATGGCCGCAGGGTGGACAGAATAAATCATCCCCTCCTACAACAGCCCCAGCCCCACATGGACAAACGCCTGTTCCACCCACATAAGATGAAGCGGCTTTCATTTGGTTACATGCTTGGTCCTGTCGAAAATATGCTGTAGTTATTACTGGCGTTATTAGGGGAAGAATCCAGTCTGTTGCGTGTCTCTATTTGCATGTTATTGTAGTGGTCTACTAGATCATGTAACTGCCAATCTATTTCATTGATATTTTTTATTAGTGGTGGCAACAGGTTGACAAATAATTGAAGTTGTTCCTTGGGTAAGGTAGAGAGTTTGATGCGAAGATCATTGATACCTTTTGTTTCTTGAGGCAAAGATGGCGTATCAGTGTTTTTTAGCTTATTTTGAATAAAAGTTTGAGCAAAAATTGCTTTATCCATTCTTTCTCGCTGATATGTTCGTATTGCAAGGATTCTTGTGCGGAGGGTTGTCATCGCTGTTATTTCTTCAGATAAAGGTTGTGAATGGAGTTTATTCAACATGACCTGCATCGCTTCTTTAATTAGCAGCAATTTATTATTTGGTATCGTTTCAGTTATATCTGGTTGGACCAATGCTTCTATTGAATCTCCTATTGCTTTTGCATATGCAATTATTTCTCTAGATCGAGAGTAGAGTGGATTCTCAAAAAAAGCTGAACGACATAAAACTTTTGCCATATAAAGGGACCAAAGAGAAGAGTTTTTTTTATGCTCAAATTATAAGCTTTAGTGATACGGTGGTCAAAATTAAAACGCGCTGTATGGACAGAATGTGTTTTCTGGGTTAACAGGGGTGGCTGCAGAAGATGAGCCACCGCCGTGAGTTGGTGGTGATATGAATAATGTATGTCTGGTTGCTGACATTTTCGGTAATTCTTGACCTTCTGTTTCTGCTGTTAGTGGATCTTGTTGGTTTATTTGTTCCAGGGATTTTAGTACCTTTTTATAGCTTTCCTGTGAGATGCTTGGGTCTTGGAGTAGTGTTTTCAGATGTTTTCGTGCTTCCGTGTATTCACCTGAATGGTACAATGCTGCGCTAAGGCCAAAGAGTGTGTTGGCATAGGTGTGGTGGTCTATTGGCTTTTCAATAGCTAACTTAAAGTGCTGGGCGGCTTGTTTAAATGTGTCTAATGCTGGCTGATTCTGATTCGCTAATTCGATACCTGCGTTTAGTAATTCTTTACCTTGTTGGTAGTGCCAATCGGCAGACGATGGTGTTGGGGTGGTGGTTTGCATACATGACTCCTTAAAAACATGTCTATATATTTTCTTTAATCGTTGTTTGGTTAATAAGGAATGTATTCTACAGTATAAAACTTAAACCAAACTCACCTAATTTAAACTTTGGTGCGCTTTTTGCCAAGGCGTAACCAAAGCAATGGCGAAGAGAATTAGAAGGACACTGATCAGCATCCAATAACTAAGCGGTTCGGCAAAGAATAACGCCCCTAGAAGAGGCGTGATGATTACTATTATTCCATCTATCAAACTAAAATATACTGGTCCGGCTAAGTGTAAGAGTTTAAAAAGTATGATGTAGCCTAGGCTAGCGAGAACAATTTCTAGCAGTATCGCGCCATTTACTAGATTTAGTTGATGCGGAAAGTAAAAGCTATGAGTGCCAAAGGTGAGGGGAGTGAGCATTAGAGTTGCTGCGATAAGCATACCGCAAATTAGCGCAAGTGGTGGCAGGCCTTTGGCTTGTTTGACGATATAAATTGCAGTTAGGGCAAAGCAGCAGGGAGATAGCAAAGATGCTAGGATCCAAGGTAATGAAGACGCTGAGTTTAAGCCTAAATGCGTTTTAGCTAGAATTATAGACAAAATTCCGACAACTCCGCACAACACACCAGCGAATCTTCGCCAAGAAAATTTTTCAGATTTAAAACTTAAAGATAAAGCGTAAGTCCAAAGTGGGGAAGAGTTAATAACAACACCTAAAAGGCCGGCTGGAAGATGTTGTGCGGCAAAGTATTTATTGGTGTTTGGAAGAGCAATGCCAATTAAACCACAAAAAAAGTAGAAACTCAGATGTTTGCTAGAGCAAGGCAGTTTTTCTTTAAATATCCATAGGGCAATCAGCATCAAAACCGCAGCGCCTAAGGTGTGCAAAAAGCTATATCCTACCGGAGAAACCCCATGGGTTGTGACAAAGCGGGCGATGATAAAACTAAAGCTCCACATGAGGCCGAGAATTGTAAGAAGAGATAGGGCGCGTAGGTTGGTTTTCATGTTTGCAATATACCGCATTGACAAAGTCAAGGCAAAATAGTAGTTTTGCTAGCGTTTTAGCGTGTTCTAATCTATAGGTGTAAGTTATATGTTTAATCCATTGCATACTTCCCCATTATTTATTGCCGTAAAGCAATATGAAGATGAGAGGGATCCGACAAAATTAGGCGAGCGTTCTCAAGCAATACTTAGAATATTATTTAATAATGGTGATCCATTAAAGCCGCAGCAAGTATTGGCAATTTGGCGACAAGTGCCGAATTTACATTTGCAAGAAGATAGGTTGAGTGCAGTGGAGCGTTTATTTCAAGGGTATCTACCCCGCCCTATTGGTTATGCAGGTCCACTACCAATACTTCCCCAAGGTGCATCGTTTTTTGCACCGCGAAGCATTCAGCCACCTCTTCATGGAGAAACGCCTGTAAGCACAACGTCGTCAAGCAGTTCAAGCTTAGAGACTGTAGTGCTCCATTTGAACTAAATAATCACTTCCTCATCCGCCAAATTACCTTTGGTTTCCAGCCACACACGGCGGTCGGAGGCGCGTTTTTTGGCAAGGAGCATGTCCATGAGTTCATTGATGTTTTCGGCATCGTCCTCGATGGTTAATTGAACCAGACGGCGGGTTTCAGGAGCCATGGTGGTTTCGCGAAGTTGCGGCGGGTTCATTTCGCCTAAACCTTTAAAGCGTTGGACGTTAGGCGTGCCAGATTTTTTCTCGGCAGTCAGGCGATCTAAGATTCCTTGTTTCTCTTCGTCATCTAAGGCGTAATAAACTTCTTTACCTATGTCGATGCGGTAGAGCGGTGGCATGGCGACATAAACGTGGCCAGCTTTAACCACGGCACGAAAATGTTTGAGGAAAAGCGCACAAAGCAGAGTGGCAATGTGCAGGCCATCGGAATCGGCATCGGCTAAGATGCAAATTTTGTGATAGCGGAGTTTTTCTAAGTTTTCAGTATTAGGATCAATGCCAAGTGCGACTGAAATATTATGAATTTCTTGCGAAGCCAAGATTTGATCGCTTGGTACTTCCCAAGTATTTAAAATTTTTCCACGAAGAGGTAAGATAGCTTGTGTTTCGCGATCTCTCGCTTGCTTGGCAGAGCCGCCGGCAGAATCGCCTTCGACCAAAAATAATTCACCACGGCTTGGATCTTGAGATACGCAGTCGGAGAGCTTTCCTGGCAATGGTGGGCCAGAAACAACTTTTTTTCTCTCCACTTTTTTTTCTAAACTTAAACGTTTTTGCGCGTTTTGAATTGCTACATTAGCCAAAGCTTCGCCGCTTGCTACGTTTTGATTGAGCCATAAGCTAAAAGCATCTTTTGCAACGCCTGCGACAAAAACGGCTGATTGGCGCGAAGTGAGCCGTTCTTTGGTTTGTCCTGAAAATTGCGGTTCGTGTAGCTTTACTGATAAAACGTAATTACAGTTTTCCCAAATATCTTCCGGGCTAAGTTTTACGCCGCGTGGTAAGATTTTTCTAATATCGCAAAACTCGCGCATAGCATCGCTGAGTCCGCTTCTTAATCCGTTAACGTGTGTGCCGCCTTGCAGTGTTGGAACTAGGTTTACATAACTTTCATTTAAAATAGCTTTTTCTTCAGCGACCCAAGCTATAGCCCATTCAGCCACCTCATTTTCAGTTGCAAAATTGCCTGTGAATGGTGTTTCTGGAATGGTTGCAAATCCAGCTAGGGCGGTGTTTACATATGCTACAAGGCCCTCGGCAAAATGCCACTCGTCGGTTTCGCCAGTTTGTTCGTTATTTAATTTAACTTTTAAGCCCGGACAAAGCACTGCCTTGGCGCGGAGTAGATGTTTCAAAAGGGGCATAACAAATTTAGTGGAATCGAAATAAGTTGGATTAGGCCAAAAGTGTATGCTAGTGCCGGTATCGCGATGTCCAGCGCTTCCTATTGCTTTTAATTTTTCTACCGGATCACCATTTTGAAATGCCATCTGGCTTATTTTGCCATCGCGTTTGACGGTTACTTCTAGGCGCGAGGAGAGGGCGTTTACTACGGAAATACCGACGCCATGTAAGCCGCCAGAGAAGCGATAATGCTTATCAGAAAATTTAGCGCCCGCATGCAGGCGAGTTAAAATTAGTTCGACTCCAGAAATTTTTTCTTCTGGATGAATGTCCGTCGGCATACCGCGGCCATCGTCAATGACGCTTAAAGAGTTGTCAGCATGAATTGTTACTTCTACGGTGCTCGCAAACCCGGCTATAGCTTCATCGACGCTATTATCTATTGCTTCTTGCGCTAAGTGATTCGGTGAAGAAGTGTCAGTGTACATGCCAGGACGTCTTTTAACTGGGTCCAAACCACTTAAAACCTCGATGGCTTCTGAGTTGTAGCTATTTTTTTTATTGTTTTTATTTTCGCTCATGGTTTCTCTATTTTTAACTGCTAAGAAAGCGCTAATGTTCGCGGGCAATATTAGCACAGTATTTCTGGATTTTCACATAAGATTGGGATACAAATCGATTTAGTAATAGATACGAGGCTACATATATGAAAAATATTTTGATTTATCTTACAGCATTAGTTTGTTTGTTATTTATATCGCTTTCTTTTGCGGAAACTAACAACTTGAGCGACCCGAATAAGGGCGTGGTTGTTAGCAAAAATGAAGCTGGTTTTTCGCTTAAGCTTGCAACTGGTGCCCAAAACAAAGTGAAATGGTATTTGAAAGAGTTCGATAGTAATTTGGTGGAGCCAGTTAGGCGAGAAGTGAAAACAGCTACGGGCAAAGGCTCGCAAAGCTATGAGCAATGGTTTTTCCGTGTTAAACCTTTAGCTTTCAAAGTGCCATGCATAACGAGTATTACTTTAATGTCGGTGCAAGTTGGCAGCGCTCAGGGCATACAAGCTAGTACTTTCCGTGTGGTTACGAGGTGAGGGAAGATTGGCTACGCAGTGCGTAGCCAATTTCTAGTTTGATTTTTTTATTAAAATAGTAGACAATGTCTCATGAATAGACGGGTAATTCCTTGTTATGTGCCTTTGGTGTTCCCTGCAACTTGTGGGCTAGCCTTAGGATTAGATCGACATGGCGGGCGCCGTCTTTTTTATTTGTGCTGATTCCCATCAAATAAGATTTCTTTGCGAATTTTGTCCTTGAATAAATCATACCAACAGGTATCGTTGTACGAATATTTTCTGCTAAATCCGGCACAGAATAAATCAACTGCTTGCAGCCCAGCGCTATTATGAGATTTTTCGTGGTTTATGCGAAATTGTATGCCAATGTCTAGGATGTTTTCTATGTTGGTTTTTATGTACTGATTAAAAATCACTCTTTCTTTTTTACCTTTGGATTTATCAACTATTAGTTGTACTGATTTATTTTTGTGATTATTAGAGAAATCTACAGTCTGTAAAATGATTTTCGATAGCAAATTATATAATCTGTGTTTTTCAGGTTTTGCAGTTATTTTTTCAAGAAGTTCTTTTTTATTCAGGATGATGCCGTATATGCTCCATGCTTGATTAGCCTGTTTGCGTAAGTTGTCTAAGAAATACTTTTTAACGTTCAGCAGACTTTGTGTGCTTTTCAGTTCCTTTGGAACATTGGTTTTTGTAGATTTCATTAGTTTTCTGTTTACTGTATGTTTTACAGCCGTTTTAAAGCTAAAAACTGTAGATGAGTTTTCGCATACAAGTAATGTTATTACAAAATGTGATGAGGATTCTTTTTTAAAGTTAAATCCTAAATCACCTGATTCGTCTAAGTATATAAACATGTTGCAACTTTGGTTTTACCTGTTTGATTTGCGATTTCCTAGATTAAAAGGTAAATTCAAGTTAGCAATACCGTGAAAAACACGGTATTTACAAATTGTAGGATTTGTATGCATAATGAGGGTGGGACGGGGGTTTTTAGAACAAAAAACATGTCTACGCGTTTTCTTTATAAATCAAAAAGTTACATTTTAAAGTGTTAGCCGAGAGAAAAATTAGAACAATTCGCAGTTTTATTCGTCGCGAGCGAAAACTTTCTTTAGAAAGAGAGGAAGAGTTTGCGAAACTTTGGGCGGAGTATGGTTTAAAAGTGGAACATGGGATTTTAGATCCAGAACACGTTTTTAAACGCAAGGCGCCACTTTTCTTAGAAATCGGCTTTGGCGATGGAACGGCTTTGCTTAAGGCCGCCGTAGATTTTCCAAAAAATGATTATATTGGGATTGAGGTCTATCGACCGGGTGTTGTTGGTTTGCTTAGCGAAGTTAAAGCTCGTGGTGTTAAGAATTTACGTGTTTACCAAGAAGATGCGGTCGAAGTATTGACAAAAAGCATTCCAGATTTAAGCCTGAGTGCTGTAAGAATTTTTTTTCCAGATCCATGGCCAAAGCGCCGTCATCATAAACGCCGTCTTCTTGGCGCTAGTTTTTTGTTTTTGATTCATTCTAAATTAAAATCAGGTGGCTATTTGCATTTTGCTAGCGATTGGCAGGACTATGCCGAAAGTGTTTTTAATTTAGTAAGTTTAGATAAGAGTTTTGCCAAGTCTGATTTGTCTAAGTTTTTTATTCCTCGCGCCATGACTAAATTTGCTCAAATTGGCTTAAATGCTGGCAGGAAGATCCATGAGTCAGTTTGGATTAAGACATAGAGATGCGATTAATCGCGTCTTGTTCCTGTCTTATTTTTTGTAAAAACCCCACTTTTAGTTTAAACTTAATGACTTTCTTGAACAACGAGGGAACTCTATATGCAAAAGAAATATCTGATCAATGCAGTATTGGCTATAAGCTTGGCAAGTTTTAGTATGGTGTCTACTATTGTTTATGCTAAACATCACCAGAAAGCAGTAGCTCCAAAGGCAGCGCCAGCTCCTCAGGCAACTACAACGCAATCACAACCTGTAGCTACGGCACAGACTAGCTTTACGCCAGAACAAGTCAAAGCCATGCAAAGTATAATTCACGATTACATAGTGCAAAATCCACAGATTTTACGGGAAGCTTCACAAGCTCTGCGCAATCAGGAAATGGATAAAATGCAATCGGATACTAAATCTCAAATAGTTAAGCACACCTCTGATTTGTTAAACATTGATCAACACTTTGCCATTGGTAACCCTAAGGGCGATGTGGTTATGGTAGATGTTTTTGATTATCAGTGTGGACACTGTAAAGCTATGGGCCCAACTGTGAATAATTTGGTGAAAGGTGATCCTAAATTGCAGGTTATTTTCATGGATTGGCCAATTTTTGGTAACGATTCCATTTATGCGGCAAAAGCTGCAATAGTTGCAAAAAAATATGGCAAATATCAAGAAATGCATGATGCTCTGTTTGCAGCCGACGGAGCTTTAAGTAGCGATAAAGTTCTGCAAATAGCCAAATCTATTGGTTTGGATGAAAAGAAATTTTTGCAGGATATGAATGACAAAGCAACTGATGATGTTATTAAATCTAACGCGCAACTAGCAAAAGATCTGAAATTAATTGCAACGCCAGCCTTTATTTTTATTAATCGTCAAGGCAGTAAAGTTGAGTTTGTTCTAGGAGAGGTTGGAGCGGACGATTTAGTTAAAGCGATTGGTAAGGTTAGAGGTAAATAAGAAGTTTTATTATAACTTATTGATTTTTAAAGAAAACGTATAGACATGTTTTTTGTGGTTCTTTAGGTAAATTTGTGAACAAATCGAAACGTACAACAAATAATTTCCTCACCTTTCAGGATTTGATTTTGAAGCTGCAGCAATATTGGATGCAGCAAGGTTGTGTTTTACTGCAGCCTTTGGATTTGGAAGTGGGAGCCGGTACTTTTCATCCAGGATCATTTTTGCGCGCTATAGGTCCTGAACCATGGTCGGCGGTTTATGCTCAACCCTGTAGGCGCCCTGCTGATGGTCGTTATGGTGAGAATCCTAATCGCAGTCAGCATTATTACCAACTTCAAGTTATTTTGAAACCATCTCCAGCTAATATTCAAGAGCTGTATCTAAATTCTTTGCGCGCTTTAGGTGTGGATACTTTGGTTGACGATATTCGTTTCGTTGAAGATAACTGGGAATCGCCAACTTTAGGTGCTTGGGGAGTTGGATGGGAAGTTTGGCAAAATGGTATGGAAATTACACAGTTTACCTATTTTCAACAAGTTGGTGGCTTGGATTGTAAACCAGTAGCTGGTGAAATTACTTACGGTCTAGAGCGATTGGCCATGGATTTGCAAGGCGTAGATAGCATGTATGATATCGTTTGGAGCGAGGGCAGATACGGTCGTATTACATACGGTGATGTGTTTTTGCAAAACGAAAAAGAAATGTCGCGCTATAATTTTACCTATGCCGATACCGCAATGCTAGGCAATAATTTTAATGTTTTCGAAAACGATTGTCAGCGTTTGTTGGCGGCAGAATTGTCCTTGCCGGCTTATGAAATGGTACTACATGCCTCTCATGCTTTTAATTTATTGGATGCACGCGGAGCCTTGTCTGTTAGCGAAAGGCAGCGCTATATCTTGCGTGTGCGGGCCTTAGCCAAAGCAGTTGCTGAGTGTTATTTCAAAGAACGAGAAAAGATGGGCTTTCCGTTATTAAGAAGGGAAAAAGAATAAATAATTCTAAAAAATTATGATACAAGAAGATAATAATATTTCTCAAGCTGATTTTTTACTAGAAATTGGCACGGAAGAGCTACCAGCCAAGTCCCTACAAGAATTGGTTGCCGATTTAGCGTTTAATGTTGAGCAAGGTTTGCAAAATGCTGAACTGAGTTATGGCAGAGCGGTGGCATATGCTAGTCCTAGACGTTTAGCGGTCTTGATACGAGATTTGGCTGACAAGCAGAAGGATCATGTTGTTGAAAAGCGTGGGCCTGCTTTTAGCGCAGCTTTCAATGAGGATGGTGCTCCTACGCAGGCTTGTATTGGTTTTGCTACATCTTGTGGGGTTACTGTTTCTGAGCTCCAAAAGCATAAAACTTCAGCTGGAACTTGGGTTATGTGTCGTAAACCTCAGTCGGGCGCAAAAACAATAAACCTTATGTGCGGTATTGTTGAGGATGCTGTTAACAAATTGTCTTTACCTAAAGCTATGCGTTGGGGAAATGCTGATGAAACATTTGTGCGCCCCGTGCATTGGATTGTTATGCTGTATGCGGATCAGATTATTAAAGCCAAAATTTTGGGCATAGAGGCTGGAAGCATTACTTATGGGCATCGCTTTCATCATCCAGATCCAATAGAAATCACTCATGCTTCGCAGTATGCGGAAATTTTATCAACGACGGGTTTTGTTATTGTCGATATTGAACAGCGTAAGGAAATGATTCGCTCTCAACTATCTGAGCTTGCTGGACAGCGCGGTACTGTAGTCATCGACGAAGATTTACTAAATGAAGTAACTGGAATGGTCGAGTATCCTGTTGCTCTTTTATGTGCTTTTAACACTAAATTTTTAAATATGCCGCTTGAAATTTTGAAGGCGGTTATGCGTAATCACCAAAGATATTTTTATTTGGTAGATGAAAAAGGAGGTCTTTTGCCTTACTTTGTTGCGCTTAGCAATATTAAAAGTAAAGACGAAAAGAGAGTTATCAGTGGAAACGAACGTGTGATGCGGGCTCGTTTGAATGATGCGGAGTTTTTCTATCATGTGGACTTGCAAAAACCTCTCTCCGATTATGTTGATCGCTTAAAAGATGTTGTTTACCAAAGTAAGCTAGGCAGCTTGTACGATAAAACTAAGCGCATGGAAAAGTTGGCAGTGTTTATATCTAAAGAAATTGGAGCGGATGCTACATTAGCAGAACGTGCAGCCTTTTTATCTAAAGCCGATTTAATGACTAGTGTGGTTCGGGAAATACCAGAGCTACAAGGTGTGATGGGATATTACTACGCTCTACATCAACAAGAGCCTCAGGTAGTTGCTGCAGCGGTGCGTGACCACTATTTACCACGTTATTCCGGAGATGCCCTGCCGGGCAATGACATAGCTTTGGTGGTGGCTTTAGCAGATCGTATTGACCATTTAGTTGGCATTTTTAGTATGGGCCAAGTGCCAACAGGCGATAAAGACCCGTTTGCACTGCGTCGAGCAGCCCTAGCAATTGTTAGAATTTTAATTGAAAAGCAAGTTGATTTAGATCTGAAGAAGTTAATCGAGTTTGCTTGTTCTACATATAATTTTGAATTTCCAAAAACGTTTGTGTTACAAGTCTTAGATTTTATATTTGAGCGTCTGCGTAGCTGGTATGCAGAGCAGGGTATAGAATCTAATATTGTACATGCTGTTTTGGCGCGCTATCCAACTTCTTTAGTGGATTTTAATCGCCGTGTCCAAGCAGTGCGCATTTTTGAAGCTGAACCACAAGCGGGAGCTTTAATAGCTGCTCACAAACGTGTGAATAATATTTTGAAAAAAATAGGCCTTCTTTTGCCAGAAGGCTTTAATTTGGATTTATGTACAGAAGATGCTGAAAGGCAATTGGCGTCTGAAATTAAGGAAGCAAGAAATCTTATCGCTCCTTTGTATGAAGAGGGTTTTTATACTGAAGCTTTGAAAGTTCTTGCTGAATTAAAAGTTGTGATTGATAACTTTTTCGACAATGTCATGGTTATGGTTGCTGACGAAAAAATTCGCAATAATCGACTAATTTTACTCCATGAACTTCGCGATTTATTTTGCTACGTCGCCGACATTTCTCTCTTGGCGAAGTGATGATGAGCGTATTTCTGCGTTGTGTAGGGCTTGGTTAACGATATTGGCGTTATAGGCGATAACTGTTAGATACGCTCTAGCCGCTGTATCAGGATTGCGTAATCCTTGTTCCCATTTTTCTAGTGTTCTAGTGCTAAAGCCAAATTTTTCGGAGAATTCACCTCGGCTTAGTTGTAGTTGCGATCTGATTTCTTTTACATCAACTTGCTTGGGAACTTGCACTCTATGGGTGCGTGAACCTTGTTGATTGCCAGAAGAATACTGGAGAGCTTCCCGCATTCCTCTTCTTAAACTTTTTGATATATTACTCATATTCTTCACTTTTTTTCTTGCATAAGATACCCCATTGGGGTTGGTGTGTCAATTTGTTTTTTAAATAATTTTTGTATTAAGCTTAGTTTGTATATTTCAATATATTTTGCAATACCGTATTTTTCACGGTATTGACAATTGTGATATAGCTATGTCTTTTTAAAAAAGACAAAAAATGCTTGCATTCCGTATAGATTTCGGTCTTAATATCTACGCTTCCTATTTTTGGCTTTTTAGTACTGAAGAAACAATAAACACGCAATGTCATCATCTACTTTAAGTAGTTTTAATATCTGCCACGCTGTAAGTAACGTGGATGCTTGTTTTTGCGCAGATGAAGAGCCCCCACTCCTTTCCTACTTTTCCAAGAGACAACAGAGTTTTCTATGCTAAGTTTGGTAATAGTCAATAACCCCAAAGACTGGAATTTTGACATAGATAACGTTGAGGTAGTACCAGCTAAAACTTACCTTACCGATAGCGAATTTGCTGAAGTTCGTAATGTACGCATCTATAATTTGTGCCGTTCTTATCGCTATCAAAGTATTGGATATTACGTATCTTTGCTTGCTGAGGCGCGTGGGCACAAGGTTTTTCCAAGCGTGACGACTATTCAAGATTTGAAATCACAGTCGGTAATTAGAATAAACTCTGACGAGCTTGATCAGCTAATTCAGCGCAGTCTTTCAAAGCTAAAATCCAAGAAATTTGAACTAAATATTTACTTCGGGCAAAGTGTGGCTAAGCAGTACGATACTTTAAGCAAGCAGCTATACAGTGCTTTTCAAGCGCCGCTTTTGACTACAAGTTTTTCCTTTAACAAGAAATGGATATTACAGAATGTTAATCCTATTTCTCTGAATGACATACCAGAAGGGCAGCGTGATTACGTCAGTGAGCTTGCTAAACAATATTTTGCCAAGAAACGCTTTCGTTCCTTGAAAAAAAGTAATACAGTCTACGACTTAGCTATACTAGTTAATCCAGAAGATAAATGTCCGCCTTCTAATCCGCGCGCTATGAAAAATTTTATGTCAGCAGCTGAAACTGTGGGACTTAGTACCGATTTAATTACTAAAGACGATTTTAGTAAATTGCCGGAATTTGACGCGCTATTTATTCGCGATACGACGGCAGTGAATCACTACACTTATAGGTTTGCACAGCGAGCTGCTGCCGAAGGCTTAGTGGTTATTGATGATCCTGAGTCCATTATTAAATGCACGAACAAGGTTTACTTAGCGGAGCTGTTAATTAAGGCTAAAATTCCGCGCCCAAAGACGCTTATTATTCACAAAGATAACCAAGATATTATCCCTAGTATTCTTGGTTTGCCTTGTGTTTTGAAACAGCCAGATAGTTCATTTTCACTCGGTGTTGCTAAGGTTGAAAATCGTCAAGAGTTACAAGAAAAATTAGATATGTTTTTGGATAAATCAGAATTGATTATTGCGCAGGAATTTATGCCGACGGATTTCGATTGGCGTATTGGTATCTTAGATCGTATGCCACTTTTTGCGTGTAAATATTACATGTCGAAAGGGCACTGGCAAATTATGAATTGGCACTCTCCTCATAAAAAAACAGGATTAGATTATGGCGATGTTGAGGCTGTTCCTGTTGAAAAAGTTCCTGAGCGAGTTTTGAAAATGGCTTTACGCGCCGCGAATTTAGTTGGCGCTGGTTTTTATGGAGTAGATTTAAAAGAGAAGGGCGATCGCGTGGTAGTCGTTGAAATTAATGATAATCCTGATGTGGAAGCTGGGCGCGAAGATGGTGTTTTGAAAGATAAGCTCTACTTGATGATCATGAAATCTATATTTAATCGTATTAAGCTTAAAAAAGAAAAAGTGCTCGATTCTATGAGTAGCATAGACAAAACGGATTCAATGGGTCGCTCATAAATTATGCAGCAAAGACCTTCCATTCCCCAAAAAATCTCTTTGCGTGAGGCTAAAATAGCTGATTTCGCTAGTTTAGTTGCTCTAAGCTCTCAATTATTAGAATATGATAAAGCTTTCGATAAGAGTATAGATTTAAATTGGCTTGGAACTAAGTCAGGTTCTGATTTTTTAAGAGAACGTTTAGAAGGTAAAAATGGAGTAGTTTTTCTCGCAGAGGATGCAAAAAATCCTATCGGCTATGCCGTGATAGGTTTGGTTGAAGCAGAATCTTATCGCAACATCAAAGTAGTTGCCGAGCTAGAAGAAATCTTTGTCTCAGAGAAATATCGGAGTGTAGGGGTTGGTAGAAGATTAGTAGAAGAGTTTTTTCTTTGGGCAAAAGAAAATAATGCAGAAAAAACTTCTGTTGTTGTGTCAGCTGCTAATTTGCGTACAATTGATTTTTATCGCCACATGGGATTTTTGGATTATGATTTGGTTTTAGAGAGAAATCTAGGATGAAACAGAAGAATGCAGCAGTTGTGCGCCATCTTTTAGGTGGTTTTAGCTTAATTTTAGTAACTGTTGGTGCTGTAGATAGTATTCGCAATTTGCCAACAGCGGCTCTTTTTGGAAGCTCTCTAGTTTTTTTCTTTCTTTTTGGAGCCATTCTTTTCCTCTTTCCAAGTGCTCTAGTTGCTGCGGAACTAGTTTCCACTTGGCCAGAATGTGGTGGTGTATACGTTTGGGTCAAGGAAGCCTTTGGTAAAAAAACTGGATTTTTGGCCATTTGGTTTCAGTGGGTGGAAAATGTCATTTGGTTTCCGACAGTGTTGTCTTTTGTTGCTGGTTCAATTGGATACATGATCGCTCCTAATTTGGCTAGCAATCGTTTCTTTCTGGTTTCTATAATTATTGCATCTTTTTGGCTTGTTACCATCGTTAATTTACGTGGTGTGAATTCTTCTGTGCGTTTAGGTAATTTTTGTACCATTTTTGGTCTTTTAATTCCTGTTGCTCTTATCATATTACTTGGTATTAAGTGGGTGTTGTCGGGAAGAGCTATCAATATTGACTTAACCGATATACGGGATTTAGAAATTAATATCCGAAATCCACATATTTGGATTGCTTTGACAGGCATTATGTTATCTTTTTGTGGTTTAGAGATTACTACAGTGCATGCATTAGATGTTAAGAAACCGCATAAAAGCTATCCAAAGGCCTTACTACTTTCCGCCTTGATTTTGTTGGTTACTTTGATTTTAGGAGCTCTTGCTATCGCCATCGTAATTCCTGGAACACAAATTAATTTAATTTCTGGAGTTATGCAGACGTTTGATGCTTTTTTTAGCTTTTATGGTATGCATTGGATAATGCCGCTTATTGCTTTCTCCTTAGTTCTAGGTGGTATTGGAGGGGTGAGTAGCTGGATTTTAGCGCCAACACGAGGCCTTTTAACAGCGGCTCGCGATGGGCATTTGCCGCCACATTGCTGTAAGGAAAATCGGCATGGTGCTCCAAGTTATATTCTGCTTTATCAAGCTATTATTGTTACTTGTGTTGTGATGATATTTTGGTTGATGCCGAGCGTAGGTGGATCATATTGGTTTTTAACAGTTTTAGCCGCTCAGCTTTATATGCTTATGTATATTTTCATGTTTATAGCGGCGATTTATTTACGCTATAAACATCCGAAGCTCAAACGTCCTTTCTGTATTCCAGGTGGTAAGATTGGTATTTGGGTTGTGGCTGGTTTTGGTATTATAGCCGCTAGCCTAACTTTCATAATTGGTTTTATACCACCGCATAATATAAATACTGGCGGCGTTTGGCATTATGAAATTATGCTTGTTTCTTGTTTGCTGCTGGCAAGTTTGCCGCCGCTTTTGAGTCGCAAAGCTTTGGCAAAAAGTTTGGTGGAGGATGAAAAAGTTGTGAAGGTAAAGGTGAGGAAGAGAAGAAAAAATTATGAATCTTGATGGAGGATTGAATTTCAAAATATAACCATTTGATTTATAAGGAAAACATATAGACATATTTTCTACTAACTTGCTTGCCGCGCCAAAGGCGTGGTAGACATGTTTTTTGTTTTGGTTTTGTTGATTGTTTGGTAGCCGCAGGCTTCAGCCTGCGATAACGTTCTAAGTGTTATTGAAGTTTTTAAACGCAGGCTGAAGCCTGCGCCTACCATTTATTTCAAAAGCATTGATTTCGTCAATCAAGGATTTTGTTTTAGTACACGACAAACTGTGGTAGGTGTCCAAAAATAGAATAAAAAATTGACCTGATTAATGATTTATAATCCTATGCGCTTAAAGCATCTTTTAAAACTTAATGATGAAAACGATAATCCAACGCTGCTTTTTAAAATCCTGCGCTTTCTGGTTTATCGCTTAGCCGCCACCTGGAAATTCACGTATATAGGCCCCAAAATCGTCGAACAAGCAGTAGTTGCTCTTTGGCATGACCAAATCTACCCCTTAAGTAAATGCATGCAAAATACTAATAGCGTGGCTTTGGTGAGCCCAAGCCGTGATGGCAAAATAGTAGCGCAATTTGTCACAGGTTTGGGGCATGATTTTATTTATGGATCTTCCAAAAAAAGCAGCACAACAGCGCTTCGCCAGCTGATTTTAACAGCCAAAACTCGCAAAGTTTTTGTAACATCTGATGGACCGCTTGGTCCGAGGCATAAAATGAAAGCCGGAGCTTTGATTGCCGCGCAGAAGGCCAAAGTCCCGCTTTATTTGATGAAGTTTATTTGTCGAGGTTACCGCTTTAATAGCTGGGACAGATTTTTAATTCCATATCCTTATACCAAAATCAAAGCAGTCGTTTCTTCGCCCTACATAGTTCCAGAGCATTATGGAAAGGTAGAAATGGATAAATTAGCAGAAGAATGCGAGAAGTGGTTGAATGAAGGTTTAATAGAATAGTAAGATGCAGAGAGAAGAAGGAATGAAGGGTATGTTTTAATGTTATTTAATATATAATTATTGACATTCGATAATTATTTCAATATTATCTCTTCGGATTTTTTAAATTTAACTCAAACTGGAGATAATATTATGAACAAAATTCAACGCGTAAGCTTGTTTTTGAGAATCTTTTTTCAAATTGCCCTGCTAATTTGGCCAATTCTATTAATTATTTATTGGAGTTTCGCTTCAACTTTAATTCCCAAAGCTGATTTTTTGAGTTTGATTCCAAGTCATCTCGAAATTTTACATCCTATAACAAGTAAAGATGCTTTTTTGGGATTTGTCATAGGCCTTTTACCATTAACCATTGAGATGACGATATTCTATTTACTATCAAAATTATTCAAACTTTATGAACAAGGCAAGATTTTTACTCTTCGGAACGTTAAATACATTAAAAACATAGGTATTACGATGTTAATAGGGCAGTTGGTTCAATTTATCTATGAGGGATTAATTTCTTTTGCCTTAACTTATCATAATCCATCTGGACACAAAGTCGCACTGTTTACTTTTGGCAACTATGATGCATATAACATTGTTACTGCGGTTATGATTATTGTAATTTCATGGATCATGGCAGAAGGATGTAAATTACAAGAAGAAAGCAAATATACAGTCTAGGAGAACGTTATGGCTATAATTATTAACTTAGATGTAATGCTGGCGAAACGCAAAATGCGATCTAATGAATTGGCCAGTGCTATTGGTATTACTGAGCAGAACTTATCCATTTTAAAGACCGGAAAAGTTAAAGCTATTCGCCTATCAACATTAAATGCAATTTGCCAACATTTAGAATGTCAGCCTGGCGACCTTTTGGAATTTAATCCAAGTTCAGAGGTAGGTAAATAAAAAAATGTTTATTATTCAATGAGTTACGCTCATATTGCAATATTGCGTTGCGCATACTTGCGTTGCGCAAAGTTGCAATATATAATACTCCCAGTATTTTTAATGTTTTTCAGGAGTAATTCATGACCATTTTTCCATCTGGAATCGCTGAGGGCGAATCGTTTTGCAATAGAGTGTTAGACCGCAAACGGCTCAAAGAAAATATAGAAAAATTAAAACATACGGTTTTAATGGCTCCACGTCGTTATGGTAAAACAAGTTTAATTCGACAAGTAATCCTGGAGAATGATTTCAAGTATGTCTGGATAGACTTTCTCCCAGTTACTACGAAAAATGATATAGAAGAAAAATTTAAAAAAGCCTGCAAAAAACTGCTCTTTAAACTTGCCCCGGAACTAAAAAAACTACAATTACAAACTAAAAAACTAGTCGACTTGCTCTCGCCAGAACTTAACCTAAGCGCCATGGGGCAAACGCTTACTTTACATCTAACTTCCGACCAACCTATCTCAATTGATGAAATGCTGCTCCAAATTGATAAGTATGCACAAAAAGTTGGTAAAATTGCTGTCCTAGTTTTAGATGAATTTCAGCAGGTAAGTGAAATTGAACAGCATATAGCTGTCGAGGCATTAATTCGCCATGCAGTCGAACGAAGCAAAGCTATTACATATGTTTTTTCTGGCAGCAACCGCCACTTACTAGGTGAAATGTTTAGTAAAAGCGACAGACCATTGTACCGCTTGTGCCAGGCAATGATGCTAAACAGAATAGAAGGACAAGAATATACGAAATTTTTAAACAAAGCAGCAAAAAAGCAATGGGGAAAAAATTTATCTGAAAACGTTTTACAAACCATCGTAAAATTAACTGAGTGCCATACCTTCTATGTCAATGCACTTTGCAGCGAGCTTTGGTCCTTTAAAAATATACCAAAAACACCTCATGATGTTGAAACAATTTGGCAGTGGTACATCAACACTCATAAAAGCATTATTATTTCTGATATCATTTCCTTGCCATTAAACCAAAAAAAGATCATTGCCGCTTTAGCTCAAAAAACAACAAAAGAAATATACGGGGCAACATTTTCATTTAGTTCGAAAATATCTACATCCAGTATTAGACGTGGAATTGATGCGCTTCTGGCGAAAGATATCATATATGCTGACGCTAACGGCGAATATAAATTGATCGACCCGGCGATACGATATTATTTATTAAATAATTAATCCAATTTCACAACTCATAATTTCCCTAACGCTTTTTTCACTAAAAGCAAATCCTGATAGGCCTTACTTTTTTCGCGGGGTGAGCGTAGAAGATAGGCTGGATGGTAAGTTATGAGAAGTGGTGTTTTATCCGGCCCATAGGTGTAATGTTTTCCTCGTAGTCGCCCCATTGATTCATCCGTATTTAGCAAAAAATGTGCAGCAATGCGACCTACAGCTAGAATTATTTTGGGTTTAATTAAAGCGATTTGGTTTAATAAGTACGGTGTGCACAAGGCAACTTCTTCTGGAGCAGGATCACGATTATTGGGCGGTCTGCATTTTAAAATGTTAGCTATGTAAATATCTTGGCGCCTAAGTCCAATCGCCAAAAGCATAGAATTTAAAAGCATTCCAGCACGACCCACAAATGGTTCGCCTTTTAGATCTTCGTTAGCTCCTGGAGCTTCGCCAATTACTAAGAGTTTGGCATTTGGGTTGCCGACGCCAAAGACAACGTTGGTGCGAGATTTACAAAGCGGGCAGCGCTCGCAGGATTTAATTTCGTCATATAAAACTTGCCAAGAAGTCGAATTTTTCGGAGGTTCTCTGATTTCATTGTTTGCAGAGATTGGTGCAGTTTTTTCTTTCCAAACTTCTATACCTAGAGCTTCTAAATATTTTTCGCGTGTTGTTTTAGACATTTCTTCGCCATATTTTATGGGGACCCCACGTCCCACCTAAGTTCAGTTTAACGACTCTTTTTGTATTAGGCAATACCGGGAAAAATAGTAAATTTTTCTTGTATATCTTATGCTATTTGATATAACGCTATTTCCGAACTTATTAACACATAGGAGCATTTGCCCATGTTAGAATTCTTTTCAACTTACGCCATGTTTTTTCTCAAGGCCATTACTATGGTTGTGGCGATTTTAATGATTTTTGGTGGACTAGGCTTAATTGCTAGCCGCAATAAACATAAGTCACGCGAAAAAATGACTATTCGCAACTTAAACGAAAAATTCGAAGAGATGAAATTTGCGATAAACGCTGAGGTTTTAGATAAAAAAACTTTCAAAACGTGGCAGAAGGAAGAAAAACAAAAGCATAAAGAAAAAGAGGAGAAAATTTCGGAAGGAAAAAGTAAAGACAAGAAAAAACACTTGGAAGAAAATAAGAGAGTTTTTGTTTTGAATTTTGAAGGCGACATGAAGGCTTCTACAGTGGGTAATTTACGCGAAGCTGTTACTTCTGTGCTGTCTGTAGCTAAAAAAACTGATGAAGTAGTTGTTAAGGTAGAAAGTCCTGGCGGAGAAGTGCATGGCTATGGTCTAGCGGCATCGCAGTTGCAGCGCATTAGAGATCGTAAAATTCCTTTAACAGTTGCAGTGGACAAAGTTGCAGCAAGCGGTGGCTATTTGATGGCTTGTGTGGCAGATAAAATCTTAGCAGCGCCTTTTGCTATTTTGGGTTCTATCGGAGTTGTAGCTGAAATTCCTAATTTTAATCGTTTGCTTAAAAAACATGATATTGTTTACGAACAAATCACTTCTAGCGAATACAAACGTACGCTTTCTATGTTCGGTGAAAATACACCGAAAGGGCGTAAGAAAATGCAGGAAGATGTGGAGGAAGTGCATCAACTTTTTGAAAATTTTATTTCCAAACATCGTCCCCAGGTTGATATAGATAAGGTCGCAACTGGTGAGCATTGGTATGGTACGCGCGCCTTAGAGCTAAAATTAGTGGATGAAATTCAAACTACTGATGATTATCTTTTGAACTTAAGTGAAAAAGCCAAAATCTATGAAGTTGATTATGTCATCCGTAAGCCCTTAGCTGAGCGTGTTGGCTTAGCTGCACACAAAGCAATTTCGAATCTAATGTGCTTTGCTGGTAAGTGAACATTATTTATATTCAAATAATTATTCTGTTACACTAAGCGAGCGCCCAATGTTAATGGACATCTAATACTGAGAGTTTCTAGAGGTACTTTTATCTCTATCAGCACTATACTACTTCAGGTCCACTGCCTAGTTTCCCAGTGAGTGGCAGCGCTTCATATTATGACTCACTGAGCACGTTAGATGGTGTACTGTCGTTAACCTACAAATTTAACTAGACAATTAGACTACTGTCAGGGCGCTGTTAGGTCTAATGATGAAGAAGTTGCCAGAATTTTTAAGACGAGCAATTTCTGCATCAGTTTTATATGTTGGGTCTAAAGATATTCCAGCGCTACCTTTACTGTTTACATTAAATACGCAATTTTTAATTGTGGAATAGGCAGAGTTAGTTCCGGAAAAGTATATTCCTCGAGAGTTGTCTGCTAAGTATTTGTTGCCTATGGTTATAGTTAGGCCCTGTACATCCATTTTAACGTCACTTAAATTGGTCAAACTACTCTTCATTAGCAATATACCGTGCGCTCCACTGCCGCGATACAAAGGACTTTCGGCACTATTAACATTAATAAAATTGCCTTGCTTTATTACTAAACTAGTATCGACTACTAAAATGCCTGTGGCAGCGGTGTGGGACGGATTATTAGAAGCTTCTACATTGAAAGAATTACCATAACCATTTATGGTGATGTGGCTTACTTGCCCTGGACTGCTACCTGCAATATTGTGTTCATAAAGAGCAACGACTCGAGCGTTAGGCGCTGAAGATTCAGCTTGAATAGTATTGTAGTTGCCATCTATCGTTATTGTAGATAGACCTGAGGCATGGAAGATACCGTACATTCCTGTAAATTTGGATTCATCTGACGGCTGATAAGCAGATGAATAAGAGCCGTGGATGAGGTTGTCATGGGCATCAGAGCCCATGAGAAAATTAGATATTCCTGTAAGTCGAACCGCTGCACTGCTCTCAGCAGTAGAATCGGCACTTGCTGCAGTCATGTTAGCTTCAATATCGTTATCGTGTCCTGTAATAACGATACTGCTGGTGGTGGATTGAATTCCAGCGATGTTAGCTGATCCAAGGGCATGATTGTTTAAGGCTAAGATATTATTATTGCTTCCTATAGTTAATGTACTGTTTCCTTCCAGGTAAATTCCAGCGCATTGTTTAGAACTGCCTTCCGAATATATTTTATCGGCATAAATATAATTGTCATGATCTAGATTTAAGGTGCTGCCATCGTACATAGCAATAGAAACTGTTTGGCCTGTTATGCCTGGCTCTACTGGACGTTTAGTTTCTACTTTAGTGTTATTTAGAGTTACTGAGGCATTGTCTAATATAATACCAATCGCATCACCACCAAGTTCGTCGCTTTTATTTAAATACAAGGAACTTAAAGTTATGCCAGTGTTATCATGAAAATCCATAGCTCCGTCAAATTCCGGGCGCAAAGCATCGGTTGGAGGAGATTTATAGTCCGCTGTTCGGCCAAATAAAGAATAGTTGTCGAAATCAGGACCTGTAAAAGCCATGCGGTTATCAATAAAGCCATCGCTTAGGTCATAGGTTCCAGTTTTAAAGTATAAATTTGCGTAACTTTGCCCATTCGGATCTTCCGAGATAAGGTCAAGCGTATCTTGATTAATGCCTTGATATGGATCCGTGTATGTGCCACTACCAGATACTACGTCATTTTTCTTTGCTGAAACCGTTGTACTTGGAGTAAAAAACCAAACATGATCACGGTATAAATAATTTCCCTGATCAACGTTTTTGGTACGCACTGGCGTGCTATAGCCTTTAGCGGATGTTGCTAAATTATTTTCGATTGGGTCAAGTAGGCGATTCGCTATGCCTAGAGTTGTTTTGTCAGCTTCTTTTATGCCGCCAAAAGTGAGTTTAAGGCCAATCGTTGCAGTATTATGAGTCACATTGTCATAAGTATTGCGAACTTCTATAGCTGTGTGGCTATTTATATCATAAGTGACACGAGCCGAAACGCCGGTTATGGAGCCTAAGTCGTGTGGTTTGAAATAATATCCGCCCAAATATAATTTTAGTTTTGTGCGAGGAATAGCTCGGCCAATCTCAGCGTCGGAGCCAGGGCCTGTAGCTTCATATGTACGCAATTTATGATCGTATTGACTGTGTCCATCACTACCAAAGGTAGTGTAACTATAATCGCCATACGCCTCACCAGCCCAGTCTGAAGCGGTTAAATAATGATTTGTGTTAGTCGGAATGTAAGCATTTAAGCGAAAATCCCAGTTTTGACCTAAACTTTCTAAGCCTGGATTAATTACAAAAAATTTATTGTGAGCTGGAGTGGCATTGTAATTAGCCAATAAATATGCACCCCAAATACGGTCATTAACTACGCGACGATATCCAAGACCACCGCCAAACGACCAGCCGTCTGTTGCTCTGCTAGATATTTTTCCATCAAAAACGCCATAAAAAACTCGATTAGTGTTAGCAAGTATGGGCATCATAATTTGCGCTTTGCCTATTGTACCATCGCCAATGTAACCAGAAATATGTAAAGCTGGTTGAAATTTAGCTTGGGCTATACGTGGTATAGCTACTGCATAAATTTTAGGAGCTTTGTAAGAAGTATAACGCGCTTTGGATCTATGTTTAGCGGAGGTTTTTTTTGAATAATTTACTTTAGTAATTTTTTTAGAAAGCTTTTTCGTTAAAACGTTAGAAGGCGACAAAGAAACTGTTTTGCTGAGAGAAATAGTTTTTTGTGGTGATGGTATTGCAACTTTGTCTGTAGGAGTTGTTATTGATTTGGTTGAAATAGGTCTTGACTCAGCTGTTTCTGTTGCAGAGTTAGGAGAGGGCGCTTTAACTGGAATTGCTGCTTTTGGAGATGTTTTTATTGTTTCTGCTGTTTGTTGAGTTGGAGCAGAAGTCGCAGCAACAATTCCTGTCGCATTTTTAACGCTTTGGATGTTTTGTTTTGGCTGTGCACTCGATTTTTCTTGCGTCTCTTTTGAAACTGGTTGGGTGAAATTATTTACAGTTTTGGGTGGTTTTTTATCCGTAAAAATGTTTTGTATTACGGGTGTAGTAACTAACTTGGGTGCTTCTTTATTTTGTATTACAGATGTAATTATTTGTTTTGTTGTAGCTGCTGGTGTTAGCGTTGGAGCTGGTTGTGGTGAGGTTGTAACTGGTTTTTGTATTACTACTTGTGGTAAATTTACTGATGTGTTTGCAGGCAATATACTTGGAGAAGGTATGGATATTGTTGGTTTGGGTGTAATTGGTGTAGCGCTTGGGGCTGAAGATGCAGCAGAGTTCCTCAATAAAACCGGATCAACTTTAGCTTTGGTATTATTGGTGGGTTGTTGTTTAGGGTGATGGCTATTGGAAGCGTAAAATAAACCAGCACAAATTCCCGCTGAAACCAGAACTTTAATTGTGGTATTTAGTTTAGATTTAGGTGGTTCTATCATAAAGCATCCTCTTGCTCCCAAAAGTTATACTACTGAAAGCGCATTCTAGCATGGGGCTTTAAAAATGTAACAAAAATTCACGGGGTTTTTTATTCTTATGCTTTTGCTATAGCCATGCCGAGAGAAGCTCCGCCTACGCAGAGCAATACGCTGACAAGAGCGTAGAGAAGAGCTTGAAATAATTTTCCTGAATGAATTAATCCTAATGTTTCTACCGAAAAAGCAGAGAAAGTGGTATAGCCTCCTAAAAGGCCTATGAGTAAAAAGGGGCCAAGTGATTGGGTAAGATTACTGTTGTGTCTAAGAAGCCAAGTGAAAAGAAGTCCCATAATAAACGAGCCGCTAATGTTGATAAATAGCGTGCTGTAAGGAAAGGGTGAGTCAATGAATGAGCAAATAAGGCGCGATGTGTAATAACGCAAAAGTCCGCCGATGCCGCAGCCGAAGAAGACGAGTAAGGCGTTGTTCACAATATCTCCATGGTTAATTTTTTCATTATGGATTTCTGATTGCGTGCATTTTCTGCGATTTTTCTTTAAAATGCACGGGATTTTTGACAGGTTTCCGCTCACTTCCTAATTCATTGTTTTTTGCGGTATTGTACAGACGAATTTTTGAGATTATGATGAACTTGGGTGGGGAGAGGATCTGAAAACATGTCTATACGTTTTCTTTATAAATCAAATAGTTATATTTTAAAAACGAAGAGATGCGATTAATCGCGTCCGTACTTTTAATTTTTAGAGGAGAAAAATCATGCCATTAGTCAGTACTAAAGAAATGTTTAAAAAAGCTTATGAAGGTGGTTACGCCATAGGAGCTTTCAATGTTAACAATATGGAAATTGTGCAAGGGATTACCGAAGCGGCGAAGGAAGAACGTTCTCCGCTCATTTTGCAAGTGTCTTCTGGTGCTAGAAAATACGCCAATCACACTTATTTGATGAAATTAGTAGAAGCAGCCTTGATCGAGACTAATCTGCCAATTTGTTTGCATTTAGATCATGGCGATAGCTTTGAACTTTGCAAATCATGTATAGATGGCGGTTTCACTTCGGTAATGATAGATGGATCACACCTAAGTTTTGTGGATAATATCGCCTTGACTAGAAAAGTTGTGGAATATGCTCACGACAAAGGTGTCGTTGTAGAAGGTGAATTGGGTCGCTTAGAAGGCGTGGAAGACGAAGTTAAAGTCAAAGCCGAAGATGCTTCTTACACTAGACCAGAAGAGGTCGAAGAATTTGTTAGTAAAACGGGCGTAGATTCTTTGGCTATCGCTATTGGAACTAGCCATGGCGCTTTCAAATTCAAAGGTGAAGCCATATTACGCTTTGATATTTTGGAAGAAGTTTCGCGCCGTCTCCCTGGATTTCCCATTGTTCTTCATGGAGCTTCTTCAGTATTGCCAGAATATGTCGATATGATCAATAAGTTTGGCGGTAAAATGCCAGGTGCCAAAGGCGTTCCCGAAGATATGCTACGTAAAGCGGCCTCCATGGCGGTTTGTAAGATTAACATAGACTCTGATTTACGTCTTGCTATGACAGCGATGATTCGCAAGAGCTTTACCGAAGATCCAGCCAATTTCGATCCGCGTAAATATTTATCTCCAGCTCGAGCGGCCATCAAAGAAGTTGTTAAACATAAGCTAGTTCATGTTTTAGGGTGTAATAACAAGGCATAATTTGTTGCGGAAATTGTTTCTGTGGTTAAAGGGGTGGGAGAAGAAGTCTGTTCTTGTAATAAAGGGGGCGATGAAATTGGCGGCGTTTTGAATCCTGTTACTTCTGGAGTTGATTTTGAATGCCTTGCTATCGGGGATGCTGTAGGCGATGGAGGAGGTGGTGACGGAACATTAGAGATTACACGACTAGAACTAGTTCCAGTGTTTCTAAGCCTTGTTAGAAGAGTGGATGTGGATTGAGAGATTGCGCCCTGGGTGATTGTCGGAGTGCTTGGATTAGGTGCCTCATCATCTGAGCTTGTTGTGTCCTTTGAAGCTGAGGGTGGTGGATTGTTTAAAACTGTATCCAGTAGAGGGGGTTTTTCCTCTTTTGGGAACATTACATTTGAAAGTCTACTAGGTGGTCTTCTTGCGCCCGAAACGGTGCTAGCTGGTCTTAGTGGGGATGGTCTTAGTGGGGATGGTCTACGAGGTGGAGATAAAGATAGTTTTGATAAGTTGTGCATATTTTACCTATTTAGTTTGTTGTAGGAAAAGTTATATCGGAAAAAGCGTTGGGTTTTTTCTCCATGTTGTCATAAGATGGTGTAGAAGATGTTTGTGAAGTTGGTGCGAAAGTAGGTGAACCAGTAGGGGGTGGTTGTGGTTCAGAGTTTTGTGGAGGGGATTTATTCCATCGATGGACAGTAGGTGTGAATAAATTAAGGGCAGGGGCATTTTTTACTGATCTTACTGAACTTTCTTCTTCGGAATCGGATGATAATGGGCTGTTGTGAGGTTCTTCTAACTTTGCTTCTATTGGAAGAGTGGGGCTATTGGGTGGTGTTCCTAATCTATTTTTAGCCGATGTAACGGTTGCATTGGTCGATGATTCTGATCGAGGCGAACTAGGTTCTCTTCTTTCAGAAAAAAAGTTGAAAGCTCCCGGGGCTAAGGTTGGTTCTGGTGGTGTTCTTGTTGGTCTTATTTTAGAGAGGTCCAGAACTGGGATGGGATGAATTATTATTGTTGTTGGTGGTAGCGAAGGAAGCAGTGCTTGTTGCGACATGTGTTTGTGCCCTCGGTAGTTAATTAGACTAATTGTAGCAGGTTATTCTTAAAATAATCTTAGTTGTCTCATAAAGTTGAAAATATTTTTTGTACTAGCTGCTACAGACAAGTGCCATGGGAACATTCATCGAAGGAGACTTGAGGTTGGAGTAATAATTTTGGTCTAAGGAGGTTTCTGCTGAAAAAAACTTCCAAAGTTGTTTTCACTTTTTCTAATTCAGCTGATAGGTTCTCTGTTGGTGAGTGCTGCTGAGGTGTATAGCTGGTCAAGACGGAAAAAGCTGTATGTTTGCTTTGTGGCTTAAGGGATATGTCATGTTCGAGTAAAAAGGTGTGTAAGAGGTTGATCAAATCTTCTGGGTCATCACCGGACAATAATAGTGTTTTATCGTTGCTGGTATCTTTATTGTTAGTACTAGTTAGCTCGATGCAAAATTTGCTATTTTTCTCTATTACTTGCAAGTCAAACCCATTAATTTTGCAGTAAGCTATACATTCGCTCCATCTTGAATCGAAAAGAGCTTGATGTGGCGGTTTTTTTGGTAGACTGAATAATCTGTTAGTTGATCCACTAGAAAACATAATTTATTATAATTTGAAGTTTGTATTGGTTAATATTAGGAACAGATATAGTATATCATGTAATACTTAAGGAAATATTACTTACCCCATGATTTTTAACATATTTTAGGAGGAGTTATGAGTGAGAAATATACTGATTTACTGAAAGAAATTGGCGAATTCTTTCCTAAGTTACAGAAAGAATTGCCAGAGGTAATGCAAGGATTTAACGCTATGCACTATGCTGCAAATAAAGATGGAGCGCTTAGCCATAAGACCAAAGAATTGCTGGCCTTAGCGATTGCTGTAGCAGTTAGATGTGATGATTGCATTACTGCTCACGTTAAAGCACTTATTGGCCTAGGCGTGACGCGTGCTGAGCTTCTGGAAATGCTGGAAGTGGCTATATACATGGGTGGTGGACCCAGCTTAATGTATGCGGCTCATGTTGTTCGAGCATTCGAAGAACTAGCTCACTAAATGCTATTTTTTCGAGGCGTTGCCGGTTATTAGAAACTGTGAATAAGCGTGCTGGATGGCATGGTGCTTGCATCTACGCTAGTTGGTTCGTCATCAAATAGTGGTTGATATTGCGCCGGCTGGTTGTTTTGGTCAACGGCGTCTGGGCGCACGGGCGGCGTGAGGGCAGAATGTGGAGTAGGTGGAGTAGATGGCACAAATAAGTTTGTATTGTCGTTTGACGTTGGTGGTGGAGTGTGCTGACTCATAAGTTTATTTTGTTTTATTGTTTTGAGTTGGTAGTTCTTGAATGGTTACAGTAGCGTTTTTTAATTTTACGTAACCTGTGGTGTTGATGTTTTTATAGCTCATACCTTGCTCCCAAAGCGGATTATATAAAAACTGCACTGTACCCAAGATTTTCTCCTGTTCGAATTGGCTTGGATCCAAGTATAAAATTCCTTTCTTGTAGCAGGTACGAAGATTTATTTTTTCTTCCCCTTTTATCTGACTAATTTCGTTATCTAAACAAGTTTCTTTGTTTATTACAAATGATTTTGTTTGGTACGAATACCAAGCTGCGAACGGCGGCATCAAAATTTTACCATCGTGAATTGTCACGAAAAGAGGTTTTTGTAGTGACGTTCCTGGACTTTTTTTTTGCTCTTCACGTATTTTTTCTGCTTGATAGTATAGATTTCGCAGCTCTTTTTGTTTGGCTGGTGGATATTTGTTCCAAGTGGCTTCAGATATTCCCAAGCGCTCTGGCGCGACAGCGCAGCCGGAAAGAAAAATTACAACAAAAGTGAGAAGTATAAAAAACGATTTCTTTAACATAATAATTATAAATAAAATCAATATGTTATGAGAGTTACTAAAACGGCGCGTTTTAGCGCGCCGTTTTGTAGTTATGAAGAGTTTTAATTAATCTTCGTCGTTTGGCTGACCAATTTGATTGTTGGCTGGCTGCTGTTGGACTTGATCGCCAGTAGCAGGAGCATTGCTATCAGTAGTTGGAGCCGCTGGGGCTACAGCAGGAACGCTTGCTGGTGCAGGGGTGGTAGGCACAGTAGCGGTATCTGTAGTTGTAGGTGTGGCCTCTACCATCGTTGCTGGAGTTGGTGCTGGAGCAACTGGAGCAGTAGTTGTAGTAGTCGTTGTTACCTGGTTACTAGCTGGCTCTGCGTTTGCTGGAGCAACTTGTGTTGGTTCAGCAGGTGTTGGAGCAGGTGTCGCTGGAGCTGCTTGATTATCAGCTGGTTGTGTAGCAGCTGGAGCAACGTTGTTATCAGAATCTTGTCCACAGCCGGCTAGGCCAAGTCCCATGGCTAAAACTGCTAATCCTACGACTAATTGTTTACGCATTATCGAAACCTCCAAAAAATAAAATTTGAGACCAAAAAATAGGTGCTTTTAAAAACGCCCATAGTTTCTCGCTAATTCCAGTGGATGGCAAGAGAAATTTGTCTAAAAAACATGTCTACACGTTTTCCTTTAAAATCAATGAGTTATGTTTTGAAGTGCGATTGATCGCGTCTGTGCTTCGTTTCAATTCATCTCAATTCGATAAAGTAAGTCCATGCTTTTGCTGACAGTGCTAGTTTCGCTTTGTACGGTCCAGCTTTTGTTTAGGATGTAATTGATTTTAAATACGTTGACTTGATCACTAACGCGGTAGCTGTAACCTATGTAAAATTTAGGCGAAAGATACTTGCCGAGAGCTAAAGCTGTTGTTGTGGCTACGTTGCTGCTAGCACTGGTGTTGCTTTGCGGCAGAAGTTTGATAGCGGTAGAAGCGAGATCAGGTGTATCATCTTTTGTGATAGATTGGGATTCGATTCCAAATTTACTTAAACCGAAAGTTTTACGCAGTTGATTAGTCATGTGACTAACCTCGCCGAGGCCACTGACATTCAATGTTTTTGCGGCGTTGAAAAGCAGAGAGGCTTTGTTATCCCCGGCCTGATTGGCAGGCTGTCCTAAAAGCAGGTAAGAAAAAGCGTCGGCTGGTGTGAGAGAAATCGGATAAGAAATTAAAGTTGTGGAAGGTCGGTCTAGATTACCCTGGATGTGCAATCCAACGGTGAGATTATCTAAGTTAGCACTTTTATTTTGCCAGGAACCAGCAATTTCCGATTGCTGAAAAGTTTTAGTGGCTGTTATATTAATGTTGGGATTTGTAATGCTGCTGTCGATAAAAGTTAATTTTCCGTTAGTAATTGCAAGTGTTTGACCGTAGAGTTTGTAAGAGCCTTTGGTTATATTTAAAACCCCGTTGACTATAGTGTTATCAGGTGTATCTTTAATTTGGAGCTTTCCACTAAGATAGCCATATAGTCCCATGAGTTTTATTGTTACTTTATCGCCAAGAAAAACATTGAGTTTAGAATAAATTTGCGGCTGCCATGGTTTCACATTTTTATTGTTTTCTGTAACAAAAACAACTTCTTGCGGTAGCGTTGCTATATCGCCATCATGTTCTGGGCGTATTTTACCTTCCGGAACTTGCACATCTCCAGTTAATTCAATGCGTTTGTTATTGGATTTTAGCTCTAGTTTTGGTGAAATAATCAAAAAAGCACCTTGTGTGTTACTTAAAAGAAAGTTGGAACCATTGATTTTAAGAAGCGTATTGTTGTTGCCAAGGTTATCTAATTTACTGTTACCCTGAATATTTATTTGGCCGTGTCCGGATTGTAGAAGAGAGTTGTAATTGATATCGTAGCGGTTGGTATTGATTTTAACGAAGCTATTTACTAAATGTATGCCCAATTTAGGTATATCTCCACTAAAATCAGTGAGAGAAGTGTTGCCGATTAGATCTGGTTTAGCAAAAGTTCCGGTCGCATTATAGTTTAAACTTAATTTGCCTTTTGGGTTTTTGAGATCAGGGAGAATAAAACTTAAAGGAGCAAGATTGGAGCTATTCCATTGCATGGAGGCTTTGAATTCATGTTTAGATAAAGCCCCCCTTTTTTTATAATTTGGAATAGTTAAAGATGCTAGCAGAGGCTGTTCGTTGGCTATATGTAGAAGTAATTTTAAGTCCAATTTTTGTTTAACAAAGAGGGCTTCTAGGCGTCCTTCTTGTAGATTTAATCTATTTACCGTGTCGCCAAAAGGTAGGGTGAGAGTGGTCGGAGAAAGAGTAAGCGTTAAAATATCGTTGTCAGTTTTGGTTTCTTTTTGCCAAGAACTTTGAATTTTTATGCGATCAATAGAGTAGGGAGCCATGTTAAATTCGCTAATGTCGCAAGAAAATGTTGATTGGTTGATTTTATCTAAATTTAGCATTAACGCCGCTTTTAAAGATGTTAGTTTGTTTTGCTTTTGTGCTAAATGATTACCAGAAAGTTCTACTGCAACGGTCGGTTTTTTCTTATTTCCCTCTATACTACCAGTAGCCTTGAGGGAGCCTTGCCAGGAGGGATTTATATCATGCAAATTGGACAAATTAGCCTGCCAATTTAGAGCATAAGTTGGTGCTATTTGACCATGTATTTCAAAGTTAACTGATTTGGCTATTAGGGTGGCAGCAATTGAGCTTATGCCATTTTGCGATGGGATTTGTAGTGTTATTTTATCTATTGTGTGGACTGTATTGTCTTCAGCATTTTTCCATCTTAAGTTTGTTATGGTTAAATCATCTACAGCTAGAGCTAATTGATATTTGTTAAAGAAGGAACTTTTCTTGTCATCTCTATGTTGAATTTTGACGGAACGTATGCTGGACGGTGGTTTTGGGAGCGCTTCTACGTTGATATTTTCTAAATTTAAACGCGTAAAATGTAATTTCCATTTGTAAAGTATAGCTCTGGGGCGCCAATTTAAGTTTAGTTGTCCAATCGTTAAAATTTTACTTTGACTGACGTAGCGTACATCTTGCAACTCTAAGTCAGCCAAAGTTCCGCTTATTTTTTTGTAAACTACTTTATTGGGGGAAAAAGAATTGATAGCTTTAAAAGCAACTAGCGCTCCAGATTCGGAGTGAAACAGCCAATGTAGCGCAAGGTAAATGCAAACAAAAAAGAAGCAGAAATAAGCCAAAGTATGCAGTAGCTTTTTAAGTAATTTCTTTTTTTTGTTGAGAATATTGGCCAATTATTTGACTCGACTTGCTAAAACATCGCATTTGGCGCTGTAAAGTACGGCGTTAGCTGTTGAGCCAATTAAAAAATTAATTCCATGGCGGCCCCGGCTGCCAATTATGATTAGGTCTACTTTGTTTTTCTCCGCTTCTTCGAGGACAACAAACTTCGCTGAGCCAATGCTTACAATTTGGTTCTTCTTTGGAATACCTAATTTATTTGCAACTTTTTCCATTGCTTTCGTGGCTTGTTTAACAAGCAAATCTTCAATTGCAGGATCGATACTGGCAATACCATAAGCAGTTGAGCTGTAGCTGCCAATGTGCTCTACTGCATGCACTAGAGTAATTTTGGCTTTAGTTTGTTTGGCTAAATATTCAGCTTTTTCGACAAGCGGTCGATCGCTTTTTGGGTTTAATTCTAGGGCCAACAAGATGTGTTTGTATTGAGTTGACATGGTGTTTTCTCCTTTAAATTTAAGCCTGACAACTTTGTCATATTAAGACAATTCCTCATGTTGTTCAATGTTTTAGCATGCATGAATTGAAAGGCGAAATCCTAAAGCATTAAGCAGAGCGCCAAAAGTTTGTAATTTTGGGTTGCCTCGAGAGGAAAGAGTTTTGTATAAGCTTTCGCGATTTAATTTAGTTTGTTTGGACAGTTGGCTCATGCCACCGCGTGCTTCTGTAACGTTGCGCATAGCTAGTAATAAAGCTTCTGTGTTATTGTCTGTTTGATACTCTTCTAGCGCTGCTTGCAAATATAACTCAGCTTCTTTGGGATTTTTGCGCAAAGAATCAATTAGAAATTCATGACAATCCACTGTCCTTGCTGTTTTTTGCGTTTTTTTAGCTTTTATTTTTTTTATCATAAGCTTCGTCCTGGTTATTTCTATAATCTTGTAAATATTTATATGATGTTCTGATATCTACGCTCTGCGAGCTTTTATCTCCGCCGGTAATTAGTAAGATGATGTTTCCTTTGTTTTCTGAAAAATATATTCTATAACCTGCTCCGAAGTGCATTTTTAACTCATACAATCCTTTTGGAAGAGCCCTATAATCGCCTTTTTGACCTAATGCGAGCCTATCCAAGCGTTGTCTAACTCTAATCCTTATCTCCATATTCAATTTATCGAACCATTTTACGAAAGGTATTTTTCCATTTTCGGTTCGATAAAATTTTAGTGTTTTTAATGTTGCCATTTCTACAACCTGCCTAATGTAGCATAAAGGCTACGTTATTGTAAATAAAGTGAGGGGACATTTTGTATAGCATAAAAAATAAGTTTGGCAATACCGTGCTTTTCGAGATAATTATTAGAAAAGACGGGGCATTTGGCTTGACCGCTTTGTTTGCCAATGATAGCCTACGGCTCGGAGGTACTTTTATGGCAATAGAACTTACGTTATCTATCATCAAACCTGATGCTGTGGCAAAAAATGTTATCGGCAAAATTTATTCTCTTTTCGAGGATGCAGGTCTTAAAATTGTAGCGGCTAGAATGTTGCATTTGAGTAAAGAGCAGGCCGAAGGTTTCTATGCGGTTCACCGCGAGCGGCCATTTTTTAATGATTTAGTGAAATTCATGACTTCTGGACCAGTTATGGTACAGGTTTTGCGCGGTGAAAATGCAATTTTAAAAAATCGCGAAATTATGGGAGCAACTAACCCTAAAAATGCTCTGCCAGGAACAATTCGTGCAACTTTTGCCGATTCTATAGAAGCCAATGCAGTGCATGGTTCGGATGCTCCAGAAACTGCCGCTTTTGAGGTGGCGTATTTCTTTAAGCCGGAAGAAATTCATGTTTAGGTAGAGACGCGATTAATCGCGTCTGTACTTACGGATTGATAAATTACGTTATTACAATGAGCATTTCCAAACACAATATTATCAATTTCGACCGTAAGCGTCTCGCGGATTTTTTTATTAAAATGGGCGAGAAAAGCTTTCGCTCCGATCAGGTTATTAAATGGGTTCATCAAATGGGAATTACAGATTTTTCCTTGATGACCAATCTTAGCTTGAGTTTGCGAGCTTATTTGCAAGAAAATTTTGAACTTCGATTGCCCAAAGTGATAGAAGACAAGATTTCTTCTGACGGAACACGTAAATGGCTTTTGGAGTTAGAAGATAAGAAAGTCGTAGAAATGGTTTATATTCCCGAAGATGATCGTGGTACGCTTTGTATTTCATCGCAAGTTGGTTGCGCTTTAGGCTGTGTTTTTTGTGCAACAGGAAGATTAGGTTTTACACGTAATTTAGAACTTGCTGAAATAGTTGGACAGCTTTATGTGGCGCGTCAGGTCTTGGGATTTGAGAAGCATGCTATAACTAACGTAGTATTTATGGGTATGGGCGAGCCGCTTTTGAATTTGGAAAATGTTATTGCTGCGGCGAATTTATTCCTCGATGATTTTGCTTATGGACTTTCCAAATATCGTGTAACTGTGAGTACGAGTGGTATTGTTCCAGCTTTTAAGCGCCTTAGGGAAGAGAGTGAAGTGTCTTTTGCGGTATCTTTACATGCGCCTAACGATGAACTGCGCAATGCTTTAATGCCAATCAACAAAAAATATCCGCTGCGAGAATTAATTCCGGCCTGCAAAGAGTATTTTGCGTCTTCGCCCAGAAGGTTGGTGACGATGGAATATGTAATGTTAGCGGGAGTTAACGACAGTCCAGCGGAGGCGCGTGAGTTGGTTAAGCTGCTTCGTAATGTGCCTTGCAAGGTGAATTTAATCCCGTTTAATTTAGGAAAAGATCAGGCTGGTGATTTTAGGCCGACTAAGCAAGAAAATATTGACGTTTTTAGGAACATACTTTTGGCAGCAGATATTAACACCATTACTCGTAAGTCGCGTGGCGCCGATATTTTAGCTGCGTGCGGACAGTTGGCGGGTGGTAGGGAACAGGCATGCCTGTTCCTTACGCAAAAAAACATGTCTACGTAAATATCATATAAATCAATATGTTACATTTTAAAACGCTAATCTTAATCTTTTCGCTATTTTGCATGGTTTCTTGCAGTAGCGTAAAAGATAATCCGCAAAGCAATGTGGCTGTAGAGTCTAACGTCAAGCTTGGTTTGATGTATTTAAAAGCTGGTGAGAGTGAATTAGCGAAGAAAAAGTTACTTTTGGCTTTAGAAGAAAATCCACAAAGCAGTTTAGCCAACGATGCTATGGGTTATTTTTTGGAACGTGTAGGCGATAAGAAAATAGCGGAAAGTTATTACCAAAGCGCCATTGCTTTAGCTAAGCCAAATGAAAAGGGGGCAAGTTTTAATAATTATGGAACTTATCTTTTTCGATCTGGAAGGAAGGCAGAAGCATTGAAATACTTTCGTCTAGCTATTGCCGATCCAAAATATTTGCAAGTTGCTGCTGCCTACGAAAATGCAGGTTTTGCAGCATTGGCTCTTTCTGATAAGAATTTAGCCCGTTTTTATTTTAGTAAGTCACTGCAATACGACCCAAAACGCATAAAAGCGAAGCAAGCTTTGCGTAAATTGCCATAATCGCATAAAATATGGCGAATTTAATGGTATTTAAGGATAAAGAAGAAATTATGAGTGATAACTTAGAAATTGAACAATCTGAACAGATTAGTACACCTGGGCAAAAACTTTGTAAGGCACGCGAAGCCTTAGGTTTGACGCAGGAAGAAATAGCCAGAAGGATGTTTTTAAATAAAGCGACCGTTCAGGCACTAGAAGCTGACGACTATGCACGTTTTTCGGCTGTGGCATATATTAAGGGCTATCTAGCGTCTTACGCTAATATGGTTGGCTTGCCCAAAGAGGAAATTTTGCAAGAGTTTGCAAAAATTATGCCAGGAGCTAAGGAGTCATCGCTTCTAACACCGGAAGTATCAAGCGAAACATCTAGGGAAATTTTTAGCGCTAAAATCATGAAAATGTTTAGTATTGGCGTGTTTTTTGCTTTGATTTTGTTCGTCCTTTTGTGGGTATTTGGGCACCACAGCAGCGATTTTCAACCAGCAGACAATTCTGTTATGGAAACAAGCAAGCTGGCGGATGTTCCCCCATCCAATGTTACATCGGGTAATGTTACACTAGTACCGTCTAATGATAGTGTTCCAGTAGCTCCACAACCTAATAATAATGCGGCTACCCAAATACTCAATGTAGGTGGTGAGAAAGTTGAAATGGTAACGGACGAGGATAAGCCGAAAGACAAACCGAAAGAAGAGAAAAAAAATAAATCGACTAGCGAGGCTAAAACTCAGGAAAATAGTAGTCCTCCAGTCGTGGATATAAGCGTTCCGCAAAATTCCTCCGGATCTCAAAAAAATAGCAAAACATCGGCCATGAATTCTTTTCCTACTCTTCCGGGGCGAGTCATTAATTTATCGGAAAGTTCTTCACACTAGGATAGGTTTATAGTCATGGCGAAAAAATTACAAGCAATTCGCGGAATGAACGATATTTTGCCAAACGAAACTCCACATTGGCAGCATTTAGAATCAATTTTGCAAAACTTGATGGCTAACTACGGTTACCAAGAAGTGCGCTCGCCTATTCTTGAATCAACCGAGCTTTTTGTACGTACTATAGGCGAAGTTACTGATATTGTTTCTAAAGAAATGTACACTTTTGAAGATAGAAATGGCGATAGTTTGACGCTACGTCCAGAAGGCACGGCAAGTTGTGTACGCTTAGGTTTAGAGCATGGTATTCTGCATAATCAAACGCAACGTCTATGGTATATGGGACCGATGTTTCGGCATGAGCGTCCGCAAAAAGGTCGTTATCGCCAGTTTCATCAATTTGGCATTGAAGTTTTTGGCTTGCCTGGCCCAGATATAGACATAGAAGTTTTGTTACTGGCAGCAAGATTATGGCGCTTATTGGGCATTGAAAATAAAGTGCGTTTAGAAATAAACACTTTAGGTACAAGCGCTTGTAGAGCAAGATATCGCGAGGCTTTAGTAGCTTATTTTCAAGAAAATATTGCAGCGCTTGATGAAGATTCACAAAAACGCCTAGCAACTAATCCTCTTCGTATCTTAGACAGCAAAAATCCTGTTTTAAAAGATTTAATTTTAGGCGCGCCGAAACTGTTGGATTATTTGGACGATAGTGCTAGAGAGCATTTTGCTCGTTTAAAAGCAATCTTAGATGGCTTGGGAATTAAATATATTGTAAATCCAAATTTGGTTCGCGGTCTGGATTATTATTGTCATACAGTATTTGAATGGGTTACTGATGAACTTGGTGCGCAAGGCGCTATTTGTGCTGGTGGGCACTATGATAATTTGGTTGCGGAGCTTGGTGGACAGAGCACCCCAGCTATTGGTTTTGCTATTGGATTAGAAAGGTTATTGGCTTTGGTGAGCGAAAATTGGAAATTAGAAGCAGCTCCACATGTTTACCTACTGATGTTGGGTGAAGATGCTGAAGTTTCTGGGTTTAAATTGGCAGAGGAGTTGCGTGACGCGATTCCTGCTTTACGTATTTTGACCAATTGTAATGGTGGTGATTTTGCAAAACAGATTAAGCGTGCCGATAAGTCTGGGGCTAAACTAGCTTTGGTTTTGGATAAAGCTACGATAGTGGTGAAATATTTAAGGCAGAATAAGCCGGAAGCAACTCTAAAACGAGCTGATCTTGTGAACTTTTTAAATGAGGAGTGTTTGGCATGAGTCACTTGTCTGATCAAGAACAAAAAGAGATGTTAAAAAAATGGTGGAAAGAATATGGCATCTCGATTTTAGCCGGAATTGCCATATTTTTGCTGACAAGTTACGGTTGGCGTTATTGGCATAATTACAAAGTTCAGCAGGTCGCCTCGGCTTCTTTTCTCTATAGCGAACTATTAAGCATGGAAAATTTTGCCAAGCCAGAGGAAGTGCAAGGTATATCAGATCAATTGACCAAAAATTATAAAAATACGACCTATGCTAGCTTCGCTGCATTTTTGCAGGCTAAAAGTTTAGTTGTAGCTGGCAATTACAAAGCAGCTGAAGATAAATTAAATTGGGTTATAAAACATGGTAATAATAAGACTGTACGCCAGATAGCGCGTGTTAGGCTAGCGCGAGTTTTACTGGAAGATAAAAAAAATCTGGAAGCTATAGATGTGCTTAAAAAAATCGAAGATCCGATTTTTACGGCAGAAGTTTTTTCTATCCGCGGCGATGCTCTTTTAGCTCTAGGCAAGAAGGCTGAAGCATTAGATGCCTATAGAACCGCCCTGAAAAATGTACAAGCAAGGGGCAATGAAGATCCAATGTTGGAAATGAAAATAGAGAAGACAAGATAAAAAAAATTTAGATAAAAGAGGTGTCAAAATGAATTACGGGAAATTTTTATTAGTATTATTTCTAGTTTTTGGTTTAACGGCTTGTGGCATAAGCAATGTAACAAGCAAAAACAAGAGGTCTCTTAGTTCGGAAGATGTGCGCAATTTGAAGCCCTTGCAAGTTCCTAGCGATTTAACGGGCTTTAAATCGGAGAGCTATTATCCTCTTCCCAAAATGCCAGCGGGAGCTAGTGGTGCCAATACTGCTGGCAATAAGATACTCGTGCCACCGGGCAGTGATTTGAGTAAGATTAGGCGCAAGAATTAGTTCTAATGTCTACGCTTATTGAACAGCTTATTCAAGCGCTACGTTTTTTGCCTGGAGTTGGTCCGAAAAGCGCTCAGCGTATGGCATTTCATATTTTAGAGCGCGATCGAAAAAATGGCCTAACATTAGCAAAAATTTTGGAAAATGCTGTAACTAATGTTGGACATTGTAAGCGCTGTAATACATTAACTGAAGAAGAATTTTGTAAGCATTGTTTGGATAAGCGTCGTGATCCTGGTCTTCTTTGCATAGTTGAAACCCCTGCCGATGTTGTAGCTATTGAACAAACCCGAAGTTATGCTGGACTTTATTTTGTTTTAATGGGGCACTTATCGCCCTTAGATGGTATTGGTCCAGAACAAATTGGCGTGCAAGCTCTTTTGCAACTTTTGGATCGAGAACCCGTGCGAGAAATAATTTTGGCTACAAATCCAACTGTAGAAGGAGAGGCTACAGCTTATTATTTGGCAAATTTAGTTGCACCACGCAATATAAAATGCAGTCGCATTGCCTATGGTGTTCCCATGGGTGGGGAATTAGAATATTTAGATGGTAACACTCTAGCTCGTTCTTTTCGCGGTAGGCGTGAGATGGAAAAATGAATAATTTTCCAAAACCTAATTTAAAAATATAACCATTTGATTTTAAAAGAAAACGCGTAGACATGTTTTGCTAAGAATCCAGAACTGTGCTATATTTACGCCTCAAAAAATTTTCGAGATATTATTATGGCTAAACATTTCAATGCGATTGAATCCAGTTCAAAATAAATCTTATCTGCACGATATTCTCCTTTTGAGTGTAATAATTGGCCTTTTGTTCGGTATTATGCTCGGTAGCTTTCCATTGGAATCTCCCGATGGTGCACGTTATGCTGAAATCCCGCGCGAAATGATTGTGAGTGGTGATTATGTAACCCCGCATTTAAACGGCGTAAAATATTTTGAAAAACCCCCATTATTCTATTGGATTCAAGTATCTTCTATTAAGTTATTTGGTCTAAACGATTGGTCGGTGCATATTCCAAATGCATTTTTCGCTTTTTTAACTTGCCTTTTTGTATATTTTTCTGGACGGAAACTTTTCAACCGCAAGGCTGGTCTACTTGCGAGTTTAACTTTAGCAACTAGTACTTTATTTTTTGTTTTAGCACGTATTGTTACGCTGGATATGACTCTTACGGCATTCTTGACGGTTGGAATGTGTAGCTTTTTAATTGGTGTGACTAGTACGCAATATGGTTTGAAACGCAATATTTATTTTTGGACTTTTTATATTTCCTCGGCATTAGCAGTTCTGACTAAAGGCATGGTAGGGTTGATTTTTCCAGGTATGGTTATTTTCCTTTGGCTACTGTTTTATGGCAATTGGCGGGACCTAAAATATTGTTGTTTACCTAGTGGGATCTTATTATTTTTAGTTATTGCTTTGCCGTGGCACATTCTTGTGCATTTGAAAAATCCGGAGTTTTTACGCTTTTACTTTTGGGAACAACATTTTTTACGTTATTTTACCTGCTATGCACAGCGTGAGCAGCAGTTCTGGTTTTTTCCGGTAGTCTTAATAGGCGGATTTTTGCCTTGGATATTCTTTTTGCCTCAAGCGCTCAAAAAGTATAGTGCTGCTACCTGGCGGGCACGCAAGGAAAACAAAATAGCGGCATTTCTTATCATATGGTTTATTAGCGTTTTTGTTTTTTATAGTTTTTCCGACTCAAAACTAGCTCCTTATATATTGCCTATATTTCCACCATTAGCGCTTTTGTTAGGCAATTATTTGGTAAGTCTTTGGAAAGGTGAGGACAAGGCAACTATTGTTTTTTGGCCATTTTATACCTTTTCCTTTACGGCTTTTTTTCTTGGGATAGGTTTTCTAATTGCTATCAAATTTTTAGATTTTTCTCAATATGCATTTACGCCTCTCAATGTTTATTTGGCCGGCATTGCTTTTTGTTTGAGTGGTATTTTGACGGCTCTTTGTCGCTACAAATTTGACGTGCGATCTGGTTTAATTGCTATGTTTTTTACAACTGTTTGTTGGCTTTTGGCTTTATCTCCCTGCCTTAGCACAGGAAATGGTAAATCTTTAGAACCCCTGGCCAAAATTTTAAAAACTGAGATGCAAAAAACGGATGAAGTTGCTGCTTATAATAATTACTATCAAGACTTGCCTTATTATTTAAAACGCATCATTACAATAGTGAACTATCAAGGAGAGCTGGAGTTTGGCGTAAAGCATGGCAATGCAGGCAGTTGGATGATAAATAGCGATACCTTTTGGCCACGCTGGAACAGTGATAAAAGAATGTATATGTTTGTCAATGCTGTTTATTTGTCAGATGTACAATCACATGCTGCGCCAAAGAAATTACGCTTGGTTGGTAGTTATTTACGTACGCTGTTGTTTGCTAATTTTTAAAAAATTATAATTCATCATTCATAATTCAGCATTATGTTAAATATTTATCCTTGGCAAGACAAAGAATGGCAGCATTTGCTAGAGCGGTTTTCGAAAGGAAAGCTTCCACATGCTTTACTTTTTGTAGGCAGTGAAGGTCTAGGTAAAACAGAAGCAGCAAAAGCTCTAGTACAGCTTTTGCTTTGCAAAGAAAATGGCGCTAAAAAAGCTTGTGGCAATTGCACAAGTTGTCGTTTGCTGATGGCTGGAAATCACCCGGATTTTTTGTATGTAGAGCCAGAAGAAAGTGGTAAGCAAATCAAGATAGATCAGATACGCTTTTTAAGTGAAGCTTTAAGTCAAACTTCACAGCAAGGTGGTTACAAAGTTGCGCTTATTGCGCCAGCTGATGCGATGAATTTAGCAGCTGCTAATGCGCTTTTGAAAACTTTAGAAGAGCCAGAAGGCGATACGGTTTTAATTTTAGTTACCTCCAGGCCACACGCATTACCTGCGACGGTACGAAGTCGCTGTCAGCTTTTGTCTTTTATAACTCCATCTCGCGAAGTAGCAAAAGAATGGTTGTTTTCCCAAAGTGTTAGCAGAGAAGATAGCGTGAAAGTCTTGGCTTTTGCATCTGGCGCTCCATTGAAAGCTTTAGAACTTGCGGCAAATAAAGAATTTTCCAAGTTGGAAAAGAGCTTTTTTAGTGATTTATTGAAACTTAAAATTGGCGAGTTAAGTCCAGTCCTGTTGGCTAGTAAATATGCAGATTATAATCTAAAAACTATTTGTGAACTTTTATTGATTGCACTACAAGTTTTGATGAGGAAATCTACTAGAGCAGAAGCAGGTACTGCTTATTATAGCGAGGATTTAGATAAGCTCTGCAATACATTGTTTTCTAAGATTAATAGCCAAAAACTTTTTTCTTATTGGGATAAAATTTTGCAGATTCGTCAGGCTCTTTTGGCCAGTATTAGTTTAAATAAGCAATTTTTGTTGGAAGATTTATTTTTAACTTGGTTAGAAATTTGAAGGTTGATAAATTGATGTTAATAGATTCGCATTGTCATTTAGATAAATTAAATTTAGATCCATACAATGGTAATTTGGAATTGGCTCTGCAAGCTGCACGTGATGCGGGGGTTACAAAGATACTATGTCCAGGTGTCGATTTTGCTGGTTTAGATCAGGTGTTAGCTATAGCTTCTTCCCACAGTGATATGGTTTACGCTGCGATTGGTTCGCATCCTACTGAGGATGTTGATCGCACTTTTACTGCAGAAGAAATTGTGGCTAAAGCAAAAGATCCTCTTGTTGTGGCTATTGGTGAAACCGGTTTGGATTTTTATGAAAGGGGTAACACATTAAGCGATAAAGAAAAAAATGCGCAGCGGCAATGTTTTCGTTCGCATATTCAGGCGGCTTTAGCGCTGAAAAAGCCATTAATAATACATTCGCGAAATGCTGGGTTGGAAGTTTTGCAAATTTTAACAGAAGAGGGCTCAAGTGCTGTTGGTGGTGTGTTACATTGCTTTTCAGATAATATGGAAATTGCTGAAAAGGCAGTGGATCTAGGTTTTTTTCTGGGTATAAGCGGAATTGTTACTTTTAAAAATGCCAAAGCTTTGCAAGGAATTGTAGCCAAAATACCTCTTTCTTGTTTGCTTTTAGAAACTGATGCGCCTTTTTTAGCTCCAGACCCATATCGCGGCAAGCCCAATGAGCCCTCTTATTTACCGTACATTGCAAAAAAAATTGCTGAGATTAAAGGCATTACCCTTAAAGATGTTGCTGATCAAACTAGCAAAAATTTTTTTCGGATCTTTGATAGATGCGATTAATTAGACGCGATTAATCGCGTCTCTATGCCTCCTGCAAATGCTCGATGATTAATTGTAGATAGTGCCGATCATTGAATGTATTAACGTCGAGGCGGTAGACTATAAAAACTTTATTGCATCGCTCATGAGGCCGTCGTTTTGGATCAATATTAAACGCAATTGCACTGCATGTAGTATTGCTCTCTCCTGGTGGACTTAGAAGTAATTTTAGGTGTTTTTCTCCGACTAGTTTTTGTTGTATGACTTTAAAAAGTCCTTCAAAAAGTGGTTCTGCAAAGTCTTGTCCCCAAGGACCGGATTTGCGTAAGAGCTGTGCGGTTGGTAGCGTGATTTCGTTATGTTCTAATTCGCCATCAGTGTGGAGTATGCTTTGTAAATTAGCATTTCCTAAAGATTTTTTTACTTCAGTATTAAAGGCTTCTTGGAATTTTTCATAATTTTCTTGGCGTAAGCTTAATCCCACAGCCATGGCATGTCCGCCAAATTTGCTGATTAAATTTGGATAAAGCGCAGAAATATTGCTTAAAATGTCGCGTAAATGGAGACCCGGTATGGATCTTCCCGAGCCTTTGATTTCATCGTCATTGAGGCGCGCAAAAGCTATGACTGGTCGATTTACTTTTTCTTTAATGCGCGAAGCTAAGATGCCGATAACGCCCAAGTGCCAGCTTGGTTCAAACATACAAAGACCGTGCGGTAAGTCCTGTGAAAGTTTAAAGAAACTTAAAATTTGCATGGCCTGCTTTTGCATATCGACTTCTACTTCACGTCGATCACGATTTAACTTATCCAAAGCTTTCGCCATTTGTTCAGCTTGGAAAGCATCTTCAGTTAGCAGGCATTCAACGCCTAAAGACATTTCATCCATGCGACCGGCAGCATTGAGGCGTGGGGCTATCGCATAGCCTAGATCGTTGCTTGTAGTGCGTTCATAATCGCGGTTAGAGACGTTCATTAGGGCTTTAATGCCAAGGCGGCATTCACCTTTTTGGATTCTTTCTAATCCTTGATGTACTAAAATACGATTGTTGTGATCTAGAGAAACAACATCGGCAATAGTGCCTAGCGCCACTAAATCTAGGAATTTACCTAAATTTGGTTCTGGAATTTGTTGATTTTGAAACCAATTTTCCTGACGCAGTTTATTTCTTAAGGCTAGAAGAAGATAAAAAACTACGCCTACACCAGCAAGGTTTTTACTTGGAAAAGTATCTCCAATTTGATTGGGATTTACTATAGCATCGGATTTTGGAAGTTCGGCAGGCGGCAAGTGATGATCAGTAACTAAAACGCTAATTCCAAGTTCTTTCGCTGCTAGTACTCCTGCATGACTAGAGACACCGTTGTCGACTGTAATGATTAAATCTGGTGCTAATTTGGCAGCTACAGCGACTATTTCAGGCGTTAAACCATAGCCAAATTCAAAGCGGTTCGGAATTAAATAAGAAATATTTTGAAAGCCTAGCGCAGTAAGGCCAAGTTTGGCTAAGGCTGTACTGGTTGCACCGTCGGCGTCGAAATCGCCAATTATTAAGATTTTCAGTTGCTTTTCTAAAGCATCTTTTAGGATATTTACAGCTTGATCGATATTTTTCAGAGAAGAAAAATGCAAAAGTTTTGCTAAATCGTAGCTAATATCTTCTGGAGAATTAATTCCCCTAGCACTATAAATGCGCTGCAAGAGTGGAGGCACTGTGCTATTTGACAAATTTTCGGGAATTCTCGCACTCCGGCGTAGGATCTTTTTCATATCCTCATTTATACACCATTCCGCATGGTAATAAAACCCTGTATTGTTTTTTGTGTTTGCTATGAGAAAATTGTCAAAAATGTTAAGAGGTTTATATGTTGATGTATTGTAGGGAACAGGCATGCCTGTTCCCTACCAGAAAAAGGAATCGGTTGGATGGCTATGATTATTCACAAAATGGTTGGTATTTTATAACCATTTGTGTCCATCAGCGCAAAGAAGTTTTTGGCAATATTGAGAATGAGCAAATGGTACTTAATAATTATGGAAAAATTGTTGAAAAATGTTGGTTAGAAATCCCATTACATTTTAAGAATATTGCTTTTGATGAATTTGTTGTTATGCCAAATCATGTGCACGGAATTATAATAATCGAAAATGGTCAAAATCACCTAGGGAATAGGCATGCCTATTCCCTACAACATCAAAAATTGTCTGTAGTTATTGGATCTTTCAAATCTGCTGTTTCCAAACATATTCATCGGCTTGAAAATGCTGCTTATTTTCAATGGCAAAAATCATTTTATGATCATATTGTTAGAGATGAAACTCCATTAGATAATATTCGAAAATATATCAAAAATAATCCATTAAAATGGTCAATAGATAAAGAAAATGAACATTTAGATAATATCGATTTTTCGTAGTGAACAGGCATGCCTGTTCAGTACAATGGCATGCTCTGTTCAGTACAACGGCATGCTCTGTTCACTACGAAAAACGCAAAATTACAGTTTTTATTGCCATTTCAAGATAAATTGTTATTATTGTAGCCGCTCTTTATGGGCCGTTAGCTCAGTTGGCAGAGCAGCGGACTTTTAATCCGTTGGTCGTGCGTTCGAATCGCACACGGCCCACCATTTTGATATTTATGTCTAAAGCCACGTCAAATAATAATTTGCGCATAGTGGTAGCTCAATTAAACCTGCTAGTTGGTGCTACGCGTAAAAACCTAAACAAAATCCAGACTATGGCTCTCAGAGCCCGTGATGAGCTTGGGGCCGATCTTGTTGTTTTTCCCGAGATGTCTTTAATTGGTTATCCACCTGAAGATTTGCTTCTGCGTCCTGAATTATATTTGGAAATTGAGGCTTGCTTGCTGGAATTGGCTCAATTCTTACCAGACATTTACTTGTTAGTAGGTTATCCAGAGCGTGTAGGGGAGAATTATTATAATGCGGCTGGTTTGTTGTTTGGTGGAAAGGTTATTGCAAAATATCATAAACAAAATTTGCCTAATTATGGTGTTTTTGATGAAAAAAGATATTTTACTGCTGGTACAAAGGCAGTAGTTACCGAAGTGAAAGGGCATAAACTCGCTTTGGCTATATGTGAAGACTTATGGACTAAAGATTTGGTCGATAGAGTTAAGAAAGATGGTGCCGAGCTAGTTATTAGCCTTAATGCCTCGCCCTTTGATGTTGATAAGTTTTGGACGCGTAGAGAAGTGATTGCAAGTCGCGCAAAAGAGGCCAGTTTGCCAATAATTTATGCCAACTGTATTGGCGGACAAGATGAGCTAATTTTTGATGGCGGTTCTTTTGCTGTAAACGTTAACGGCCAAGTAGTTAAACAAGCCAAATTTTTTCAAGAAGAATTATTACCAGTAGATTTTGTACGCCATAACCTGGTCAAACCTAATGAATCGAAGAGTAGTGTAAAACCATTGCTCAAAGAAGAAAGCGTTTACAAAGCTTTAGTTTTGGGAGTTCGGGATTATATCGAAAAAAATCATTTTTCTGGCGCCATTATTGGCCTTTCAGGCGGAATCGATTCAGCTTTAACTTTGGCGATTGCCGTAGATGCTATTGGCCAAGATAGGGTTGTGGCAGTTTTTATGCCATCACGCTATTCGAGTGTAATGAGCGCAGAAGATGCGAAAAAAACAGCAAAAAATTTTGGTGTGGAATATCACGAAATCTCCATAGAACCTACTTTCCAAGCCCATCTTCAAACTTTACAGCCAATATTTAAAAATAACACACCTGGTATTATGGAAGAAAATCTGCAAGCGCGTTGTCGTGGCACGCTTTTGATGGCGCTTTCTAATAAAAAACATTACATGGTGCTCTCTACAGGTAATAAAAGCGAGATAGCTGTTGGTTACTCTACTTTGTATGGCGATATGGTTGGTGGTTTTTGCGTTTTGAAAGATGTTTATAAAACTTTAGTTTATGAATTAGTAAAATATCGCAATAATTTATTTAAAAAACCGCTTATTCCAGCACGTGTTATAGATCGTCCGCCTTCAGCTGAATTAGCTTTTGATCAAAAGGACACCGACAGCCTGCCGCCTTACCCAGTTTTGGATGCCATTTTAGAGCGCTATGTCGAACGAGATCAAAGTGCGTCTCAAATTATCTCTGCTGGTTTTGAAAGCGATGTGGTGTACAAGATTATTGCTATGATTAACCGCAATGAATATAAGCGTCGTCAAGGTCCTATAGGGCCCCGCATTACCAGTCGTTCTTTCGGTCGCGATCGCCGTTATCCCATAACTGCTGAAATTGAAATTTAATAATGGGGTCAGGTCTAACATATCACATTTTGTTAGATGTTAGACCTGACCCCATTATTAGGTGAAGACCCAGTTGTTAGATTGGTGTGAGGCTGTGGCTGCTCGGTGCTAGCATGAAATAGAGTTGGTTGTGAGTGATGCATATGGGGGGAAGCTGGTTGTGGTTTGGGTGTTGTGGTTTCCTCCTCACGAAGTATGGCACCATTGGTTGATATGGGCTTCGCGGATGGGGTGGTATTTCTTGGTGTTCCCGTTGTCACGGTTGCTCTTGGAGATTCGGATTGTTCAGACGCTGGGCTAGGTGATTTTGCTAATTCTGGCTCCGTTCTCTCTATATTTTTTTTATTGTTAGCTTCATTCAAATCTTGTTTCTCAATTTCTTTTAACTTTCGAATTTCTTCTTCCGCCTTACATTTTTTCCGCCAATTAATAAATTTGTAAACTCCAACTGCAGTAGCTGCAACTAGGGTTATGGCGGCTGCAATTGCAATTCCGAATAGTCCACCAAAAAGAGCGCCGGAGACTAAAGTTGCAACACCGAACATGAGGCACATGCCCATGTCACTAGTTAGAAATTTAATGACTTTGTTGGTAGATTTTTCAACAGGATATATAGTTGTTATCGGCGTTTTATGTGTTGCTAAAAGAGAGTGGGTTGCATTGGGTGAAGGCGAGGTGGATGCGTGGCTAGTAGGTCTTATTTGACTGGAAAGTTTTGCTTCAGCCTCGTGATTTTCTGACTGCTTTTGTTTGTAGATTTCGCGACCTATCCAAATGCCAACCCCAACGGCCAAAACAGCGCAGCCAACGATTGCGCCTATGCCAAATGTACTTGCGCCTAGGGCAGCAATAACACCAAACCCCATGGCTGCTATGCCGGCATTAGTGAGGATAATTGAGGCAAAAAGACCAAGAGCTGTGGCTGCAAAAACACCGGCTCCTACGACAACTCCTGTTGTTGCTCCTTGGGCTATGGCGCTTGCTTGGCCAGAGCGATGCATGGAGATAATGGCGGCTTGAGCTTCATTTGCTCGCGCATTATATTCCTTGGTAGGTACTCCATTATCAAACTGTGTTATAGGAAGTACGTGCTCGTTAATGGTATCTGTTGCATCTTTGGCTTTACGTTTTGCTTCGGGAGAGTTGCTTTTTTGAATTACGTTGTTCAAAGAACCTATAGCTGTTCTGAGTGTTTCTTCGGTGTCATAAATTTCTTTCTTTTTGTCGTCAATCTGATCTTGAATGTGATTACGTTGAGCTACATCTAATCCGCTTTCTTCTAAAGATTTCTCTAGATCTTTTAGCTCAGTTTGTTGCTTAATCCAAGATGTTCTTAATGAGCGTAGACGTGTTATTTCTGCAGTATTTTTGCTAACAAATGCATCTTTTTCTTGCTGTGAGGCTGTGGAGGCGGGTTTTACTTGCTCCAAAGCTTTGTCCATTTCAATGATTGCGCGAAGCATAAAGTAACTTTGGCGCCAGTTTTTGGCCTTTTCTCTTTCTAAAACTAATTTTTCATCTTGTTTATCAATGAATGTTTGCAGACCATAAGCAGCTCCCATGGCGGTTGCTCCGACTGCAGCAAAAATGCCGAATGTTGCGAGAGCGGAGAGGCCAAGAGTAAAAGGTGCTGCGGCAAGTCCTGCCAGAGCGCCAAGGGTGCCAAGTGTTAGAAGTACAAAACTTAATACCCGAGATTTTTGTTTTTGTTTGCGATGTTCTTCTTGTTCGATTTTTTCTCTTTCTTCGTAAGCTTGGATTTCTTTCAATATGTCTGTTTGAGGGTCTATAGCAAGATTTAACTTAGTTTGATCTGCACGCTTACGAGCTTGGCGTTGATTTACTCCATAAGTAATTGCAAAGTGGATGGCACCTATGATTGGAGCTGCTATAACTGCTAGAGGAAAAGCGGTGAGAAGAATTAAGGCAATTCCAGCTGTAAAAGTAGCGGAAGAAATAAAACTAGCGCCCATTTGCCCTAATTGTGCACTATTGGTAGCGCTTGCTTTATCATTATCTATTTTTTTTCTTTTGGTGAATAGCTGCCAAATATCCGGCCAGTATTTACTTTCCCAGTCTTCTTTAGGGTTAACGTGTGCTGTAACCTCAGTAATTGTAGAGTAAGATAAGCTAAGAGGGGCGCGTGGAGTACCAGCATCGTTAGCAAAGTTTAGTTGAATATTTTTTACGCTAGGATTTTGAGACGCAAGATAGGCTAAGTAGAACAGAACCTCGGTTGGAATGATCTGCTCGTTAACGTTCTTTTGCTTGTAAGTAGCAGACAATCTTAGCCCCTCGACCTTGATTTCGTTTAGGTCGGGTTGCTTGTTTTGCTGCTCGAGGCTTTCTGGTCGTTTTTTGTATGAGTCTAATTCGAAGCTAAACATAATTTTTTATCTCGCAAAAAGCGTATTATAGCGCATGTTTAAGAGAGATTTTATACCGTGTTTTTTATGCGGGAGATAAGTTTGTGTCAGAAAACATGTCTATGTGAATTTCTTATAAATCAATAAGTTATATTTTGATATTGGGTTTTCATGGGGGATATTATACTCCCCAGAAGTTAAGATATTATGAAGATGGAAAAATATTTTTATTACGTAGGGGCGGGCTTTATGTCCGCCCTTCATGTGGGCTTTATGCCCGTCCTTTACACCTAATGCGTAAGCCATTTATTAAGTCTTTTGACAAAATCAATGGGGTTTTGCAATTGCCCGCCTTCGGTCAAAAGAGCTTCAGCGAATAGGATTTCGGTAAGGTCGGCAAAGCTAGTTTCATCTGACTCGTCTTTAAGTTTTTGTACTAAGATGTGATCAGGATTGATTTCCAAAATAGGTGGCATATCAGGCATTTCCTGCTGGGCAGCCTTGAGTATTTTTTGTAAATGAATACTAGGGGACGCATCTTCAAAAACCAAGCAAGCAGGAGCGTCGACGAGGCGACCAGATAAGCGGACTTCTTTGACTTTTTTGTCTAAGATTTTTTGCATTTTTTTAATGGTATCTTTAAAAGTTTTGCTCGATTCTTCTTTTTTATCTTTTTCCTCTTTATCTTGTAGTTTATCAGTCTCGAGAGAGTCTTTGTTTATTGACTGTAATTTTTTTTCTTTATACTCAGAAAGATTAGCACAAAGCCACTCGTCAATTCTGTCTGTTAAGAGCAAAACTTCGATGCCTTTTTTGCGGAAAAGTTCTAACAGTGGGCTATTTTCAGCGGTAGTGAAGTTTTCTGCGATAAGATAATAAATTTTATCTTGGTCCTTAACCATGCGACTTATGTAATCGTCTAAAGATATGGTTTGTTCGCTACTGTTGGTGTAAGTCGAGGCAAAACGAAGCAGTTTGGCGATTTTTTCGCGATTTGTAAAATCCTCGGCTGGACCTTCCTTTAAAACCTCGCCAAAAGTTTCCCAAAGCTTAGCATATTTTTCTTTATCTTCTTCAGCTAATTTATCCAACATGTCTAAAACGCGCTTGGTTACGCCGCTTTTAATGCTTTCGATAACTTTGTTGTTTTGTAATATTTCTCGCGAAACATTGAGCGGAAGATCTTTGGAGTCGACAATGCCGCGTACAAAACGTAAATAACTAGGCAGGAGATTCTCTGCGTCGTCCATAATGAAAACGCGCTCTACGTATAGCTTTAGGCCATAGCGATGTTCTCTTTGCCAAAGATCAAAAGGTGCTCGAGCTGGAATGTAGAGAAGAGTAGTGTATTCCAACTTGCCTTCCACGCGATTATGGCTATAAAGAAGCGGATCTTCAAAGTCATGGCTTACGTGCTTATAAAACTCTTTGTATTCTTCTTCTTTAATATCTTGTTTGGGCAAGGTCCAGAGCGCTGTAGCGCGATTTACCATTTCCCATTCCACTTCGCCGTCTTTTTTTTCTTTCTTTTTATCGTCATCTACAGTTTTTGGCATCATTATGGGAAAGAGAATATGGTCGGAATACTTAGTGATGATGCTGCGAAGACGCCAATTATTTAAAAAATCAGAGTCATCTTTTTTAATATGTAAAGTGATTTCTGTGCCACGATTTTGCAGCTCGATATTGTCGATTGTATATTCACCAGTTCCATCTGATTCCCAGACTACTCCCTGAGTGACAGGAAGCCCTGCTCGGCGGCTTTTAACTGTGACTTTATCGCTTACAACAAAGCTTGAGTAAAATCCAACACCAAATTGTCCGATTACGTGAGCATCTTTTGCTTGATCACCGGTTAGAGACTTTAAAAACTCGCGCGTGCCAGATTTGGCGATGGTTCCAAGATTAGCAATGACTTCTTCGCGACTCATGCCAATGCCATTGTCGCGAATAGTTATGGTGTGGGCCTTTTCATCAAATGAAATGTAAATTTTTAGATCTTTATCATTTTCATAAATATTAGCATCGCTTAAGGCAGCAAAACGCAGGCGGTCTAGAGCGTCGGAGGCGTTGGAAATTAATTCGCGCAAAAAGATTTCTTTGTTGCTGTAAAGCGAGTGGGTGACCAAATGTAATAGCTGTTTTACTTCTGCTTGAAAATTTAAAGTTTCAGTTGACATTATCTTTACCTCTTTATTCTTGAACCATAGCAATATTGTTTCTACGGAAAAGTGCTTTGACTTTTTCTAAAAATCCAGCGCCTAGAACTAAGAATGATGCAACGAATATCGCATCTCCAGCAATCAGCATCCAAAGGAAAAAGATATGCTGTCCAGATCTTGGGTAGCCGTAATACATTGCGATTTCGCTGAGTGGATAGGGTAGAGCACTTAAAATTAATAGGACAACACCAAGACGATGGCGGAATTTGCTAACAATTTGTGGGGTTGTTGGCGCAGCCACTTTTTTGCGTTTGAAAATCTTGCGAAAAAAAGCTTTCATTCTATGAATAATGGTCTTGCCCAGAAGCGCAATACTAATAAAGAAGGCTACTTCTCCGGAGACAATTGTCACAGTCATCACAGCAACGGTGTCGCTCCCTGATATGCTAAATAGAGGCAAAATTGCTGCTGCTACATATGGAGCGAAAGAGTAAATAAATAAAACCAGGCCGGTGTAATACTTAAACCCTTTTTTTATTTCTGCTGTTGGTTTCATGTTGTTCTCCTAAATTTTCTATCCTAAAAGTGTTACACAAATACTAGCAACTCTAGTTATTTAGGACAAGTATTAAAAACATGTCTATACGTTTTCTTTATAAATCAATAAGTTGTCTTTTTAAGTTGAGGTCTCGTTAAATTCATCGATGATTCCTTTACCGCCATGCGCGCGAACAACTTGGCGTAATTTTTTAAGGGCAATGGTCTGAATATGACGTATTTTTTCACGGTGTAATTTGAGATCAGACGCGAGTTCCTCTAAGGTTTCTTTGTCGTGATCGCCTAAGCCAAAACGGCGCATAACCACTTGACGTTGCATGGGTTCTAGTTCGTCTAACCAAGATCTGACTAGTTCTTGTAGTTTTATATTGTGTAAAATGAAGGCTGGATCCGGGTTTTGTTCATCGACTAAATTATCACCCAAAGTGGCGCCATCTTCGTCAGAAAATATAGGCTTATCGAGCGAACTAGTGTTGCGCTTTAAGTTTAATATTTCTTCGATTTTACTTTGGGAAGCTTCTGAATTTTCGGCTAACTCACGGGCAGAGGGCTCATGCTCTAAATTTTTGGCGAGATTGCGCGATAATTTGTTGTAGCTATTTAATTCCGATATGACATGCACAGGGATGCGCACAGTGCGCGATTGATTAATCACAAAGCGGCCGATGAAGTGATTCACCCACCAAGTTGCATAAGTTGAGAAACGGCAGCCCTTATCTGGATCAAATTTTTCTAGGGCGCGAATGAGGCCTAAATTGCCTTCGGCGATTAAATCCAAAAAATCCATGCCAGATATTAAATAAGATCTAGCGATTTTTACAACCAAGCGCAAATTGCTTTCGATCAAACGCCTACGCGCTATTGGATCGGCGTTTTGATTTTGTTTAGTTAAAACATATTCTTCTTCAGCACCAAGTAGTGGTGTGAAGCCAATTTCTTTGAAGTAAAGCTGAGTAATTTCTAGCGTAGGACTAGCTGAGTAAGATTCTTCATTGCCTTCTTCTTCAAGTAGAGAACCACTATGCTCGTTGTGATTTTCGGTCATTTGGAAGCTTTTTGGTCAAAATCTTTAATTTTACTAATCCAGTTAGAAAGTTGATCAAAAGCCAGGTGATTGGTCATGTCGATCTTGAGTGGTGTAATCGAAATCCTCTTCATTTTGATGGCGTGAAAATCGGTGCCGGGGCCTGAGTCGCAAGTTTGTCCAGGGGCTCCAACCCAGTAATATTCATGGCCGCGTGGATCTAGACCTTTGGTTGCTGTTTCCGATGGATGATAAGATCCCAGTCGAGTTATTTCAAAGCCTTGAATTTCTTCAAGTGGAACATCTGGAACATTGACGTTAAGTATAGTTGAAGCTGGTAATGGATTTGTAACCAATTGTTCGACTAATCTTTTGGTTATAAGTGCAGCTGTTTTGTAATGTACAGGTAGATTGTGACCAGCTAGAGAGACAGCTATAGATGGTAATCCTAAGGATCTTCCTTCCATAGCAGCGGCGACGGTTCCTGAATATAAAACATCATCGCCCAAGTTTTGTCCTTGGTTAATGCCAGATACAACCATATCGAATTTTTTACCTTCGTCAATAAATATGCCGTTTAAGGCAATGTGCACGCAATCCGTTGGCGTGCCAGTTACGCTAATGTAGCCATTGGGAAGTTTTTGTGTGCGTAGCGGATTAACCAATGTTAAAGAGTTGCTGGCGCCGCTTCTATTGCGATCTGGCGCAACAACGCTTACTTCCGCGATTTCGCTCAAAGCAGTTGCTAAAGCGGCAATTCCTTCTGCATAAACTCCGTCATCGTTGCTTATTAAAATACGCATATTTATTTACCTCAATTTCTGATAATTCATGCAGATCCTTGTAAGGTCGCGCATTGTAGCAGAATTTTGGATTTTTGTCGTGAATTATTTTGTGTAAATACAGCGTACCTATGTGTGTGCCTTGATTTTTTCCTTATTTCTGCTTGACAGTGTCTTTTTTTGTTCTTATAGTGGAAAAAAGTGGTGAAAAGTGGGTGAAAGTGGGTAATTTAATGTTTCGTGGTATCAACGCTGTAAATCTTGATTTGAAAGGGCGTTTGTCTATTCCGGTTCGCTATCGGGGACAGTTGCAAGAAGACGCTTGTGGAAAATTGATAATTACCATCGATACTGAAGAACGTTGTTTACTGCTGTATCCCCTTCCTACTTGGGAAGAGATTGAACGCAAAATCAGTGCTCTTTCTAGCTTCGATCCGCGTACACGTCGTATCCAAAGGTTATTGATAGGACATGCTTCTGAAGAGGAGCTAGATGGCAATGGGCGTATTCTTCTTCCGCCTTTGCTTAGAGAATATGCTTCTTTGCAAAAAGAAGTGATTTTAGTTGGGCAGGGCAAAAAAATTGAAATTTGGGATAGTAAAACTTGGCAAAGTGGGCGTGAAGAGTGGATGGATGGCAAGTTAAATAATGAAGATTTGCCAGAAGAACTCAGGTCATTATCGCTGTGATAGAAAAAAACTTTTTGCAACATAAGCCAGTTTTATTGGCAGAAGTTTTAGCTAACTTAAGTTTAGATAGAAAAGGACTTTTTGTTGATGGAACGTTTGGTCGCGGTGGGCATAGTAAAGAGATATTGAAGCATTTGTCAGAAGATTCTTCGCTTTTAGTTTTAGATAAAGATCTTGCTGCATTGGAAGAGGCAAAAAAGATTTCTGATAAGCGATTAATTATTCGGCATGCTGCATTTTCCGAATTAAAGAAAATTAGCAGCGAATTAGGTTGGATTGGGAAAGTAGAAGGGGTTTTATTGGATTTAGGTGTGTCCTCACCGCAATTAGATGATAGTTCGCGCGGATTTAGTTTTTTGCAGGATGGGCCGCTCGATATGCGTATGGATCAACGTCAGAAGCTTACAGCAGAAGAATGGTTGTCAAAAGTTAGTGAAAGTGAATTAGCGGATGTGCTTTGGCGTTATGGAGAAGAGCGTTTTAGTCGGCGTATTGCAAAGGCTATTGTAGAAGAGAGGATAAAAGAGCCGATTAAAACCACTGGGCGCTTAGCACAAATAGTTAAAAAAGCTAATCCGCACTGGGAAAAACATAAACATCCTGCGACGCGAGCTTTTCAGGCTTTGCGTATTGCAGTGAATGACGAGCTTGTAGAATTGAAATTAGTTTTGGAACAGAGTTTAGATGTTTTGAAAGTTAAGGGTCGATTGTTAGTTATAACTTTTCATTCTTTAGAAGATCGATTAGTTAAAGATTTTATTAAAAAAAATAGTGGAATTTGTTCTCTACCGAAAGAAATTCCGATTCGGAAAGATGAATGTGAGACTGCTCGTATCAAAAGCATTGGAGTGATACGTGGAAGTCTTGCAGAGGTAGAAGAAAATCCACGTGCGCGTAGCGCAACGTTACGAGTTATGGAGAAAATCGCATGAATATGTCTGTACGAGCTTTAGCCTCGACAAATGCTGAATTATTTGAAGAAAGATCGAGCTTATCGTTTGCTTTTTCGGTTTCAGAATCTGGCATTTTAACACTTTTGTTTGCAGTATTGTTGTCAGCTTTAGCTCTTATTTATTTTAAAGACCTTAATCGCTGTTTATTTATTAATTATCAAGAAACTGTACAGGCTACGGAGCGCTTAATCGTTGAACACGATCAACTTATGTTGGAAGAGAGCGCTTGGGCATCTCCATCTCGTGTACAACAAATAGCTACAGAAAAGTGGAATATGAGAATACCATCCCCAGAAGAAGTGATTTTGCTTGATGCTTCATAAAACATAGTGTTGGAAACCTCGTGAGATATTTTGGGCGAATTTACGTAATTGTTGCACTTCTTTCTCTCGCATTTGTCGGTTTAACTTGGCGCATTGTTTATTTAGGTACAGTTAAGCGCGATTTTCTTCAACATCAAAGCGCCGAGAGGAGCTTGCGTGTAGTTAAAGTTTCTGCGCATCGCGGCATAATTACTGATCGCAACGGCTCTCCTTTAGCGGTTAGTACACCAGTTAGCTCTGTTTGGGCAAGTCCAGAACTTTATGATCCAACCAAAGAACAAGAAGAAAAATTGGCATTTCTTTTAGGTGCTAAACTTAAATCTTTAAGACAAAAATTTAGTGGTGGAGAAGAGCATTCTTTTGTTTACTTAAAACGCCACCTACCGCCAGAACAAGCATCTTCCATAAGGGAACTTGGTATTCCTGGTGTTTTTATGCAACAAGAATATCAACGTTATTATCCGGAAGGAGAAGTAACCGCGCAGCTCTTGGGGTTTTCTGATATTGATGACAAAGGTGTGGAGGGTTTAGAGCTAGCCTATGACAAGTGGCTCATAGGTTCTGCGGGTAAAAAAGAAGTAATCAAAGATCGTTTGGGGCATATCGTTAGCGAACTAAAAGTTATCCAAGAGCCACAGGCAGGACACGATTTAACCTTAAGTATAGATCGCAATATTCAATATTTGGCATATCGAGAATTGCAAAATACAGTAGACAAATATCGCGCTGAGTCTGGTTCAGCTGTAGTTCTAGATATAAAAACTGGTGAAGTCTTAGCGATGGTGAATAAACCATCTTACAACCCCAACAATAGATCCTCGGTGAAACTTACTGCCTTGCGAAATAGAGCACTGACCGACGTTTTAGAACCAGGTTCAACCATGAAAACTTTTACTATCACTAATGCGTTGGAAAGTGGCAAATTTCATCCTTGGAATAAGGTCGATACTAATCCTGGTTATTGGTTTGTAGATGGCAAGAAAATCACTGATCGCGAAGTTACTGACATGAATTATGGTGTGTTAACGCTGACTGGAGTTTTGCAAAAATCTAGCAATGTGGGTGCGGCTAAAATTGCTTTAGCGCTGCCACCAGATAGCCTTCCTAAGCTGTTGCATCGTTTTGGCTTTGGGGATTCGACTTATAGCGGTTTCCCAGGAGAAGCTAAAGGTTATGTGCCAGATACAGTTCATAATCGCCAATTCGTTTTAGCTACAATTGCTTTTGGCTATGGCATTTCTGTAACGCCTTTGCAACTAGCTAGAGCATATGCAGTTCTTGGAGCAGAAGGAATTTTGCGTCCAATAACTTTTCTAAAGACTAACGAGCCAGTAGTGGGGCAGAGGGTTTTATCGGCAGGAGTTGCTAAACAAATGCTAACTATGTTACAAGAAGTATTGGCAACAGGCGGAACTGGAAAACGTGGCCAAGTTTCTGGCTATCACATAGCGGGTAAAACAGGAACAGCGTACATTGCCAATGCGCATGGGTATGAAAAAAATAGTTATTATGCGGATTTTGTTGGGATAGCGCCGGCAACAGCACCGCGTTTGGTTGTTGTTGTAGTTATCAAAAAACCGCAGGGTGAACATTTTGCTGCTTTCGTTGCGGCTCCGGCTTTTGCGAATATTATGGATGGAGCGCTGCGTATTTTAAATGTGCCGCCAGATAATTTAGAAAAGTAAGGAATAGGCATGCCTATTCCTTACAAAAACATGTCTACAGGAAGTCGTTTAAAATCAATGAGTTATATTTTGAAATGCAGGTCGAGATAAAAAATAAGAAAAATTTTTCATTACGTGAACTTTTAAGCGGTTATGCTAAAGTTTCGTCCACGGATGAAAGGCAAATTTTAGGCTTAGCTCTGGATAGTCGTTTAGTTAAACCCGGTGATCTTTTTTGCGCTTATGCTGGATACAAAGAAGACGGCTCGAAATATATCGAAGATGCCATAGCCAAAGGCGCAGTAGCGGTTTTGTGTTCCAGTAAAGTCGAGAAAATAAAAGATATTCCCGTTTTCTATCTACCAGATTTACAGCATATTGTTGGAAAGTTAGCTGCTAAATTTTATGAATATCCGGCCGAAAATCTCACTGTTATTGGCGTTACAGGAACTAATGGCAAAACTTCTATCACGCAACTTATCGCGCGTTCTCTAGAAATATTAGGTAAGAAGTGCGGTATTATTGGAACTTTAGGTGTTGGATTTCCAGATGAATTGAGGTCTACTGGTCTTACAACGCCAGATGCGATTACTGTGCAAAAATCTTTGGCGGAATTTTTGGAGAAAGGCGCGGAAGCAGTAACAGTAGAAGCTTCATCGCATGCGCTAGACCAGGGCCGATTGGAAAATGCCAATTTTAAAATCGCAGTTTTTACGAATCTAACGCGCGACCATTTGGATTATCACAACGATATGGAGTCCTATTTTGCCGCAAAACAGCGTTTATTTCATGAAGCAAGTGTGCAGTTTGCTGTGATAAACACAGATGATGAGTATGGTCAAAGGCTTCTAGCTGCTTTGCCTAAGAATGTTAAAGGTTATGCTTATTCGATTAGCGATATTTCTGCAGGGAAAAGCGAAAGAGTTATTTTGGCTAAAAATATAAAAATGCTGCAAAACGGTATGACAGCTGATCTTGTGACGCCATGGGGAGCTGGGGAGCTAAAGACACATCTTCTGGGTCGATTTAATTTAAGTAATTTACTTGCGGTTTTAACTACGCTTTGCTTGATGGATTTGGATTTTTCTACGGTTTTAAAAACTTTAAACTCTTTGCCAATTGTGCCTGGTCGTATGCAAATTGTAAGGGCAAATACAAAGATAGCGGGGCCGTTGGTAGTGGTAGATTACTCACATACACCTGACGCCTTAGAAAAGGCTCTAAAGGCTTTGCGCGAACATTGTCGTGGTAAACTTTGGTGCATTTTTGGTTGTGGTGGAGATCGTGATCGTGGTAAAAGGCCTATGATGGGGCGTATAGCTGAGCAATATAGCGATCATATTATTGTAACTAGTGATAATCCTAGAAGCGAAGATCCAGAAAAAATTCTTGCTGATATTGTTGCTGGTTTGACTTGTCCTTGGGCTGCTGAAGTCGAAGTGGATCGCGAAGTTGCTATTTTTCATACTATCGATTGTGCGGATGCTAGCGACGTTGTGCTTATTGCTGGTAAAGGTCATGAAGATTATCAGCTGATTGGCAAAAATAAAATTCCATTTAGTGATTATACTAAAGCCAAAGAAGCTTTGGAGGATCTATGCTTTACTGGTTAGCTCATTATTTAGAACACTATTATCGTGGTTTCCACGTTTTTCAATATCTAACAATGCGCTGCATTTTGGCGGCTTTGACGGCATTAGTTATTTCTTTGTTTTTGGGTCCTGTGATTATTCGTTGGTTTAAACGCTATAAAATAGGGCAATCAGTGCGAGGGGAAGGTCCTCAAAGCCATTACAGCAAAGCTGGCACACCAACTATGGGTGGAGTGCTTATTTTACTTGCTGTCACTGTATGTATGTTACTTTGGGGAAATTTAGAGAATCGCTATGTTTGGGTAGCATTGTTTACGATGCTTGGGTTTGGTTTTGTAGGTTGGATTGATGATTATAGGAAGTTAGTTAAGAAAAATTCAGTTGGATTATTGGCACGTGAAAAAATTTTTTGGCAGTCTTGCGTGGCCTTGCTTGCAGTGGTTTTCTTATATACTACAGCTCGCTATCCGGCTGAGACTGAGCTTGTAACTCCGTTTTTTAAATATGCAATTATTCCCTTGGGGATTTTTTATATTATCTTTTCCTACATAGTGATTTTGGGAACCAGTAATGCTGTGAATTTAACTGATGGCTTGGATGGTTTAGCTATAATGCCAACCGTGATGATAGCTGCAGCGCTAGGTGTAATTGGCTATTTAACAGGGAATATATCTTTTTCTCGTTATCTTTTTGTACCATACATTCCAGGAGTTGGCGAAATTGCTGTATTTTGTAGCGCCATAGTAGGCGCTGGTTTGGGCTTTTTGTGGTTTAACACTTATCCTGCGCAAATTTTTATGGGGGATACTGGTTCGCTTGGTTTAGGCGCTGCTTTGGGCGTAACAGCTGTGATCGTACGTCAAGAAATTTTACTTTTTATTATGGGCGGAATTTTTGTGGCGGAGGTTTTGTCAGTGATTTTACAAGTCGCCTATTTTAAATCTACAGGCGGTAAGAGAATATTCCGTATGGCGCCGCTACACCATCATTTCGAGCTTAAAGGCTGGCCAGAACCGCGCGTTATTGTACGTTTTTGGATTATAACATTTATTTTGGTTTTGGCTGGGATTGCTACGTTGAAGTTGCGTTAAATATATTCAATTTTCAAAATCGAATATTCAACCATTCCACTCGGCGTTGTAACTTCTACGTCAGAGCCTAGCTTTTTCCCGACTAAAGCGCGTGCCAAAGGTGAGTTAATCGATATTTTTTTCTTTTTGATATCTGCCTCTTCATCACCGACGATTTGATAAACATTTTCTTCGTCTTTATCATGATTGAAAAGGTGTACAGTAGCGCCAAAAACTACGCTATCTGTGACATTTATTTTGCTTATATCAATTATGTTGGCATTAGACAATTTATGTTCTATATCGCGGATACGGGCTTCTATGAGACCTTGTTGTTCTTTGGCGGCGTGATATTCAGCATTTTCGCGCAAGTCTCCATGAGCTCTGGCTTCGGCGATGGCTTTTACCACTTTCGGCCTTGCCTCGTGTTTAAGCCGATCTAATTCTGCTCGTAAAGCTGCTGATCCTTCTAAAGTCATGGGAAATTTGTTCATCATAATTAACTACCTGTTAAAAAACATGTCTACGTAAAATCTTTATTTTTCAATAAGTTATAAAAACAAATTACGGAAGTAGATTTCTTTAGTATAGCGCGTTTGGTTTTAATTTCAAAAAATAAGTTCAGATTAGAACTCGTTTTGGGTAAGATATATCTCAACGAGGTGTTTATATGTCGGAATTATTTCTGCAAGAATTGGCCAAATCCAAATGAAAATTGGCTTAACGGAAAGAGAAATTAATCTGATCAATAGTGTGTTATGCGGCTTTCCAGAAGTACACGCAGCTCTACTTTTTGGTTCTCGTGCCAAAAACATTCATCAAGCGGGCTCAGATGTTGATTTGGCTCTGCAAGGCATAATTAATCTTGATGTATTAGCAGGGGTTAAAGCACGATTAGAAGCTCTACCTTTGCCATATTTTTTTGACGTGATTGATTATCAAAGCGTAAATAATCCCGACTTAAAAAAGCATATCGATAGTTTTGGTTTTGTAATTTATCGAGCTAAATCTTAAAACGTAGTACTTAGCTTGTTTGTTGGAACAATTCCGTGGTCACGCATGTTTTTTAAAAGACCAGCTAAGCAGGCTATTTGATCGTCATCTGGATAGATAAATCTGCCATCTTTTTTTTCTACAGAAGCTAGATTATCGCCTCGTTCTAAATATAGCAGATTCCAACAATTAGGTGCCGTTCTTGCCAACTCTTTTTGATTTTGGGGAGAGGCTGTGAAAACAGCTGTACAATTCGTTGGCAGTAGCTTTAAGCATTCTTCTATTTCCGCTGATTCAATTTTTCTACAGTCTAAAAAGCACTTGCCCAATTTATGGCAGTCAAGTGCTACAGGTTGCAAGTTAACATTGGCTGTTAGTTCAGGATTTTCAAGTAGTAACTGTTGGTAATTCGTCTCAGTTGCCAATGAAGATTGTGGTAAATAGGAATCTTGGCTATTGACGCGAAGGTTTAGTTGGTAGTTTTTTGGGGTCGGTAAAAAATACAATTTTTCTGCAACACCAGATGAATGATTTTGAGGTGAGTTAAAGAACAAAGATGAATTATTAGCGGTATTTTTTTGAGAAATAGCTCCACCTACTCCTAGCAAAGCTAAAAGACTAGGGCAGCGGCATAAAATATATGTAATAGGAATAAGAGCTAAAAGAATAAACACTGGTGTCAGAAGCTCGTATTTGTTTTGAGCAGTTGTTTTTGCTTCTGATTGTGCTAGATTTTTTATTCTGTTTCTGTGCAGTTTTGGGGATCTTGCTATTACTTTAGTCGATGTGCTTGGGTCAGTTGATGTGCTTAGGCCACTCACAGGGGGAGATGGAAGGATAGCTGTTTTTACCGTTTCTTGTTGTTTTGGTGTTTCTTTAGCTTTTTTAGCGAGAATAACTCGAATATTTTCAGAGAAAGTCTTTGTGCTATCTTCTTTAGAGATGGCTTTCAAAGCCGTTTCAGGATTTTTTTTCAAGTATTCTAAGTCAGATTTAAGTAACTCATGGAGGAGGGATGCGGTTTCGGATGAGAGGAGTGGATTGAAGCAATGGCTTAAAAGACCAGAAGTTTTAATCTTTTTGAGAGCAATGATGGAAGAAGTGGGAGTTTCACTGCGTAAATATTCTTCGTAAGCTGTGAAAAAGTCTTGCAATGTTATAGGCATTGTTTACCTCATTTTTATTTATTTTTTTAGTTTGTCCCTCCAGATATTTGATGTTTATTGGTCCGGTTCCTACGCGCTATAGTACAGGAAAAATTACAAAAATAAATACCGTGTTTTTAAGTTTACTCCACTGGATAAATAATTTATGATGGAAAAAGTTTGTAAAAAAGACGGGTGATTTTTATGTTTTTTAAGGATCAAAAAAAATCTATATTCTGCGCAGTATTTTTGCTGTTTTTTGTATTTTGTTTTACTAATGCATTGGCAGGAGATCAAGCTGGGAGCGATTCTTACGGCCCTACAACATCTAACGATACTCTTTGGCATATTGCTACTGTACTAAAGCCAGAGGGAGCTTCCGTGCAGCAAACAGCGATAGCTCTTTTAGCGGCTAATCGAGACGCATTTGTTAGTAATAATGTTAATACACTGAAACCCGGTTGCACATTGCATTTGCCGCCTTTGGATGAAATACAGAAAATTTCTACTGCAAAAGCTTCCCAAGAACTCGATAAGCAAGATTATTCTTGGAAACATCATGGAGCTAAGCAGAAGAGCAAAGTGAAAGTTAAGGCTAAGGCTAAAAAACACAGTAAATCTGCTGTACACAAGGTAAAAGTGACAGAAAAACAGCCTGCAGTTCCAGTTACTTTACCTTCAGAGCCGATTGTGGCTCTAGCTCAACCTCCGGTACCGGTGATCCCCGCGACCTCTGTGGTTAGTAGCGTTCAAACCGATCTTGTGGCTAGTTTGACGAAAGATCTACAAAATCTAAAAGAAACAACGGATGCTAAAATTGCAGATCTTACGGCGCGTAACGCAGAACTAGAAAAGAAAATTTCTAGTGTTGATTCCAGTGTGAAAGCTTTACAACAACAATTTAGTGATCTTTCTCAAAAAGTACAAAAAATTGAAAAGCAGCTGGTTGGGACGTTCGCTAATTTGGCAATAGTGATTCAGAATCTGCTAGCTGGTTTAAGTGGTTTGGGAATTGCTCTTCTTATTTTATTGCTGGTTACTTTGTTTGTGTTAGTGCATATTATAGCGAAAATTTGTTCCAAGTGGGGTAAACGGCATAACTCGTTCAGTAAGTCTCCAGCGGCGGAAATTGACGCTCACTCAGGGTTGAGCGATGAAAGTGATTATGATTTAATGGGAAGTAAAGAAGGGATTGCCTCCAAGCTAGATTTAGCCAGGGTTTATATGGATATGGATGAAAGCAATAAAGCGCGTGAATTGTTGCAAGAAGTTATGACTAATGGAAATACTAAAGAAAAAACTGCTGCAGAAGAAATGCTGCATAAAATTAAGAGTTAAACATGCCAACTAACATAGAAAAAATTCTAACTAAAAATGCTCCAGAAGCCATTGGTCCTTATTCACAAGCGATCAAGGCTGGGAATTTTTTGTTTGTTTCTGGGCAAATCCCTTTAGATCCCAAAACTGGAGCTTTGGTTGCTGGTGGAGTTAAAGAGCAAACTAAACAAGTTCTAGAAAACTTACAAGCTATCATTATGGCTGCTGGAATTAGTTTGGATAGAGTAGTTAAGTGCTCTTGCTTTCTAAAGAGTTTGAATGATTTCGCTGACTTTAATAGCATCTACAACGAATATTTCGCCAAAATCTTGCCTGCTCGTGAATGTGTCGAGGTATCTCGCTTGCCGAGAGACGTTCTCGTCGAAATTTCTGCTATTTGTTCTTTATAACTTGAATTCATACGTTTAGTTTTATATCATACTTGTGCTTACATGGGTCGAAACGCAGGAGCAATGAAGTCGTTGTGTTATGCTAGAATGGCTTTGCCGCTTGGGATTGGCCTTCCTATCTAAGAGTAGAATGTTTTTTTACATTCTCTTTCCTCATTATTAAATTTAAAACGCTTCATTGTTTATTTTTTAGAGGGGGTATATCAATGGCTAATCAAGTTTTGAAAACCGTAGTCTTAATCGCTTTGCCAGCTTCGGGCAAGTCGGAAGTACGTAAATATCTAGAATACATGCCTATGGACAAGCGTGTTAGTGATTTTCATATGGGAGATACAGTTCAGATTGACGATTTTCCATATGTGCATTTCATGAGATGCATTGACGATGAACTCTTAAAATTAGGACATCCGTTCTTGTTTTATCATTCCAATCAAGAGCCATTTTTGCATACTGCCGAATGGGGAACTTTGATTGAGCTCGTGAACGATGATTATTTTGCTATAGTCAATAAAACTAAAATTAATCCATCTTCCGCTGCACAACATCTATTGAATCGTATCGATGCAGCAAGCGTAAAAGTTGGTTTGCCGCCCAGATTAAGCCAATTGCCAGCCAATGTGCGTCAAGCTATTTTGCCTGCTTTGGAGAAAGAGGCAAAATCAATTCTTGGAAACGTAGAGAAGTTGCAACAAATTGATCTAACTGGAAAAACCTTAGTTATTGAGTTTGCACGTGGTGGTCCACAGGGTTCTAGCATGCCGCTTAGCAATAATTACGGCTATCAGTATTCTATAGCTAAATTAGCTGAACCTATTTTGCAAGACGCTACTTTGCTTTATATCTGGGTTACACCGGAGGAATCGCGTCGTAAAAATGAAAATCGTGCTGATCCTAACGATCCAGGCTCCATATTACATCACGGTGTACCAATCAAAGTAATGCTCAATGATTATGGCTGTGATGACATTGAATGGTTGGAAAAAAATACTGAAGTTCCTGGAACTATTACAGTTAAGGCACACGGTAAAGTTTTCCATTTGCCTATTGCTAAATTTGATAATCGCGAAGATAAAACCTCTTTCCTTCGCGGCGATCATACTGCTTGGGATAAGTCCAAGGTCGAAGTTTTGCATAACGAACTAAAGGGCGCTTTGCAAAAACTAGCTAAGATGTATTTCAAGTAAATCGTTTTAGATCTTAACAAAAAGGAGAACTGGTTTTTGCCAGCTCTCCTTTTTTATTGCCAAGAATTAGGTGTTTTTCCGAGGCCCTAACTTCAAAGTATAACTTATTGATTTATAAGGAAATTGCATATACATGTTTTTAGGGAAAGTATCAAACTTAAGGGATTCTTAAGGTTGGCGCTTCTGACGTTTCTGTTGATTTGGGTTATGGTAAAATATCCAACAAGTTAGTAGTGCCTTGTTTTAAGAGGCTACGGAGCGCAGGGATGAAGCTTTCTGGGTTGGAACCGATCTTTTAGCAATAAAGTCTCAGTTTTCTTGTGCAATTTCGTGACTTTTTTCCTTGACTCTGACTCTAAGAATAAACGTAGTGATCTGTTTACCACGGAGAATATATTGGGTAAGCGTGCCAATTTTAAAGTTGATATTTATGATGCTCATATTGCCAGTTGCTTTTTGAGAGTGAGCTTTGGTCAGCCTTACTACCAGGGTGGATCCTTGGCTGCCGTGCTAACCCTTATAAAAAATACCAAATTTGGATCTCACCGTTATGTTATGTTTGCTGATACACTGAATGCCTATAATCTTCTTATGCAAGATTCTTTTAAAAACAATGCGTTGCATGGTAATTTAGCTGAAGCAAGAAAATTGGCAGAGCAAAAAGGAACAGAATGGCTCAATTCTTCTGATGGGCAAATGTTGCAAGACGCGACTCTATGGACACGCCCTGTTATTCGTTGGTCAGCAATTTTGTCTCATCCACATTTTGCGGTTGCGAAGCAACGAATTGATGCTCTTTTTGTTGCTGGACCTGATAGAAAGAAATTAGTATCGGTAGTAAAAGATGAAACAGCAAATCCACAAGAACGTGAAGGGGCTAAGTTACAACTAGCTTTTTCTAGTGCTGTTGACAGGCTGCTGCTCCTTATATTGCGAGAGCTAGGCAGGAAGCTAGCAAGCAGCAAGCTATTTTTGATGTAGAAAAGGTAAAAGGATTAATTTTTGAATATCTGAAAGAAGAAGCAGCTGGGGAATTAGTCATAGCCACACAATTTCCTTGCAGGTATGAAATTTGTTCGGGAGGTATGAATCAAGTTATACTCTGGTTGCATCAAAACATAATTCTTCCTGAAAAGGGAAAAGAAACATTGAAATGGTTAAATATCAGCATTCAAGACGAGGCAAAACAAAAAAACAAACCGAGTAATACGGGTTCGTCCAGCAGTTCTACTCCGGTTTTGGAACAAGCTCCTCATCCTAGTCCTAGTGCAGTATTACCATCAGACGATCCTCATACAACATTAACTAGTTCTAGTACTACAACAGGTTCGTCTGCTTCAATGCAGCAGCCTTCGTCATCAAATCTTGCCGCAGCAATGCTCAAAGTTGGCCAGTTTGCTAATACTAGAGACCTACCTAGCTCTATATCTGTCAAAGAAGTCCAAGACTTGTTAGTAAAGCAAAGTATAGCGTTTAACTTGTATGTATTAGATGTTGCGATTTTGATAGGCCAACTAAGCGCTTTACCTCCGCTGTCTTTAGAGCGGCGGGAAGCAGTGCGAAAAATAAAACAATTTATAGATGCTATTCCGGTGGAACAATTGGAATCATTAATGGATACTGTTAAAAAACGTATGTCTTCCTCAACACCGTCACTCTCTTCATACAAACAATAGCAAGGCAACCCAGTATTAACCCGTGCAAGAAGTTTTAGCCCATGTCTAATAAGAAAAAAAACAGCAACAAAAACGTCATGCCATCAAATTTTCTCACTTTTCTTCCAGGACACGCATATTGGAAGGATCGTCAAGGCAAATACTTGGGGTGTAATCAAGAAGCTCTAAAGACTTTCCATTTTAAAAATCAAAACGAAATTATTGGCAAAGACGATTATGCTTTTATGGCAAAAAAGTTAGCTGCGGAAGTTATTGCCAAAGATCAAGAAATCATGAAAAGTGGCATCGCGCAATCCATTGAAGAACAAGGTATAAATGCTTCTGGTAGAAAGGCTATTTATATAACTAAGAAAACTCCTTTGTTTGATACAAAGGGAAAAGTTACAGGGTTGCTAGGAGTTTCCATTGACATAACTAATAAGAAAGCAGCCGAGAAAAAAATTCTTGAGCAACATGAACAAAAGGAGATAACCCTTGAAAATATTATAGCTATGATGCCTGGGAATATTTATTGGACAGATAGGAAAGGTGTATATCTTGGGTGCAACGATAATCAGCTACGTACCTTAGGATTACGATTACGCAGTGAATTCGTAGGAAAAACATACATTGATAAACTGCAAGATGGTTCAGCTAAAGAGATCAGGCAAACTACTCAGGATATAATTGAAACTGGTGTACCGATACAGCGAGAAGAAATAGGAACTGACGCATCAGGAAATAAAGCAATTTATCTAACTAATAAAGTCCCACTTCGTAACGGAAAGGGTGAAATTGTTGGCATAGTCGGTATTTCCATCGACATCACCGAACGGAAACAGTTAGAAGAAAGGTTAGTAACAGCTAAAGCTACCGCAGCAGAAAACGCAGCCAAAGATGCTTTTTTGGAAAACATGCGCTATGACATACGTACACCTTTGGAAGGCATGATAGAGTATGCGGAAAACTTAAGTGAAGAGTCAGAAAATCCTGACAAAGTTCGTGAATGTGCGGATAATATTTTATTTTCATCGCATATACTTTTGGAGCTTTTGACGAACATCATAGACGCAGTGAAAATCACCTCTGGAGCTCTTCCGATCGTTAAAAGAAAGTTCGACCTAGAGGCGGAATTGAGTGCAATTATGCAGCTCCATATGCCTAAGGCTTCAGAAAAAAATATAAAACTTCGAAAAACTGGTCAAAAACAAAAAGTATGATCTCATATTTTTAAGTTTAGATCTGCCTGACATGGATGGCATGAATACGGCAGAAGTAATACGCAATAAGGAAAAAGATAAAGTTCATCCATCCCCGATAGTGCTGATGTCGTGGCACGACAATGAAGACTATAAAAAAGAATGCAGCAAATACGGCATAAATTTAGTGATAAAAGAACCTCTAAACACAGCTTCATTAAAAGATATTTTGACTAAATTTTCTCCAAAATGGTTGGCTAAAGAAAAGACCAAAAAAGTTGCTGTCTTAAAAGATGATATTGTAGGCAAAATCATCGACATTCCACGCATGCTAAGAAATTACGGCAACAACGAAGAATTGGTTCAATCTTTCTTAAACTCTATCAAACAAGAGCTTCCGCGCCGCGTGAATGTTTTTACTACGACATACGAGTATGGAAATTTGAATATAGTGCGCGACATGGCGATTAAAATAAAAATGTTAGCCAATTATTGCGGAGCAACGCGGACAGAAGAGGCTTCGTCCCGTTTAATCCAATGCATTCTTCACAAAACAAATCCCGAAGTTATTGATCAAACCTATCAAAAAACTCTCTCCGAAATCCGCCTTCTGCAAAAGCACCTTTTAGATGCGCAGAAGGTTTGAATTTACAACTTGTTTATTTTAGAAAACAGCGCTTGCCACGCCAAAGGCGTGGTAAACATTTATCCTCCGTAGCTTTAGCGAAGGGGGATGTTTTTTGTGCATAAGAAATCAGATAAAGCTTAAAATAGTCTTAAACTGGATTAGTTTTACGGGTAACAAACTTAAGATCAAACCGTTCTTTGTGTTATAATTCTTGTGTAATGATAGTACCCTTGGCGTTAAAGATAAGGGAAAACGCAGATATGAAATTGCAAGGAAGAATGGATAACAACTAATATTAATTACCATATTTGATATGGCGTCGACTAATTTCTGTTACCACTTCTAACCTTACTTAATTTAAGCGGTATTTAGAGTAAATTATGCAATCGGCACCATTACTTGAATTTTGGTCAAGAGATAAAATAAATCCTCAGTATGAAGGGGATATATTGTTATCGGTCAGTATACACACTCAGTATAAGCCTAGTATAGGTTCATCCTCCACATCATTGTTGGCTAGCAAAGAACAGAACGCAACTTCATCTACAAAAATAGAATTCAAGCCCAAAGAACACTCGGAAAATGGTTTAAGCGAGATGATTCATACGATCTTTGCTCATTTTATTTCGCAGACCAAATCTAATAGGATTGTTACTCTTCTGAATACGTCTTTTTTGGATCGGTATAATAAAGCCTTGGAAATATGGCAGAAAGGTGAGTCTAGGGAAGCTGTTCTTAAGCGCTCGGAACAATTAGTCAAAGAAAGCGATGTTGAATGGCGGGAACAGAACAAAGATATATTGCTTGAATTAAAGGGTTTAGCTAAATCTCAAGGTAAAGAAAAAGATTGGTTATTGAATTGGCAGGATCTGCTAAATCATCCTTTATTTGCGCAACTACGCGAACGTATTGAAAATCTCTACATTAACTGCGATAACAGTATAAAGCTATTACAGGAAAATCTTGAAATACCCGCTTCGAAAAGGAAAGATTTTGTTCGTGGTGTTAACGATCTAGTAGAAAGATTCTATCGTAAACTTGGTCAAGAAGGACAAATTACTTCTAACGCTGCTCCGGAAGATGCAAAATTTTTACTGCGTCAATTTATGCTTGAAAAATGTACTGTAAGGTGGATTCTTCAATTAACCAAAAAATACTCGTACGAGTTTTATAGGGGAACGATGAGTTTTCCGCTGCTCTGGGTGCAAAATCATTTGGGTGACACAAATACGCTTAAGTGGGTAGATATTGGGATGCATGCAGAACTTTCTAAGAGACACCCTACGACTAAATCTCAGTCTAATGGTCGTTCTTCACCACATTCAGAAGGCAGCAATTCCAGCAAAGAAGAAAAGCCTCCCAGCCCAACCCAAGCTACATTCTCATCAACGGGCATACCTTCGCTAGGAAATGGCAGTTTCTTTTGGAAACAAGGTCCTGAAGGTAATACTATAGCGAAGGAATTCATAGGAAAGTCAGTTGCCGCAATCCCTTTGCCTTGGGGTGGATTTATGTATATTACCAATCCCGAAGCAATACCATTTGCGTTGAGTTCTATAGGAAATTTCAGCAATCAAGAAAAACCTTTTGCGTGTTCACCACCAAAAAACTGAACTATTTGTATTCCTCTGATTTATTTACATACACGGAGTATAGACTATGGCGTTAAAAAAATTACCCCGCAATCTAACCGATGAGACAATAGCTACCTTGGCGAGGGAAGTGGCTTTAGATCATTTACTTAAAGATTTTCCTATAGCTTTCTATTGGATGAATAGGGAAGGTTTCTTTTTAGGCGCAAATCAGCAAGAATTAAAAATACATCAACTATCTTCATTAAGAGAATATGTAGGCAAGCATAATAGTATTATTGGAACCCCTGAAGCCTGGGAAAACTCTAAAAAAGTTATGGAGAGTAATAAACCGCAATTGCTGGAAGAAATTCATCCCAATCCTGATGGGAGCCAGACCTATTTTCTTAGTATCAAAAAACCCCTACACGATCCTAAAGGTAAGGTGATTGGTCTTCTCGGAGTAGCAGTTGACATCACCGAACGGAAACAGTTAGAGGAAAGGTTAGTAACAGCTAAAGCTACCGCAGCGGAAAACGCAGCCAAAGATGCTTTTTTGGAAAACATGCGCTACGACATACGGACTCCTTTGGAGGGCATGATAGAGTATGCGGAAAACCTGAGTGAGGAGGCAGAAAATCCTGACAAAGTTCGTGAATGTGCAGATAATATTTTATTTTCATCGCATATACTTTTGGAGTTTTTGACGAACATCATAGACGCAGTGAAAATCACGTCTGGAGCTCTTCCGATCGTTAAAAGAAAGTTTGACCTAGA